>MDTE01131296.1_pt1 | contig 13395 bp, 10 predicted proteins | sample 811231 | NCBI WGS metagenome assembly MDTE01 (sample SAMN05326651, study PRJNA326480) | marine metagenome | isolation source: seawater | place: Indian Ocean: Red Sea | collected 2010
AGGTCGGAGAAAAAGTACAGGGCGACGACCGACATCACGGCGTAATACGCGATCCAGGTGGCTCGGGAATCGGGCAAGGCGAAGGGCATGGGTTTATAATATGGTGTTTATCTTCGATAACAAAACGTTTTTGCTCTCCGTGATTCGATCTGACCGGGGCCGTTTCTGGTATGGGGTCCAGGTAAGCGGTTCTTTTGTTGGGCAAACCGTTCCGTACTACGCGCAAGGTCTTCGCGTAATGAGTAGTATGGCTGCGATCCTGACTCACGGCTGAATTTAGTATGGTTTGCGACCCAGTCCTTGGTATCTCACGTTCGCTGGGCTATCGAGTTCCGTACCGGTTCGGTAGCAATACCGAATTGAATCCGGGTCATTGCTGTTGTCTGGTGGATGGTGGCCTGTGTCCCGGTGCCAATATCGTAGATGGTTTCTAACTGTTCAGATAGATTGCAAGATCGCAAGTGGCAGTTGATACTGCGCTCAGCGAGCCACTTCGCACCTATCGAGTCCAACTCTCCGTTCATCCAGTTTTCTTCAATACTTGGAAAGTGGTATGGCGTCCAAACAAAAATCAGCAAGGTCGTCGATTGGGGTTGATTCAGAGAGGAGTTTATGGCAACTGTGGCGTAAATAGTTTCGTGCTGTAACTGTACAGTACAGTGTTGGCTATAGGTTCAATTTGCATGAGTTATCAAATTAGCAGCAGCGAATAGGCACGTCAAATTCACTGATTCATAATCCTAGCAAGTCGAGGCTGTCGCGATGGACCAAAGCGTCGATTTGGCTTTCGTCCAGCCGCGGCAAGGCGGTGCCGTCGAGCATCTTATTGAGTGCATAGAGGCCTTCAATCGAGGCATCGACGGTGGTAAAGGGATAGTCGCTGCCGAAGAGAAGCTTGTGCCAGACGCCGTATTCCTGAACCAGCATCAAGCTGTGGTAGAGTTGGAAGGGGCGGTAGTGTAGGGCGCTGATATCGGCATAGACATTGGGATGTTTGCGGATAACGACCGCCGATTCTCCTTCGTAGGGATGCGAGAGGTGGGCCATGATGATCTTGAGTTCGGGGAAGCGGGTGGCCACCGGGTCGAGGTGGCGCGGCAGAGTGCAGTCGAGAGGAGCCTGGGCGACGAAAGTGGTACCGGTGTGCAAAAGTACGGGCAGGCGGTGTTGGGTGGCGTAGTGCCACAGGGGATCTAAGCGTTCATCGTGCGGGTAGAAGCCGGCGTACATCGACAGCAGTTTGATCCCTTTGAGACCGAGCTGCTGGTGGCCGTATCGCATTTCTTCTTCCCAGCCATCCTGAGTTGGATCGAGTGAGAGGAAGCCGATCAGACGGTCGGGATGAGCGGCGACGTAATCGGCGACGTAGTGGTCATCAACCCAGAGGCCAGATAGACGAGCTTTGCCGCCGAAGACGATGGTGCGGTCGCAGTTTTGCGCGCCGGAGCGGTAGGCATCGTAGGTAACGGTGAGATCGAGTTCCGTATCGGCTTTGGCGGCTTGGGCGGCTTGTTGGCGGAATTGAAGGGTGAAGTGTTCGGGATATTGCCAGGTGTGGCTGTGGACATCGATAATCATGAGGCACCTAGTGTTGTGGACTGGTGAGAGGCGAGTATGGGTGGAATGGAGCGGCGAGCGAAATGATTGTGTGAGCGCTCATGGCAGCTTAGAAAGGGGTAGAGGGCTCGATCTGCGTATAGGGTGTTGGATGGGGCAGTGTATCCATCAGAGCCGATGTGTCGGGAAAGAGAAGCCTGGCTTTTTCGGGGTCGATGGTGAAGACGTGACCCGTCGTGTGAAGGCGAAGATAGCGCCCTTGCTGATCGGTGTCGCCTACGGTGAGAGTATCGACAATGCCATCTTCGTCTTCGATCAAGAGTGTGTGCGTTGCAGTGAAGGCATCGATATCCGAATGGTGCAGGGCCGTCCAGGTGAGGCGTTTCAGATAGTCTACATAGGCGTAGATGTTGGGGGCCAGGGCGGTTTTTTCTCCTTCGACATAGGTGGCGATCCAATCGTAGATCGGACCTTGGGGAGGCATGCCCGGGGTGGGAGCTTCGATAGCTTTCAGTTGGCGATGGAGCGATTGCAGCGGGTAGCTCGGGTCGCCGGTGAAAGTGATTCTCTGCAGAGTTTTACGCGGCAGGGCCTGGGGCAGTACTCGGCGGTCGAGCATCGGCGGATCGTTGGCGTCGAGGGCATGGAGTGGATGGGCGTGGAGGTGGAAGATGGTATCGACGTCGGTGCGTTGAACATACGATTCGCCAGCACGTGGCCCGGGTGCACCGCGTCCTTGCCGTACATCGAGCAAGGGACGGCCAGATGCGTCGAGGAGCACGAGGCGGATACTGCCGGGACCGAGGCCGTAACGGGTCAGGTCACCGGGTTCGGCAGAGACAAAAGTCGCCGGAGTTTGGGTCAGGCTCTTGAGCAGGTGATCGATGCGGCGGTCGAGGGCAAAGGCATTGTGATAGGCCGGGAAGCGCCAGGTAGAATCGCGCAGTACATAGCGCCAGTGACGGCCGCCCGCTCGGACTTCGATTTGCGCGATTTGCGCGGCAGGTACTGGGCTCAGGAGGCGCAATCGGCCAGCAGTTTCGCGCGCCTCTCGCTGGCTCTGACGCAGTGCGCCTTCGCCTAAGACAAGCAGAGCCAGGACGGTGGCCAGGGCGACGAGCAGGCCCTTCATGTCGACCGGATCCGCCGATAGAGCGCGTAGCTCAGAAAAAGCAGTGGTCCTGCACCCACGACCAGCGATCGCCACAGGCCCTTGGCCTCCGCGCTCTGGAAGGCGAAGCCACGCGAGGTGGGTTGGCGCGCCTGCAGGGCGGCGAGTGCCGGTCCGTAAGCCATTTGCGCTACCGCGTTGAGTAGGAGTTGCTGGTGTTGAAATCCGGGACTCAGCAAGTGATCGTTTTTGAACATCTCCGAAGAGCCGATCAGCAGCAACTCGCCGTCGGATTTAGGTGCCGCGCCCGTAAATTCCAGGATACTGCGCCCTTCGTCGTTTTCGCTAAAGGCGACTTCGGGAAAGGGGCCGGTAAGTTCTACCACTAGGGGTTGTGGTCCGGGCAGATAGTCTGTGGCGGTGAAGACTTCGGGTGGGAGCCAGCCGCCTTTCCAGGGGTAGGCCCAGGTTCGGGGTGAGGTGGTGATCAGCGGCCGGGCGCTCAGTCCCATTTCGGTGAGTTGCATCGGCTTCAGGGCAAAGCGGTTGCCCCAGATGAAGAGCAAGTCACCGAGGTGGCGGGTGATTGGTGAGTCGGGATCGTAGTGCTGGCCGACTGCTCGGATTAAGAAGGGCAGAGCGACTTTTTGCGGGTCGTATTCGCGTACCGCAGTGCGGTTGATCTGGGTTTCGAGGTCGAGGTGCGACTGAGTGCGGTCGAAAAGTACTTCGCGTACCTGCTCTACGCCGAAGAGGCGCAAATAGCGGTCGAGATCCTGGAATTGGGGCTGGGGCCAGTAGACGGTCTGAAAACCCGAACCGCGGTACTGTCGTTGCTGGATATTGAAGTGCTGCAGTGCGACGATGGCTTTTCCGCCTTGCGCCAGGTGTTGGTTGAGCAGGAGCAGAATTTTCCCCGAGTCGCGGCGGGGTTGCATCCAGATCAGCACATTGATATCGGCGGGCATGCTGGGCTCGCGGGGATTGATATATTGCACGTCGTAGAGATAAGCGGATAGCAGGCCTTTAAGGTCGCTGTAGACATCGGTACCGCCAGGCGGGATTAGCCCTTTCTTGTGAAAATCCTCGAGGGCTTCGGCTGGAGAGAGGCGTGGCAGGTCGGAGATGATGGCAACGCGTTTGGCGATGCCCTTTTGTAGATTATGAGTCGCGGCGGCAAGGAGAAACTCGAGATGAGGCAATGTGCGCTGATCGAGCCGCGGGATGCCGATGTGATGCGCGCGGTTGCTCACTCTCAGTCCGTTCCAGACTGGTTGGGTGGCGAGGGTGTCGTTAAGGATCTTGTCGACGGGGAAAGGGGTCAGGCCGTCGCTGGCGAGTTGTCGCTGCTCAGCGGGCGTCAGCGAGCCGGGTCGTATCGTGCGCAATGGAATATCGCGCTCGTCGAGAAGGGTGCGGATCCGATTTTCGGCCCCTTTGAGTTGCTGGGGCATTGAGGCTCGGGGGGTGGCGACGAGTTCGGCGTCTAGCGATGCACCTTGGAGCAGGCGGCCCAGGATTGGCGAAGGTGTATTGAGTTGGTCGGCGGTCAGGTCGAGATAGGGACCGCCGCTGCGCCAGATCAAGGCGCCGATGACGAGGATCCCCAGGCCGAATCCGATCTGGCGACTCCAGCGACCGCGCGTTATCGTTGGGATCCCACCGCGTAAATAACGCCGGATACCCAAACCCAAAAAGATCAATGGTACCAGGAAGACTGCGAAGAAGCGCCAGAAGAAGCGGGAGAGGGCACCGGGGAGGGTGAGACGCTGGGGGGTGGGTTTTTCGATGCGCCCGCGGACCACTCGCTCGGGCTCTCCATAGGTGCGGGTGAGATTCTGCAAGAAAACGCGGTGCGCGTAGCCCGCCTGGTTGATGATGCCGTCCTGAAATGGCGCAGCGCTGGCGAGGACCAAGAGCTGGCCGTGCCAGGGGTTCTCGGGTTTGAGCAGCACCAGCAGGTTTTGTTTGGGTACGGCAAGGCCGCCGGCCAGATCGGCGTCGGTAAAAAGTTCTCGCGGCAGGGGATGGATGCGGGCACTCTCGGTTGTCGTACCGATGACTTCGACCTGGAACCCTTTTTCGAGTGCTCGTTGCGGATCGACTTCGAGAGGGCTGGCGGCGATGAAATTGAGCCCGCCGCGCGCTGGCATGGAGAAGCTTTTCATATTGTAAAACGCGGGCAGGACGCGGATGTGGAAAGGCGCGATGACTTCGCGTACGCCTGTGTCGCCCAATTCCAGTGCAACGGGCCCGGTGTTTTTGTCGACCAGCAGGTCTGGGACGGGTCGGACACCGAAGGGTTCGAGTACGTTTTGCCAGGCCGGCGCCATTCGTCGCACCTGGTAGTTGACTGTCTCCCCTTCGCTGCCGTAGCCGATTTGATAGGTGCTACCGGCGAGTACCGCACTGCGTCCGGAAGCCAGAAAGCGCTGCAACTGTCGCACGTGCTCAGGAGTGGCGATCGCGGGTTGAACCCAGAAGAGCACATCTACTTCAGCAGGAATATGGGGATCATTGTTGAGATCGAGTTCAATGACCGGCCCTTTTTCGTTGAGGAAGGCCGATAACAATTGGAAGGGGGGTGGAGCTGCAACGCCGAAAGTGGGGCGCGGTGGAGCTCGTCCAGCTTGCAATTGAGCGATGATGAGCTTTTCGAGGTGAGGCAGGTGTTCGGGTTCGATGCCCTGGATCAGTACATCGGCTGCACTATCGCGGGAGACCACCAGCGAAGACCATATTTTCTCTTCGGAATGTTCGTCGTGCAGCACCTTGCGGACGCTGAAGGAGGAGGCTTTCTTACGCGCGGCGTAGCCGATGCTGGCGCGACCGCTCAATGCGGGATCGATGACCCGATAATCAATGCGTTGGGGCGCCTGGTTGCGCAGGGCGGCGAGTAGACGGCGGACCTGAGGCTCTATCTCCTTCAGGTGGGTGGGCATCTTTTCGCGAGCGGTGGCAAAGTATGTGATGTTGAGCTGGTCGTCGAGTCTTTTGAGGAAATCCTTGGTTTCTGGTGTGAGGGTGGCGGTCTCGCGACCGACCAAGTCGAGGGTCCAGTCGCCGGTCAAGTTGAGCAGGCGGCCTGTGTAGGCGACGGTACCGAGCAGGAGCGCGAAGGCCAGCGCGGTCTGCAAGAGGAAGCGCCGTTTCAATACTTGGACCTCTGCAGGCTCAGCTGGTTCATCCAGATGAAGAAGCCGCTCATCAGCGAAAAGTAGAGCAGGTCGGAGAGCGCGATAACGCCGCGGCCAAAAGCCTGGTAGTGCGGCAGTACCGAAATCGACTCGTAGAGCCAAGTGCCGAGTTGCCAGGTTGGGGCCAGGCCGTCGAGGACTTCGACGACATTTTCGTGTCCGCTGAGTACGAAGACAAAGCCGCAGAGGGCGGCCAGTACGAAAGCGACGATCTGATCGCGGGTCAGCCCGGAGGCGAAGAGTCCGAAGGCGAGGAAGAATCCGCCTAGAAGCAATGCGCCCAAATAGTTGGCGCAGATGAGACCAAGATCGGGATTGCCCAGAAAGAGCAGCATCAGCACGATGGGCAGGCTGCCGGCTAGGACCAGTGCGTAGAAGCAGAACGCGGCGAGGTACTTGCCGAGCACGGCCTGGAAAGAGTGGAGGGGCAGGGTCATCAGCAGTTCGAAGGTGTGCTGGGCGTGTTCTTCGGCCCAGGCGCGCATCGTAAGGGCCGGGATGAAGGGAATCAGTAAAAAGGGCAGGATCTCGAAGTAAGCTGACATATCGACGATGCCGTCTAAAAAGAAAGAATTCATAAAAGTGGTGCAGGAGAGCACCAGGAAAACGGCGGCATAGATATAGGCGATAGGCGAGTCGAAATAGGCTTCGAGTTCGCGGCCGAAGACGATGCGGGTGCCGCGGATAAATTCGCCGCTAGTGAGACGAGGTTCACGGTCAGTGGTTTTGGGTTCAGGCATGGGCAGGAGTTGTGGTGCGGACCAGATGGGCAAAGACTTCTTCGAGACCGGCACCGGGAATGCCGGCTTCGTCGGCTAGATCTTCGACGCGGCCGTTGCCCAGGATGCGGCCCTGGTGGATGATCAGCACCCGATCGGAAATGGCTTCGACATCGCCGATGATGTGGGTGCTGAAGAGAATCGCGCGGTTGTTGCGAAGCGAACGCAGCGTGTCGCGGAAGGCGATGACCTGCATCGGATCGAAACCATGGGTGGGTTCATCGAGAAGCAGCACTGGTGGGTCGTGAACCAGCGCGGTGGCCAGACCGATGCGCTGGCGAAAACCGGTGGAGCATTCTTTGACCCGTTGTTTGAGGACGGATTCGAGTCCGCAGAGGTCGATAACTTTGTCCAGACCCTGCTCCAGTTCCTGGCCGTCAAGGCCGCGGGCACGGGCGATGAAGCACAGGAATTTATCGACGCGCATCTCCTGATAGAGCGGAGTATCGCCGGCGAGATAGCCGATGCGGCGGCGAACGGCCAGCGGATGCTCGACCACATCGAGGCCGTCGACAGTGACCGAGCCTTCTGTGGGATGGATAAAGGTCGAGAGCATTTTGAGCATGGTGCTCTTGCCGGCCCCGTTGGGCCCGACAAAACCGACGATCTCGTCCTTGTCGACAGTAAAGCTGACCTGGTTGACGGCGGTCAAGGTGCCGTAGCGACGGGTGGCGGATTGTACGTTGATCATGAGTTCAGTTTAGCTATTAACACAGAAAATGACAATCTTTGATTGCTGGCGATTCAATCCTTAAAGACGCCGCAGTGTAGCATGGTCGCCCCGAAATACGGATTCATCAGTCGGGACTGGTCCTTCTGGATCCAGTGCGCCCCCCGGTCCCCGTCGGCCATCGAGCAGTAGGCCCGGACATAGCCTTCGGGTACCTCGTTTTTGATGATCTCTGCTGAAAGTGGCTTGAACGCGGCGCGTACGGCAGTGATATCCGAGGCGTTCGCCGCTTTGATAACCAGCGGTTTAAGTACCGGGTCAGCGTGTTGGACCAGGCTTTTTAATGCGGCTTGAGCCTTGGGAAAATTGTCATTTGCCAGGGCTTCCTGAGCACCGACGTAGTGGCCGAGTGTCGGAGATATGGGTTCGGGAGTGCCGCAGGCGATGAGGGCTGTCAGGACGATATAGTGTAGGTAGTGCATACCCGTTCTCCATTGAATTAAGCTAAAAAAAGATCAGCATTGGTGGCCAAGTTGTAAACTGCGAAGTCGATTGAGTGCGGCGGCCAGCTCGAAAGGTCGGAAGAGCGCGTGGTTGCCGATTTTGCGCCGATCCAATATATCGAGCCCGCTGGTATTTATATCTGCCATGATTCGATCCACGATCTCTCGCAACGACCGTTTCCCATCCAGGTACTCTTCCCGAGCGTATAGCAGGGCTGCCGAGATGGCCCGGGTCTGACTTGGATCGACTAATTGCTCGACGGCAGAAAGGTCGATGGTCTCTTCGCCAAAGAGCACGGTGTGCATGCCGCGGGTTTTGACGTTGACTTCGCGTCGTCCTTTGCGCGGGTCGAGGCTTTGCGGTAGCGGCACGCGCGAAAGAGAAGCATCGAAGGTTGCGTCGTCCTGACGCTGGCGGAGCGTGGGATGGTCGGCGGCGATGGCTTTGGCCCGGGCGGTTAGTTCGTGCGGCTGGTAGTTTTCCATCGCGATTACGGTGTCGGCCACATCGAAGTACTCGCCGCTTCCGCCGACGACCAGCACGGTAGAGACTCCTCGTTTTTCGTAGAGTGGGCGCACTTGGTCGAGGAGTGGCGTGATCGGTTCGCGGTCCGCGGCTATGAGGAGTTGCATACGGTGATCGCGGATCATGAAATTGGTGGCGGCGGTGTCCTCGTCGATGAGCAGGGTTTGTGCACCGGTCTCGAGTGCTTCGATGATATTGGCGGCCTGCGAGGTCGAGCCCGAAGCATTGTCGGTGCAGAAGGTGCGGGTATCGCGGCCATAGGGTAGATTGTCGATAAAAGGCGAGATATCGACACCCTGGATCCGGCGGCCGTCCTCGGCGCGGATTTTGCAAGCGGTCGGTTCGCAGACGACGAGTTCGCGGCCGTCCTCGGGAATGTGGTTATAGATGCCGCGCTCGAGTGCCGAGAGCAAGGTCGATTTGCCGTGGAAGCCGCCTCCGGCAATGAGGGTGACACCTCGAGGGATGCCCAGGCCGGACACCGGGCCAGCATTGGGCAATCTAAATTCGACGCGCAGCGACTCCGGTGTTTTGAAGGAGATCGCTCCCCTGTTTAAGGGGCGGTCGTCGATACCCGAGCGGCGCGGCAGTACGCTGCCCTCGGCGACGAAGGCGACCAGTCCGCGATCGGCTAGCTGAGACCGGAGAAAATCGGCATCTTCGGCCACTTCTGCGTAGCGGTTGATCTCGGCCCCGTTGTTGCGGGCGTAGTAGAGTGCGGCCTCGACGATGTCGGGCATGTCCTGAGAGAGTAGCTGCTCTGCCTGACGGCCGAGGATGCGACGGCCCTGAGCGGGTAGGCCGACGGCGAAGCGGACTTCGACGCGGGTGCTGTCGACCTGAACGCAGGTCCGTTCGAGCACTTCTTGTCCGGGAGCATCGATTTCGATCAGGCCGCTCTTGCCCGAGCCGCGTTTTTCGCGCACTCGATGGCAGCAGTGGTCGAATTGGGCAGCGAGGTAGGTGCAGAGGGCGGTAGCACGGCTCTTATTTGCGTAGGTCGATGGCGGGTATCCGGCCCGATCCTGTGGGATCTCGACACGGAGCCGGCTCGGTGCGGCGAAGGGATCGCCCTGGACACGATCGATGTGGAGTGTGAACCCTGGAAACTGATAAGAGCCGCGCAGATCCTGGTAGGATTTGTAGCTGCGGCCATCAAGTGTCTCTAAGGTGTTTCGGAGCTGGTCTTGGTCGGACATCTAGTTGGCAGGCGGAGCCGTTCCGCGTAGTATTGTATCAGGTAGACTCAATTGAATATAGTGTCCTTGGCGGAGAATAAAAACAGTGTCCGAATCCTATCCCGGCCCGAATGAGGAAATGCTCCAGGCACAGGCGCGCGTTTGTACCGGTCCACATCAGAGTCGACCCTTGGGAAAAAAGGAGGGTGATCCCGAACCAGGGCGGATTCTCGAATTGGTTTTCGCTTCGCTCAACAATGAATTGCCTCGCGAGGAACAGATCTCCGAAGCTCAAATGGGTGCTTTTTTCGCGGCGATGTCGATCCGGCGCACCTTCGGGGCCAAAACGGGCTGGAGCGAGGCGGAAGAGGAGGCTTTCGACCATTATTGGGACCAATTGGAGCGGATGCCGGAGGATTTGCGCTTTCTGCTCGGTATGGAGTCCGATTTCGCAGGGGGCAATCCGGGCGAGTACCAGGTAGTCATGGCATTGCGGCTCGTGTTGCGGGGAGGGCATTTGAGTTACGAGGCTGCGCGTAGGGCGCTCGGCGCGATGCTTGCGGGGCAGGTGCGTCCCGCGCTGATGGCCGCGCTGTTGATTGGCCAGCGGATGAACCTCGAAGAAGAAGAAGAGGTCCGTGCCCATCTCGACGTGGTGCGCACTCCGGAGGAAATCACTTCGGTTGAGGTCGATTCGCTATTGCATCTCGGGCAGCCCTTCGATGGTGCGGCGCGCTATTTCCGTCCGACGCTCTTTGTCGCTGCTGTGCGCGCCGCGCTGGGTCGGTCGACGGTTTTGCACGGGATCGATGAAATGCCGCCGAAATTTGGGGTTACCGAGGAACAGGTCCTGCACTCTCTGGGAGCGCGGATCGACCTTGATTCAGCAGCAGCAGCACGACTCCTCGAAGACGAGGCAGTGGGTTTTGCCTACCTGAGCCAGCGCGAATATGCGCCTCAGGCCTACGGATTGCGCACCTTGCGGGTTCATATCGCCAAACGTCCGCCGTGGGCGACCACCGAAAAGGCACAGCAACTGTTTGCCTGCCCGGGTTGGAACGGCATGGTGATTGGATTTTACCACTCCGGCTATGAGGAAAAGCTTTTGCAACTGATGCAGGATCGGAATCTGGATGCCGGGCTGGTTATCAAAGGCGAAGAGGGCAGCAGCCACTACGGGTTGCGTCTGGGCAAGCCTTCGACTGCGGAGCGCAAGGCGATCAATTACACCCAGGGTTTTCGCAAGATCGGTGGTGCGGTCGAGACGGTCAAATCTGATGTGGATCCACAGGAATACGGTTTTCGCTATGCGCAGAGTCCGCGTCCTGCGGCTGTGAGCGCCGAGGCCTTCGCGGCGCTGGGCCTGGCCGCACTTGAGGGGGAACGAGGCCCGGTCTACGATCGGATTTTACTCAGCGCGGGTTTGACCGATTACTGGCTGGGATTGAGTCCCGGTGCCTACGAGAGCCTGGCCGAGGCCAAAGAGGCGATCGAAAGCGGTCGCGCTCTGATGCATCTCAAGCGCTATATCCGTCGTTCGGCGGAGTCCAGATAGTCGGGTCGATTTCTCCGCAGTTGAGGTAGGTGCGGATTGCGCGGACCGAGCGGCGAATAGCGTCCATGATCGGTGCGGAATAGGCGTCGAGGACGGCGGGGGTTATTTCGCAGAGATGGGTTTCTCCGGGTGCTGCCTCGTAATGGGCTTGGCCCTGGATCGATGCAGTCCGTCCGCAGACCAGGTCGTCGAAGTCCCGCAACCCGAGTTCGATAAAAGCGCCTACTTCTTCGTTGAAGATAGTTTCCCCGAGTGATATAGGCCGGGTGCAGAGATAGAAAAACTGCATTGCCTGGCGCGTGTTTTCGCCTTGAGTATCTCGGAGATACGACTGACCTAGAAAGACGACTTCGTCGGGATTTAGCTGGACCCCGACTTCTTCGGCGAATTCGCGCTGGGCGGTTGCGCTGGGCGATTCCCCGGCCTGGATATGGCCGCCGGCCGGGGCGTCAAGGCTGCCCAGATAGGGGTCGCCGGGGCGCGAGCGGGTCTGTAGCAGGGTGCGGATTGCGCCGTTCGGCGCGCGCCATGCCGCCCAGACAAAAGAGAGACCGACGCACTCGCCATCGCGGTAGGCGCTGACGCGGTCTTTGGCGCCGATGGAATTGCCCTGGGCATCGAAGAGGGCGATGGTTTCTCTGGACATCAGGATCTTAGCCGAAGTCTGTTGTGGCGCGCTCTGGTCTGAGCGGGGCCATTCGTAGTTTTCGAATACTAATTTGTTTCGTGAGACTCTAAGCTCAGTCGTTTTTTTTCAGTGTATTCAGAAGTTCTTTTGCTTCTTTTTTGTTGGTCTCCCAAGCTAGAGCATGCTGTACTGAATCGATCGCTCTGCTGTATTGACCGTGTTTGGAAAGCCCTAGGGCGGCGTTGTAGTATGCTGTCGCTATTACTGATCTCAGGATTCTATTCTCCCCAACTGCGATTTCTCGTGTAGCGTTGAAAACATTGTCTAGTCTTGAAAATGCCTTATCACTCGCACTCTGATTTGGCGACAATGATTCCATTACGTAGTGCATGGCGGCGAAATTATCATCATTAGGAAAAAGTGTACGCGCTTTTAAAAGCATCTGCGTGAAATCTCTGCCAAGAGAAATTTGTAGGTTGCATATTCGGTAGTAGGCGTCGTGGGTATCGATGATTCCAGGTGCGTGGTCGATTGCCCGCTGCAAGAGCGCAATTCCCGTTTCTAGGTCTCCAGAAGCAGTATAGTGTCGCCCTGCGGTATAGATAGTCATTGATTGGACCCGGTTTAAGCTATGGTAGCTGCTAACGAGAATGGTCAAGAGAAGGGCAGCTGCTGCATAAACGTGGACGCGGCGGCGTATCCAGTCCAGTCCCAGGGCCAACAAGATCGACGAGCCGGCGGCAGCGACGTAGAGATAGCGCGAGGGTCCAGAGGAAATGGTCCAGATATAGGCCGGTGACAAGAGCATCTGTGGAAGTAGGTGGACGAAAATCCATGCTTGCGAGAGGTTGAGCGAGAAGCGGAAGCGCCATTGCGACAGGACAAAGGCGAAGAAACCAAATGCGCCGAGAAATAACTCCCAAGTCTGGTATTCGTACAGGTTATGAGGTAGCCAGTGCGCCGTGCTGAATAAGCGGCTCCAATTCACGAGCAGATTCTGCAGCGCGCCCGCGGGGTCGAAGCTCGAGGCGATAATGGTAGTTTGCGGTGCCCGAGGATAACTGAACTTAATAGCGAGGATGGACAGTCCCAGCAGGAGGCCCAATGGCAGATAGCGGCGGAGTGCCACGCGATCGTTCTGTCGCCGGGCAAGATAAACTAGTAGGGGCCAGAAAGCGGCCGCGCTGATATGGCAGAGAATACCGAGCAAGAGCAGGATATAGACTAGGAATGGCCGCTTGCAAGAATAGGCGATTAGCGCCAGACTGCCGCAGATTAGCACCAGTGGATAGCACTGCGCCGAGATCCAGTGGACGGCGTTGAAGTGGCTGACATTGACTAGGAAGAGTAATCCGGCGAGCATGGCCGGTATAAGATCCAGGCCCATTGCTCGTCCGGCGCGGGACAGGACCAAGGCGGCGATAAGGTGAAGCAGCCCAGAAAACAGATGGTAGGCGGCTGCATCCTCACCCCAGGCGACGTATTGTAATAGCAGGATCAACTCGAGACCGGGTCGCCCGGGCATGCGTTTATCGGGGGAAAAGAAAGTGGCAGGCTCAGTCAGAGCGTCAGCGCTGTCTTGGAAGTAGTCCGCATCGTGGGTGTCGAGCGGCAATCCGGAGAGGTCGGAGAAAAAGTACAGGGCGACGACCGACATCACGGCGTAATACGCGATCCAGGTGGTTCGGGAG
>MDTE01081366.1_pt1 | contig 13393 bp, 18 predicted proteins | sample 811231 | NCBI WGS metagenome assembly MDTE01 (sample SAMN05326651, study PRJNA326480) | marine metagenome | isolation source: seawater | place: Indian Ocean: Red Sea | collected 2010
ATCTATATCTCTTTTCTCAACGAAGCTTCCTGTTGGGTTGTTAGGATTAATCAAAATTAATAGTCGAGTTTTGTCTGTAATTAAAGATAGTATCTTATCTGGATTAAATTTTAAATCTTTGTCCTCCGTTAAATCGTATGGGACAGATTTTGAACCAGTATAATTTATCATTGACTCATATATTGGAAATGCGGGTGTAGGGTGTATAATTTCTGCTCCTGGTTCACCGAAACATTGAATAGCGTAGCTCATTGTGGGTTTTCCACCAGGCATGATAAGAATTCTCTCAAAATCAATATCCACGTTATATCTTTTTTTTATCCATCTAGTTACAGCCTGACGACATTCTGGAATACCATTAGACATAACATAACCATGATGTCCATCATCGAGAGCTTTCTTTGCCGCTTCAACTACATGTTTAGGAGTTTTAAAATCTGGTTGACCTAATCCTAGATGGATCATTGGCTTACCTTGTGCCTCCAATTTTTTTGCTTCTGCAAGCACAGTAAATGCAGATTCTGTTCCTAATCTTTCTAAACTTTTTGCTAATTTCATATTTTTTCTTCTATTTTCTATAGATTAATTTTGAACTATTCAACTCATTTAAATTTTTACAACCCATTAAGACCATATTTCTATTTATTTCATCTTGCATATTTCTAAGTAAATGCTCAACTCCTTGCTGACCCCCTGCGGCTAAAGAAAACAAAAATATTTTACCAAAACTACAAGCTTTTGCACCAGCAGCTATTGCTTTTAGAACATGAGTTCCTCTTCTTACACCTCCGTCAAGAATAATTTCAAGCTTATCTCCTACAGCATCTGAAATAGCTTTCACCTGATCAAAAGGTGATCGTGATCCATCAAGTTGTCGACCACCATGATTTGATATCATTATAGCTGTGCATCCAATATCAATCGCTCTTTTTGCATCCTCGACTGACATAACGCCTTTAAGTGCAAACGGTCCATTCCACTTTTTTGCACAATACTCCGCATCTTTCCAACCCATTAATGGATCATATTGCTCGTTAATATATTCAATTACAGACTTAGCAATATTTGTGCCTTTGTCAGTTTTTGTAGCAACATTTGCTAATTTAAATTTTCCATGGGTTAGATAATTAAATACCCAGGTAGGGTGGAGTGCAAAACTCATTAAACTTCGTAGCGTCAATTTAGGGGGAGTTGTAAATCCTGTTCGGTGATCTCTTTCTCTATTACCAGCAACTAAAGTATCAACTGTTAAACACATTCCATCAAAACCAGCCCTTCTACACCTTTCAATTAGATCATCAGTAATAGATTGATCTTTATGCACATAAAGTTGAAATAATTTTGGACCACCAGAAATATTTGAAATCTCTTCTATAGTATTATTTGCCATTGTAGACATACTATAGAATGTTCCAAATTTATCAGCTGCTTTGGCTGAAGCTTTGTCACCCTCGTGATGATAAAGCCTTTGCATCGCACAAGGTGATAAAAAGATTGGCATATCAATTTTTTTACCAAAAATAGTTGTAGATAAGTCTGGTTTTCCAACACTAGCTAAAATATTAGGTACTAGGTCACAATCATCAAAAGAATTTGTATTTCTTTTTAAAGTTATTTCATCATCAGCGCCACCATCAATGTAGTGAAATATTGGGGAAGGTAATTTTTTTTTTGCAAGATTTCTAAAATCGTTAAAGTTATAGCAATTTTTTAAATTCACTATTTTCTAAATCTTAAATTGTTTCTATTTAATTCACTTATTTTTGTACATCCCATTAATTTCATATCTCTAATTAGTTCTGATTTATATTTTTCTATAGCTCTTTCTACACCCGCTTGCCCTCCAGCAGCTAAGGCATAGAGATATAATCTACCTCCGGAGCAAGCTTTTGCCCCTAAAGACAATGCCTTCAACATATGAGTTCCTCTATGGATTCCTCCTTCACATATCACATCTAACTTATCACCAACTGCATCAACAATTTCAGCTAATTGATCAAAAGGAGCTCTAGAGCCGTCTAATTGTCTACCACCGTGGTTTGAAACCATTATTCCTGTACATCCAATGTCTACAGCTCTTTTAGCATCCTCAACACTCATTACTCCTTTTAAAGCAAAATGACCTCCCCATTGAGAACAAAGTTTTTCAGCATCTTTCCAATTCATTGACTGATCTAACATAGTGGAAAAATAATTTCCTATAGAAGTGTTAGTGTCTGTACCTTCTTTGACAAAATCTTGTAAGTGAGGTAATTCAAATTTACCTTTGGTCAAATAATTTATTCCCCACATAGGTTTAACTGCAAAACTTAATAAACTTGACAATGTTAATTTTGGTGGTGATGTAAAACCTGTTCTCAAATCTCTCTCACGATTACCACCTGTAATAGTATCAACTGTTAGAGCCATCACATCAAATTTAGCAGCTTTGGCTCTTTCTAAACAAGAGTCATTTAAACCACGATCTTTATGAAAATAAAATTGAAACATTTTTGGAGTATCAATCATTGAAGATATTTCCTCCACACTTACAGTCGCTAAAGCTGAAACTCCGAACATAGTATTAAATTTTTTTGCTGCTTTTCCAACAGCTCTTTCTCCATCATAATGAAAAAGTCTTTGAAGGGCTGTAGGAGAAAGATAGAAAGGTAAATCTAATTTTTTACCAAATATTGTTGTGGATAGATCAACATCTTCAACACCTCTTAAAACATTTGGCACTAAGTCAACTTCGTCAAAAGAACTTGTATTCCTAGCATATGTTATTTCGTCATCTGCAGCACCATCAATATAATGAAATATAGGTGAAGGTAATTTTCTTTTGGCTAATTTTCTAAAGTCACTAAAATTATGACAATCATTTAAATTCATAAACCTATTTTAAAAATTTTTAATGAAGTTGAACATGTAACTATTTGCTCCAGGGTTTTTGTCCCCTAAACTCGCATTTGATACATGATTATAAGAAATACCAAAGCTTGACATGTCTGAAGTAGCATAAGATAGTTGAATTTCAGATTTAAATTCTAATATATGTCCGAGATCTTTACCATCTCCCTCATGATATAAACCTGGTGCGAAACTTGGTGTGAATACAAGTTCACCCATATCTACATTCCACTCAATACCAGTATATATGTATGCTGCAGAATTTTCTGTTATAAAACCACCACTGATGGGAGAGACATTTCCAAGAAAGGTATTTCTGTTTAAATTTTCATCTTGGTGTTGAACACCTATTAAGATTGCTTTTTGCTTACCATCGCTAAAATCAAAATTACCTGTAAAAAAATTAAGTTGATGTCCATTATTATTTACTTTTTCTTCAGCAATTAGGTTCGTAACCATAGATAACATAATTAAAATCAAACTTAGTTTTTTTAAATTCATCAGTTTTCTTAACATTAATAATTAATTTTTGTAAATTTTTTTAAATATTATTGCACCACCTAATAAGAAGATCAATATAGGCAAAAACCACAAGAAATAAGTATTTTTATTGAATTTTGGGTCATATAGAATCCACTCACCATATTTTTCAATTAAAAAATCATATACTTGAGACTCAGATAAACCTTCATCTAATTTCTTTTTTACTACAAGTTTTAAACTTATTGCAAATTCTGAGTCAGAATCATAAACTGATTGTCCTTGACAAATTAAGCATCTTAAATTTTTTGTTATTTTAATATTTAATTTATTCTCAGAAGCTTTCGATACATCAAAATAAAATAATATTAAAAAAATTGTGAAGATTTTAATTATTTTCATTTAAAAATATTTTTATTTCATCAATTATTTTATCATTAAGAGGACCAATAAATCTTTTTACAATTTTATTTTCATAAATCAAAAAAGTTTCAGGAACACCGAATGCTCCCCATTCAATAGCTTTTGTGCCATCTCTATCAATTAAAATTTTTGAGAATGGGTTTCCTAGCTCTTTAATGAATTTTTTTGCATTTTCAAAATTATCCTTATAATTTAATCCAATTATTTCCAAATTTTCAAGTTTGCTTAAATTAACTAAAAACGGATGTTCATCTTTACATGGCACACACCAAGAAGACCAAATGTTTAATAAGTAAATTTTATTTTCTTTAAAGATATCATTAACATCTAATTCTTCTTTTGAATAAAAAGATATTGCAGAAATTTTTGGGATTTTTTTAATTTCACTTTTTGGTTCATATAAATTTGATTTATCTAATCCTTTATAGAAAATTACAAATAATAAAGACATTAAGAGGATAATTAATAATACTGATGCTCTATTTCTCATTTTGTCTTCTTGAAAAAAAAACTTAAAATCCCACCCATAGAGATTAATATCACAGAAATCCAGATCCAAATCATAAAAGGTTTTACTTGATAACGTATGTTAAAATATTCTTCATTTTGAACTGTATTCATTGTAATAAATTTATCCGCAAATAATGTAGTTTTTATATCAGCTTCACTAGTTATAATATTTGGCTGATTGTACACTCTTAATTCAGGTTTTAATTTTACTTCAACATTATTTTCTTTAATCAAAAAAAAGCCTGTGAAAGAAATATAGTTTTTTTCTTCAGTTCTTTTTATATCATCAAAGATTATCTGATATTTATTATTATTAAATTTTTCTCCAACTTTTAAGTTTGTAATTATCTCCCCAGAAAAAATATTATTAAACAAAATACTTAATATTAGTAAACTAAAACCAAAATGTGATAAATTTTGAAAAGTATTTTTAGATTTTTGAAAAACAAAGTCTCTTATAGTAATAAAAAATAGAAAAAAAGCACTTCCAATCAAGATTGTATAAATCAACAAATTTACGCTTAGGTTCTTTAAGATAAGATAAGATATGAAAATTGATATTAGAAAAAGAAATATAAAATATAATTTTCCATCCAACTCTGATTTAATCCACTTAAGTTGTGGACCTATAGCCATAAAAATTAAAAATGGGATTAAAAAAGGAAAAATAAGTTTGTGATAAAATGGTGGACCAACTGAAATTTGTTCAGATGAAATAACATCTAAAATAATTGGATATATTGTTCCAATTAAAACCACAGATAAAAAGTACATCATAAACCAATTATTAATTAGTATAAACGTTTCTTTGCTTACAAAAGAAAATGGAGAAGAATTTGGTTTTTCAATTTTATGAAATACAAAAAAAATAAATAATGAAATAAAAATTAATATAAATAAAAATAATAATATATACAATCCTCTCTCAGGGTCATTTGCAAAAGTATGTACCGAATTTAAGATTCCTGACCGAACTAAAAAAGTTCCACACATACTTAAACTGAAAGTGGTTATTGATAAAATTATTACCCACGAAGTTAAAGTCGATCTTTTTTCTAAAACTAAAATACAATGTAATAATGTAGTTAAAGCCAACCATGGCATTAATGAAACGTTTTCCACAGGATCCCAAAACCAAAAACCACCCCATCCTAATTCATAATAGGCCCAAATTGATCCTATTAAGATCCCTAAAGTTAAAAATATCCATGATATCAAAACCCAATTTTTAATATGCAAAGCCCAAACCTTTGAAATATATTTTGTTATAGTTGCTGCAAGTACACTAGAAAAAATTATAGAAGAACCAACATAACCTAGATATAAAATTGGAGGATGAATTGCTAGTGCCGGATCTTGTAAGATCGGATTAAGGCCTAAACCCTCATTTGGAGTTGGAGACACGTAATTGAATGGATTGGAGGATATTATTAAAAAAATTAAAAAACCTATAATTATAATTTGCTGAAACAATACAGTAAAAATTCTATAATTTTTTAATAAGTTTTTTGATCTGATTAAAAAAATAAAAATAAATAAAGTTAAAACTAAAAGCCATAGTAATAAACTTCCCTCATGGTTACCCCATGTACCAGAAATCTTATAAAAAAGTGGTTTAGTCGTATGAGAATTATTAAAAACTGTTGCATTACTAAAATCTGAAAACACAAAAGACAATACCAAGCCTAAAAAACTAAAAATAACTAAAAGAAATTGGATAAATGTAAAATTAATAATTTTACTATCTAACATTTCATTATTTCTTAAATTTTTAATTGAAAAAAAAAATATTGGAAATGATGCAGCTAATCCAAAAACTAAAGCATAATATCCTATTGAGCTATATATCATTTATTATTTCCCAAAGCTTCCTTAACCTCTGGTGGCATATAGTTTTCATCATGTTTGGCTAAAATTTTTGTAGCTTCAAAATAAGTTCTATCTTTTAAAAATCCTTCAGCAACTGCTCCTTTTCCTTCGGAAAATAAGTTTGGCACAACTCCAGAATATGTAACATTTATCTCATTTTTAAAATCAGTTATAATAAAATAAATCTCATCATTAGAAACTTTAACAGAATTTTTTTTAACCATTCCTCCAATTCTAATTTTTTTTTCATTTTCTATTTCTTTTAAAAACTTTATTTCTGATGGAGATTTAAAATAAACTACGTTTTCTTCTAAAGATTTTAAAACCAAGAATATTGATAAAACTAAAGATGAAAAAATTAAAATTATAAACAGAAATCTTAATTTAACTTTATGACCATACATCTCTAAAAGTTAAATACTTTGAGTACTAGATAATATTTCTCTATTAATAAATTGTGATTTTGCAATTTTTGCCCTCTTGGAGTCTAGTGCTCCAAATTTAGACACAAATTTATTTTTTTCATTAATATATTGTTTCTTGGTTATGGCATAAAGTGTAAAAAAACATAAAAGTGTAAATGCAAAAGATGACCAAACATATAATGCATACCCACTCATATTTAAGAATTCAATTATCATAATCTATCTAGGCCTTTATTTTTAATTTTTATCAGTTCTGTATTATATTTCATTAAAAAAATTAGCAGAGAAAATAGAGTAAATGCCGCAGTCATTATTAGCAACGGCATTAGCATGGATGGATGAATAGAAGATTTAGATATTAAATTAATTGATGCAGGTTGATGGAGTGTATTCCACCAATCAACTGAGTATTTAATTATAGGAACATTAATTGCTCCTAATAGAGTAATGATTAAAGTAACCTTTAAAATAAATTCCTTATCTTCGTAAATTTTCCATGCAATTAAATACATTAGATAAAACAATGACAAAATTAGCATTGATGTTATTCTTGCATCCCAAGCCCACCAAGTTCCCCACGTAGGTTTTCCCCATATCGAACCTGTAACCAAAGCAATAATATTTAATACTAACCCAGATGGAGCTAAACTTTTTGCTATTAAAAAGAAGTTTTTATTTCTAAAAATATACCCACTAAGTGAAAGAATTGTCATTGAGCTAAAGATACCAAGAGATATCCATGCCGCTGGCACATGCACATACATAATTCTAACTGTATCACTTTGCTTATAATCCTCTGGAGAGAAAATTAAAGCTTCTAGTAAACCGATTGAGATTACTATAAAAAAAAGCACCATTACATATCTCGGTGCTTTTGAGGTAATCTTAAAAATTTTATTAGGTTCAAAATATTTAAATATTAATTTCATTTAATAAATATTTTAATATGAAAGAATTCTCTGATCAAGAATGTAGAGGGAGATAATGATAGGGATAAAAATGAAACACTCTTGACCAGAAAAAATATGGTAACTTATATCTTTGTCTAAGATTTGAACCAAATGTGTTTAAATAATGATTTAATTTGAGGGCTTAAAATAATTTGAGCCTTTTTTACCCGAAAAAATTTCCTCAATTAATGGATGTTTAATTGGTTCGCCAGAATCATCTATTAAAAGATTCTGCTCTGATACATATGCTTCATACGTAATTTCATCATTTTCTGCTAAAAGGTGATAAAATGGTTGATCTTTTCTAGGTCTAACATTTTTTGGAATAGATTGATACCATTCCTCAGAATTATTAAATTCGAAATCGACGTCATAAATAACACCTCTAAATTCAAAGTGTTTATGCTTTACTATTTCACCTATTGAAAATTTTGCTTTTTGAATTCCCATTAATATAAGTATGGGTATTTAAATACAAAAATCAATAATAAAATATTAAGTTTTTATGAAAATACAAATTGTGTTAATATCTTTTTGTGAATAAATCTTTTTTAAAATTTCTCACGGATTTTGGACCTTTAATAATTTTTTTTTACTATTATTATGAAAGCGATAAAAATCTTAAAATAGCAATACCACCATTTATAGTTGCGACAATAATCGCATTAACAATAATGTGGATTTTAGAAAAAAAAATTCCAAAAATTCCACTGTTAAGTGGTATCTTGATAATTTTTTTTGGTGGTCTGACAATTTATTTTGATAATCCAGTATTTATTTATATCAAGCCTACAATTATAAACATTTTATTTGGTCTAGCTTTAATATTTGGAAGATATTTTGCTCACGAACCTTTATTAAAAAAAATGATGGGTTCCTCAATTTCATTAACAGTGGAAGGATGGGAAATATTAAATAAACGATGGATCTATTTTTTCTTTGGATTAGCTTTACTCAATGAATTAGTTTGGCGAACGCAATCTGAGGAATTTTGGGTAAATTTTAAGGTATGGGGATTATTACCGATTACTTTTATTTTCACGGCTTTCCAAATTGGTCTAATTAATAAATATAAAACGAATGAATAATAACTTAAGATTGGTAATTAATAATGTCGGTAATAAAGATATTGATGAAAAATATTTTTTTGAAAAAAAAGAACTTAAAATAATTTTAGATTTATATGCTAAAATGGTTTCAGAAGGATCTTGGAGAGATTATGGATTAAGTATATCAAGTCGACAAGTTGGATTCAGTGTGTTCAAAAATTCAGCGGAAAACGCACTGTATAAAATCTGTAAAAATTTCAAACCAAAAAATAAAAATCTTAAGTATTTAATAACCGATACAAATGGTAAAATTTTAAAAAATTCAGACGATTTAATTTCATTACTTAAAAATACAAACTGGAAAAAACTTAAGGTTTAGATTTATCTTCTTTGACCAAAAAGTCTTAAAAGCATAATAAATAAGTTGATAAAATCTAAATAAAGGGTCAAAGCGCCCATTACAGCTTTTTTTCCCATTAATTCACCAGAGTCTGATGCTGTATACATGTTTTTAATTTTCTGAGTATCATATGCAGTTAAGCCCACAAATATTAAAACCCCTAAAATTGAAATCACAAAATACATCATTGAAGATTTCATAAAAATATTAACTATTGAAGCAATAATAATTCCAATTAATCCCATCATCAAAAAAGATCCTAATTTAGTTAAATCTCTTTTAGTTGTATAACCATATATACTCATAGAACCGAATGTTGCTGATGTAATAAAAAATACTCTAGTTACACTCATTCCTGTATAAACTAATAATATTGAAGATAAAGATAACCCCATTAATGCAGCAAAAATCCAAAATGTAGTTTGTGCTTTTGATGCACTCATCTTGTTAATTCCAAAACTCATATAGAAAACAATTCCAAGTGGAGCTAACATTACAATCCATTTCAAACCAGATAAATAAATCGCATTACCCAATTGTGTCAGTCCTACAATAGATCCAGAAGCGTCTGTAACAACTGACATTTTGAAAGTTAAAAGTGCAATTATACCGGTGAGTAAAACTCCAGTAGCCATATAATTATAAACTTTTAGCATATAGGCTCTTAAGCCTTCATCAGTTACTGTAGTCTCTCTAGCTGCAGTTCTAGCTCTTGCAAGTATTCCTTTTTTGTCAAATTCCATAATGTTTAAAATATATAGTCTTTTACTAATTATTCAAGATACCTTAAAAGAATTATGAAAAAATAAACGCAAAAAACCTTTATGAACTATAAAAAATTAGGAAATACTGATCTCAATGTAAGTACAATTTGTCTCGGTACTATGACTTGGGGTGAACAAAATACTCAAGAGGAAGGATTTAAACAAATGGATTTTGCTTTAGATCAAGGTGTAAATTTTTGGGATACAGCTGAATTATATTCTATACCCCCAAGAGAAGAAACCTTTGGCCACACTGAAATAATTATAGGTAATTGGTTTAAAGAAAGAAAAAAAAGAAATGAAATAATTCTTGCAACTAAAGTTTCAGGCCCAGCAAGAGAATATATCAGAGGAGGAGGAAATAATTATAATTTGGAAAGAATTACTGAGGCATTAAACGGAAGTCTAAAAAGATTAAAAACTGATTACATAGACTTATATCAACTCCATTGGCCAGAGAGAAATACAAATATGTTTGGTAGACTTGGGTATGAACATCATGATGAGGAAAAGTGGAATAAATTTGAGGAAGTTTTAAGTCATCTTGAAAAATTTATTAAAGAGGGCAAAATTAGATATATAGGTTTATCAAATGAAACACCATGGGGAGTTACAAAATGTTTAAATTTAGCAAGAAATAAAAATTCTGTAAGAATGATGTCAGTTCAAAATCCCTACAGTCTATTAAATAGAACTTATGAGATTGGGTTGGCAGAAATATCAATCAGAGAAAAGATTGGATTATTAGCATATTCTCCTTTAGCTAGTGGGTATTTAACTGGCAAATACAGAAATAATCAGTTACCAAAAAACTCAAGAATAGAGCGAGATCGCGATTTTTGGACAAGATATAATAAGCCGAATACGTCAAAAGCTGTTGATGCATACTTTGAAATTTCGAAAAAACATAATCTAAATTTTGCCCAAATGTCTCTTAAATTTTGTGAAATCCAACCTTTTACTACTTCAGTAATTATTGGTGCAACTAAAATGGATCAGTTGAAAACTGATATAGAAAGTGTAAATATAAAATTAAGTAATGAAGTAATAAAGGAAATTAACGAGGTTCAAAAAATTTATCCAAACCCATGTCCATAATAAAAAAATTTACCTTTACATTAATAATAAGTCTACTAACTATAGTTTCTTCTAAAGCTCAAGATTTAAAAGAAATTGGAAAATTTAAAGATTGGCAAACAATGGTTTTGATTGAACCAAGTGGAACAGTTTGTTTTGCTCAATCTACTCCCATTTTACAAGCACCAAAATCTAATAAAAGAGATGCTAAATTGTTTGTAACATTTAGACCAAGTGAAAAAATTAAAGATGAAATAAGCGCAAGTCCTGGATATGAATTCAACAAAAAAAATTCTGTAACTGCAACTTCTGGTAAAAACAAAATTAAATTCGATATTTTAGATCAAGGTTTTGCGTGGATAGCTGATAATAAGATTGAAAAAAAAAATGATAAAAATTATGAAAAAAGGATCTAGAATAATGATAACTGGACATAACGAAAAAGGATCACAAACAATTGACCATTATTCACTTCTAGGGTTTACCAAAGCATATAATGCTGCAAAGTCAGCTTGCAGTTAATTAATGAAATCAAAAAAAAAGATTGTTCTTGCATACTCTGGCGGACTAGACACATCCATAATTTTAAAATGGCTACAAGATAATTATGATGCAGAAGTAATTTGCTATACTGCAGACATAGGACAAAAAATAGATAAAAAAAAAATAATATCTAATGCAAAAAAATTTGGAGTAAAAAGTATAATTATAAAAGATTTGAAAAATACATTTGTTAAAGATTACATCTATCCTATGATTAGAGGACATGCTATGTATGAAGGTGTTTATTTGTTAGGTACTTCAATTGCTAGACCTTTAATTGCAAAAGATCAAATTAGGGTTGCAAAAAAATTTAAAGCTTATGCAGTTTCACATGGATCAACCGGCAAGGGTAATGACCAAATAAGATTTGAATTGGCTTATCATTATTTTGACCCTAAAATAAAAATAATTGCACCATGGAGAATTTGGAAGCTTAAATCAAGAACCGATCTTATTAATTATGCAAAAAAAAATGATATAAGTATTCCTAAAGACAAAAAAGGTGCACCTCCATTTTCAGTAGATGATAATTTATTTCATACCTCAACAGAGGGCAAAATATTAGAAAACCCAAAAAATTGCGCTCCAAATTTTATTTTTCAAAAAACTGTATCTCCTGAAAAAGCTCCTAACATACCAGTATTTGTAACAATTGATTTTAAAAAGGGTGATCCAGTAGGAATTAATGGAAAAAAAATTTCACCAACAAAATTATTGATAAAGTTAAATAAATTAGCTGGCTCTAACGGGATTGGTAGGGTTGATTTAGTAGAAAATAGATTTTTAGGTATCAAATCAAGAGGAATATATGAGACACCTGGAGGAACACTTCTAATTTATGCTCATAGAGCCATTGAGTCCGTAACTTTAGATAAAAAAACTATGCATAAAAAAGATTCGATCATGCCAAAATATGCTGAATTAATTTATAATGGATATTGGTTTTCAAAAGAGAGATTTAAGCTGCAAAAAATTATCGATTTAAACAAAAGTAAAGTGAATGGTTCTATTAAACTCAAATTATATAAAGGAAATATCACAATCCAATCTAGGATTACAAATAGCGATGCCTACTCATTAAAAAAAGTATCATTTGAGGAAAATAAATCATTTAACAAATCTAATGTTGAGAGATTTATTAAATTTCATAAAAAAAGGCTTCGTTCTTAAGTAAGTTTGGGACAAATAAACATTTGTTAAAATCGATAAAAATTATATCTTGAGATATGGAATCAATCAAAAATTGGATGAAAGAAGCGGCAAATATTTTATTTGATGATACGAAAAATGATCTTCGTTCTCTTCCGAAAACAGTAAGATTACAAATTCTTTTGGTACTTAGTTTTATATGGACGACTGTTTTTAGTTTATATGTTTTTTCTTACACAACTTTTGCATTTGGTTGGGCAGGAATATATATAGCTCATGTAGGTCTCATATTTGCAGTTTATATGACTTTTAAACAATTCCATAGGGCTGAAGAAAAATCTAATAGCGTATTTCAAACTAGGAATTTTGACCCATTTAAAATAATGGTAATTGTATTTGTAATTGTTTTTATATTTGTATTTTCAAAAGGAATCGAAGTTTTAACCAAAACAAACTCATATTCTATTCCATATGAAGGACCCACAAAATCAGTGTTTGAAAAATGGCTACCGTTTAGTAAAGATAAGTAATGGAAAAAATAGCAAAAAATTTACAACTTGTGTTAATGGTTATCATCTTAATAAGCACAGTAATTGCAGTTGGTATTGAAATTAGTAAAATGTTTCAAAATCAATCAGTTACATTAGCTGATTTGTTATTAATGTTTCTTTATTTAGAAGTTCTAGCTATGGTAAGAGTTTTTTGGGATCAGCAGTCAATTAGTATAACGTTGCCATTGTTAATAGCTATCACTGCTCTTGCTCGATTTATTATTCTTCAAGGTAAAGAAATGGATCCAACTGCATTGGTTTATGAAGCTATAGCGATTGTTTTAATTGCTGGAGCAATTGTAATCTTGAGATTA
>MDTE01179125.1_pt1 | contig 13393 bp, 11 predicted proteins | sample 811231 | NCBI WGS metagenome assembly MDTE01 (sample SAMN05326651, study PRJNA326480) | marine metagenome | isolation source: seawater | place: Indian Ocean: Red Sea | collected 2010
CATTTTGCCTGCCAGTGAGCAGAGCGTGCGCATTGGCCCGCAATCACCCTGGACCGATTTTGCTGGCGGGCAGCCTCCGTGCCACCCATTTAGTGCTGGCGCGCGGATTAGTCGGTTGGCGCGTTTCCACCCGCCGGCGGAGAGGTCCGAATTGCAGCGGGCTTCCGCGCGCCAACCTTGACAGTTTCCAGAGCCAAACGTTTGCCCGCTTGCATACTCGCACCGCCGACCAGCACCAGGCTGCCACGCCAGGCCATCATGCGGTGAAAGAAACGGTCCTCCTGGAGTTCTGTAGTGACTTCCCAGCGTGCGGTATCGGCGCTTAGCGACTGCACACGACCTCCGTAAGTGCTGACATAGAGTCGTCCGTCGAGGTTCCAGGCAGCCGAACCAAAACCTTCCATCCCTTCGCCCTGGAGAGGGGCGCCTGCGGACCAGGTTTTGCTGGCCGGATCAAACACCGCCACTTTGGTGGTTGGGCCTCCCTGCTTCTGCATGCCGCCGATGACGTATAGTTTGCCTTGAAAATGTCCCACGGATAAAGCGCGGCGCTGAAAGGGTGGCTGGGGCAAGGCAATCCAACTGGGATTTGCGTGTGACAGGTCAAGTTGGAAAGCCGTCTGGTGCCACTGTGATTCTTCCGAACCCAGTGCCCAGCCGCCGATCACATACAGCTGATCGTCGACGACGACTGCGTCGTGCGACGAACGGGGTTCCGGTAGCGGTGGCAGGGCGGACCACTTTCGGGTTGCCGGGTCAAACGAAGCGACATCCGCCACAGATCGCAGGTCGTGCTCCTCGTCTTCGTTATTGTGGGCGGTAAAGCCGCCGATCCGATAGAGTTTCCCCTGGTAACTGACCATTGCCAGACCTTGGAGTCGGGGGCCTTGGGCGACGACCTCCCAGGACTGCGGTTTGTCGAGATTGAGACGTCGCAGCGTACTCGATTGACTGGTATTGGAATAATGGTGGGCGCGCCCGAAGTGCCCCCCATACGTATACAGCCAGTTCTCCACAACTGCAGCACCCAGGCTGGTGACTCCCTGGGGGAGCTCCGGGAAGGCAGCTTTTTGATTGGCCGCGTCGGTAGTGGTCGTAGCGGAATCTGCGGACGTCGGACCGGCAAACGTCGGACCGGCAAACGTCACGGTGCAATATTGTCGCTGTTCACGATAGTCCTTGCCTGCCAGCTGGCCGGGTTTCTTGACCATCCTCCGCGCCCGCAAACGCACACCGGCCAGTTTTTTGAGACGGCATTGCACCTTGCCTTCGTCATCAGTGGTGAGTTCCTGGTCGTCGCCCGCGGCATCGGTGACGATCAGTTGGCTGGCGGGAACCGGTTTTCCCTTCCACAGTACGGTGACGCGCAGGATGCCGTCTTGCCATTGTGGAACGACATCGAAATCCAGCCTGGCAGACTGCCCTAGTTTTGCGAGGTGTTCCGGTGCGATCGCTTTGGCGTAATAGTGCAGCAGCATCGTCCGTTCGCCTTGGCCAAAAATACCGAACAGACATTCGGCTTCCAGGGCACCGACACCAGCCGAAAGATTGACGTCGAGATAACCGCCGTCATCGGTTGTGACTTTCTTGGCGGGTGCTTTTGTGTACTGGCCAGCGGCTGCGCGACTCCACAGCCGCAATTTTGTCAGTCGATCCAGGTAGGTTGCCTCGTCGGGTGCCGTCGACTCGCCAAAATAGAGATGTCCCTGCGTTGGCTGGCCAGCTTTGGTGTGCAGTGCCAACCAGATAAAGTGCGCTTGCAGCGGCGATGCTAACAGCGCGGTGATCATGAACAGGCCGATCGGCCAGCAGTATTTCTTCATGACGTTTTATTTCCTTTCTGATGGATGTGTCAGCAGTGAGACGGGGTGCCTGGTGTGGTACCTCCCAGCGGTGGCGTCGCCCGGGAGGGTATTACTTTGAAGGTTTCTCCGGCGGTGCGGTGCGCTCCTCGGAGGTTTGGCTGGAAATATGGATGAGTCGTGTGGCCTGACGCACAACCAGACTTCGGTGTACTGCAGCGACGCCATAGACCCGGTCTGCGCACGGGTAGGTATTGGTGGCCAGCACTTTGGGCTGGGAAGTGTGGTCCGCCGACAGGATTGTGGTTTCTCCCGATTTGGAGAAGAAGTAGAGACGGTCTCCGGCAGCAATCGGCGAACACCAGCAGGAACCGGGAAGACGGTGTTTCCAGCGTGTTTCACCTGTTTTCAGCGCCACGCAGAAGGCCACACCGGCGCGATTGACGAAATACACCATGTCACGATAAATCAGGGGCGACCCGAACGACGAGGTGACTTGTGAAGAACGCCACTGGATCCGTTTCTCCGCCGGTTCTTCCAGGCTTCCCTGGCGTAGCGCCAGGTTGTGGCCTGGTTTATTAGCCCCGATGACAACGATCCCTGACGACGCGGTAGGAGACGGAACGTTGTTTCCTTCCAGTCCGTCAACCTGCCAGAGTGCCTCGCCACTGTCGGCCTGGAACGCCTCGACGGTTCCATTGGAACTGACCAGGATTTGTGCTTGCGTTTTGTCGCCCACGATCAGCGGCGAACTCCAGGAGACCTTCGCCTGGCGGTCGAGCTTCCAGCGATTGCGGCCTGTCTGTTTGTCGATGCTCAGTAAATAGGAAGGGCCCGAATGATCGACCAGCACGTAGAGCGCTTCGTCGGTCTGGGCGACGGAGCTTCCCAGTCCGTGGTTTCCCTCGTAGCTGCCGTATTCCTCCATCAACGCGCGTTGCCAGACCAGAGTCCCGTCGTGCTGATAGGCACGCAAGTCACCACTTTCAAAGAACGCGAAGAAGTGCTGTCCATCGGCCGCTGGAGTTGGTGCACTGCGGCTTACATAATCGCTGACGGCGACCGTTTGTTTGGAGTCGAAACGATCGGACCATTGCAGCGCGCCCGTTTTCAAGTCGTAGCATTGGGCGATACAGGTTTCCTGGTTGGGACCCAGCCGCGAAGTTACAAACACGCGGGTACCCCAGATGACGGGACTGGACTGGCCGTAGCCAGGCAAGTCGATGGCCCAGGCAATGTTTTGCTTCGCATCCCAGGAGAGCGGCAGATCCTGCGCGGAACTGATGCTGTTGCCATCTCCCCGAAAGGCGGGCCAGTGTGCCCCTGGATCGCCGCCAGCGTTCTGCGCGAGGGGCACAGCGATCAGCTGCAGCCAACAGAGGAGGGCAAATCGGAGGGTAGCGAACCGTGGCATTACAGGGGATCCTTCGTGAAAAAGAAGCGGGTGGCAGAGACACCGCGGGCTGATAGACGCGGGCGATCAGACCGAGCTGTGTTACGCTGGCGTTCCCATCGCTGGGCCGCCTGACGCCGCTCCTGGCGGGAATTGAAGATCTGCAAGAAGCACGCCAGGGCCAGCGTCACGACTAGAATCAAGGCATGGCTCCACAGCACGTGCCACGAGACAAATGTCCAGTCCATTTAGTCCTCCTCTCGCAGTGCCCGAGCACGTACCAGGCAGACGCACCGTCGCGTTTCGTCACCGCGCGTTTCAAACAGGTCGGCGAACTGATACAGGCAGCGCCGGCAGTTGAGGGTGGCCAACTGTTCGCAGGAAATCTTGACGACCACCTGGTATGCCATGTCGTTTTGGCCGGCCGTCAGGTGGAGCATGCCCAGAGCGACACGAAAGCGGAGTTCGTGAGGCGCCAGTTGGACGACGTGTCGCATGATCGGAATCACGAGTTCGGTTGGGTAACCGCAGCGCGCCATATAATAGGCGGTACCGTATAAGGCCTGGACGCATGTCGGGTCTTGTTCAGCGATCTTGCGGGAGAGTTCAAGTGCTGTCGGGTAATCCCCCACCGCCGCCAGGCCACAAACGATGTCTGGCACGTACTGACGTGGTAGATCTGGCCGCCGCGCCAGATGCTGAAACATGCTCGCTGCGGTCTGGTGGGCATCCGAGCGACGGTAACAGTCGGCCAGCGCCAGTTGGCCACCCAGGGACAGTGGCCTCAGTGTGGTGGCCGTTTCCAGGGCTCCCAGGGCCTCGGAAAACGCTTGCTGAGCGTGCTGGATCACGCCGTAGAGTTCCCAGATTTGGCCCGCGTCGGGCGTCTCTTCCAGACCGATCCGGAGTCGCTGGAGGGCGTCTTGCGGGAAGCCGCTGTGGAACAGTTCTTTCGCCGTTTGGCAAGCGGTTGCGGGGTTTTCCATAGCCAATCCTTGTCAAGCACCGCGGGTTTGCGGAGAACGTCACGCGTGGTGACTGGCGGATGTGGCTGGCAACCCGAAAGCGGGTCTGCTGGCGGCAAACAGGTTTGAAAAGACGTTGCTGTCGTCAGGTGGTGTCGCGAGGCCAGAGCGATGACCGCTCTGCACGATTTCTGCCCGTGACTACTTGTGGAGAATCAGTTTCTGATTGCGCGTCACCCGGAGCCGGTAGGCGTGTTCCCCGTGGGTGATGACGATTTGATCCGCACCTTGCATCAGCTCGTGCGAGTCCAGGGTCTTTAATCCGGCCGGCTGCGCCGCGGGCAGGGCGGCTTCACGATCGCCAGCAGTGGCGACTTCTCGGCTGAGGGTATCCGGGGAGTTGGTGGACATGGTGGTCTGCTCCTGACGCTGTAAATAAAGGGGTTTATGATTCTATTGATAGTGAGTCTCAGTTACATCTGAATTTAGATATGGTGTGCCTGCTTGTCAACCAGTGGACCCGTACTTCTGGAAGATTTTTCGCAGCCGCCCTGACCGGCACCGCGCGATCGTATCAGGCAGTCGCGGCGCAGCAGGCCGCGGTTCAATGACGGCCGTTGGGTGTCGCTGGTGAGGTGGCGCTGGAGCGTGACTTCCGCAGGCTAGTGCCAATGCGCTGGGGGGTACCAGGAGCGCTCGACAGCGTGTCGGTAGCAGCCGGCAGGATAGGGGCTGGAAACTACTTGAAGAGGATTAGTTTCCCATTGCGGGTGACCCGCAAGCGATAGGTCTCTTCACCGTGGCGGATCATGATTTCCACCTGGTCACCAAGGATATCTCGTGAGTCGATGATCCGTGGCTCTTCTTCGGGATTTCCCGGTGTGTCCCCTGGCTGTGGGTCTTTTCGTTCGTCCATGTGCTACTACGATCTCTTTTAAGTCCGCCTGGGTGTGCGGGGCTGTAGCTCCGCAGGCAGGTGGAGATTATGTAGAGCGTAGCTGGCACCCGAACGGTGGGGTGGCGCTGGCGGGCTCACCGACAGTTTGAATTGTGACTTCAGGTCTGAGCAGTTGTTGGAGTCATGCAGGGCGTTGTCAGCATTTGCCAGGTGCTGTGGCTATGCTAGCAAGCACGCGGCAGGAACTTCAGATACTTCTCAGAGTTTCTGACACAGTTGTTGGGATTGTGTCTCATTAGTTTAGGGGCTTCTTTGGCTTTAATGCAAGCGCAGTTGTGTGCAGGGATGCTAGCGGCGATTTGTTGCGCAGGTTCGTCGCATCTGGCAGGGAACGCAATAATCAAGGCCTGGCGGACAGCCGCCAGGCCTTGATTGTTTGTATTCACTCTGTGTGCCACGACGCTGGTGAGGATTGACGGCAGAGAAGAGACCCTGTGAGTTCCGCGGTTGTCCTGGTCGTCAAAGTGGCTGTTTTGTGCCGTCGAGCGATCGCCCGCTCTTGTTGTTACGAACGCTGCGCCCGCCGGGTTTTTCGAGTGTCTCTGGCGGTGGCTGGATTACTCGAAGAACACCCGGAGCGGAGAGCAGAAGGATCAATAGGTCGCCTCAATTCCCAGGTATCCGAAGAACGGCATTCCCGGGCGGGCACCGTACGGATGAAGCGAGGTGAGGTACTCGGCGTCGAACATATTCTGCATGCCGCCGAACAGCTTGACGTTATCCGCCAGCCAGATGTAACTCGAGAAGTCCCAGATCAGGCTCTCGGGAATCTGGCCGAAACGGGCATCCGTGTCGCTGGAAGCCACATTGCTGGCGGTGCTGAACTGGTCGTCGACCCAGATGCCGCGGATTTCGAAGCCCATGCTGTCGAAATGCCAGCCGCTGCCAAAGGTCATCGCCCATTCGGGGATGTAAGGCAGGCGGTTGCCGGCAACCGCTCCGGCGAACAGGGATTCCGCGTCAGTGGAATCGGAATCGTTGAGCAGGCGGGCGTCAGTGTACGTGCCCGTGACGAACCAGGGATTGCTGAATCCCAGATTCTGATCAATACCCCGATCGTACTGCAGCGAAAATTCCAGGCCACCGGAGTAGACTTGGCCTGCGTTTTCGCTTTCACCCGTGCCCGAGCCACCGATGTTGTCGATCACGATCAGGTCGTTGAAGTGCGTGTAGAAGGCGATCAATTGACCGGCCAGGGCACGCTCTTCGTTGACATAACGGAAACCGTATTCGGAAGCCAGACTCTCTTCTTCGTTCAGGCCGTCGTTGATGTGGGCCCGCGGGCTCGGAGGCGAGAAGCCGCGGTGGAAACCGCCCAGGAATTTGACCCGGTCCGAAACGTCATAGGTCACACCAACGCCGCCAGCGGTCAAGCTCATGTCTGCGGTCTTCAGCACGTTGTCGCCTTTGAAGTCGATGGTGCTGAGGTGCAGTTTTTCGTACCGCATACCGGGCGAGACGGTCAGGCGGCCGAAGTTGATATCGTCTTTGACGTACATCGCCACCGAGTGCACTTCCTGTTCACGGTTGCGATGACTGCCGGGTGCGCCAAAGGTCACGCCGGTCACCATGCCGTTGGCGTTGACATCGTAGGTGTCATTGTGCTGATACGGGTTGATTTCATCGCTGTGGTAGCGGATGCCCGCTTTGATGTCGTGGACTGCGCGATCGGTTTCGATTTGGGTCGAAGCGACCGTATCGTACCCGAACGACGTGTAGTCACGGTTGTTGGCGCGATATTTCCACTGACCGGCGGCCGTACCTCTGAGGGTAGCCAAACCAGCCGGATTGGCACCGGCCAGGGCGGCGGGGGCCTTGAAGGAATTGCCATCGGCATCGACGCCGCTGCCCAGCTTGTACCAGTTGCGATGGAAACGGTTGTAGTACGCTGTACTGGTCAACGAGAAACCGTCTTCCTCGACCGAACCCAGCGTATAACGCAGGTAGGTACGGCTGTGTTCGGAATCCATGTTGTCGAACTGGGAAGAGGCGTAACGTTGGTAGGGGTCGGTCGCGAAGTCTTCCTGGGTGAGTCCCAGGTAGGTTTCGTTGGCCACAAAGTTACTGTAACCCGCCTTGGCTTCCCAGCGGCGGTAGACGTCGAAACTATTGGGCTCCCAGAACATCTTGAGCATCGCATCGCCCTGGGTGAAGCCCGTGTGTTGCGTGTTGTTCAAGGAACTGGTCGCCGGTCCGCCACTCAACCCGGCGGGTTCTGTGAAGTGCTTGAAGCCGTCGGTTTCCCGCAAGTAGCCTTCCAGCAGGATGCCGAAGCGACCTGTTTCCAGTTCCGCGGTGCTACCGATCCAGCTGTGCATGCGGTACTCACCATTAGTCCCATACAGGCTGCGCAGGAAAATGGTGGGTTCTTCAGGAATCGGTGTGGAGAGGAAGTTGATGGCACCACCCGTGGTGTGCGGGCCGAACATGATCTGGCTATTGCCTTTGATCACTTCCACGGCGCTCATCCGCCCGACTGTAGGAAAGTAGTAGGCCGCCGGCGCTGCATACGCCGCGGGGGCAGTCAGGATGCCATCTTCCATGATGGTGACTTTGGAGCTACGGGTGGTGTCGACGCCGCGGAGACTAATATTGGGAAAGTTCCCGTAGCCGTCTTCACCCCGTAGATAAACACCGGGGACGCGGTTGAGGACGCGGTCGATGTTGTCGTAGGACTGGTTATTGATTTCACTCAGGTCGAGATAGGCACCCGAGCCGGAGGCGTTCAGCATGGTTCCCAGGTCACCGAAGATGACACCACCACCGACGGTGGGATCGAAGGCCGGCTGGATCCCTTCCACGATGGTGGGGGGCAGGACTGCCGGATCTTCCGGAGCCGGCTCCTGCGTAAAGTAGACACGTCCCTCTTGGTCGGGCGTGGTGTCAGAGAGTGAGTTACTGTCGCTGACGCTGTACTGGCTGTCACTGTCATTAAGCGTTTCTTGTGCGTAGACAGTGCCACTAATAGTTGTTGCGCAGAGCAACGCCGGAAACACAAGCTTCCGTAAATCAAAGGAAAGAACAGACATGGGGACCCCCCAGCAGGTTTTGCAGACAACGCGCACAGCGCCACAACGCGCACAACACCACTAAACAAAGTGGGGCAAATGGCGTTAGGGCAGATTGCGTACGCGTAGCCAGTGAATAGAAACAACGCTTCCTGCGATCCCTACCCAGAGGAGAATGTGGGGGTGGGTACTGACAGCTTGCGAGACAAAATGGAGTCACAGATTTGAGATAGACAACAAATCCACAACTTGCTTCGTCTAGTTCAGCCGCTGTACTTTGGCCAATTTTCAGAACAAAGGGTGCAAGGCTCTGTTCAGAAACGGAACAAGGACTTTGGTTGGCCTGGAAGTTTGCCAGCATGCGCTATGTTTACATTTACAAGCGACTAAAGCTCGTTCCCGGCAGTCTAGGGTAGCTCCCGCTTGCGAAAACAGCCCGCCCAGTAGGTCAGGCCGTTGGCCGATTTGGCACTGCCCCAGCCGCAAAAGTCGGCGTCGCTGAGTAGCCAGGCGCGGTGCGGGCGGCTGCCGACCCAGAGCGCGAAGGCGAGCTGCTCGTCGCCGATTCCACAGGCGATGATCTGTTCGCCGCCCCCGTGGTGGAATCGCCCTGTTTCTGCCAGGTATTCGGCCCACTTCTGGGCGATCTGACAGCAATGGGGGTCGAGACGTTGCGCCGGCAGCTCGTATTCACTGCGGATTTCCAGGTGCGCTCGGTGCATCGCACGCATTTCCGGGGTTGGTTTGTAGGGAGCCGGCCAGAGCCAACAGATCAGCAAGGTGAGCAAGAATTGCATGGTGCCACGCGCGAGGCTGAAGGGAGACACGGGGGATTCTAAGGCGGGACGCAGTAGCGCGGCGGGGGAGCAATAACCGACAAGCCGCGCGCAGGCGAGACCCGCATCGTAGCAGCAGCATGCGGTGGCCAACAGGCCCCGGGTTATGTGGTGGGGCGGTCGAGGTTCCAAGTGGGGAGTTTGGGTCAGCCAGCTTGAGTTGGCTGACTGGGATCAGTACCCCTGTTGCTGAAAGAAAGGCGCCATGATGTTGTTGTATTCGCGGCCGCCGCGCTGGAAATACCCCATCAGGAAATAGGGGTACGCACCGCGACGGAGCATTTCGTCCGCCCACTGGGCGACCAGCATCTGCTGCAGGATGTTGCCCACGACTCCCGAGGTGGGGCAAATCGTTTCCTGGCGCGTGGGGATCTCGATCACGCCCCCCGATTCCGGTGAGAGGTTGTCAAAGCCTGCATCCGCGATGTCGAGCAGGCAGCCGGGGGGGCGGACCCCGTCCAGAGAATCGGGTCCGATACCGACCACGTAGGCCCCTTCGATCTGTTTTTCCAGAGCCAGTACCGTTTCGGGTCGATAGGCGGGAGAAATGGCCGTAATCAGCATCACGTTTTGTGCGGGCTGGGCCTGCCAGTTACCCGTATTGACGACCCGAACTCCGGAGGCGACGTTGAATTCCGATTCAAATCCTGTGTGCTCGATACTTTTCGCGAACCACCTTCCCCCGGCCCGAATGCGGCGGGTCATTGTGACGGCCACTTCGCGCAGCAAGGGCATTTGCGTTTGCAGTTGACGGACGCGTTCGGTCAATGTTTGCAGGTAGATACTGCTGCGATCGACGCTCCTGGCAGCCGGATCGGCCAGCTTGTTGGCCAGTTCTGCATTTAACATCCAGTGGACTGCACCCAGTCCGGTCTGGCTGGAAGGACAGAGGGTGAACTGGGGGATCTCCGGTGCGTGGACCAGGCCCTGTTCATAGGGGACATGGCTGTGCAGGATGGCGTTGGAGACGTCCTTCAGCTTGAGCTTGTCCGGGTTACTGTGTGACGGATCGGTGAAGCCCTCGGGCCGAAATTCGTTGTCTACATAGTTGACGGTGACACAGACGACGTAGACGCCCCGTTCACGCGCTGCCAGCACGTCCCGATTGCAGTGATTGGTGAAGATCATGTCGCCTTTCTGCAGTGCTGCGAACTGGTCGGGGCGATGATCTTTCATAATCCGCGGACTGCCGCGCCGCGTTGCTTTCTGTTCTTCGTGAGGCATGTGGCCGGTATTCATCGAAGTCCAGACGGTGTGTCCCTGGCGGATGACGCTGGCGGCCCGTGAAGTGAGCTCACCAATCCATTCCAATTCACCGTGCAATCGGCCGAGGATTTCCAGCGAGCCCTGGTGGTACTCTTCCATAAACAGCTGGGTTCGCCCGAATGTGTATTCGTGGTCCCACCGACTGGTGCGTCCGTCGAGCGGCGCGGCCGGCACCGTGGCCGGACGGGATACCGTGGCTGCGGCCAGCGTAGTCGCTCCGGCGCGGAGGAGATTTCGGCGCGTCGTTGCCGTAGGGGAGACGCCAGGAGGCGGGGTCTGGGGCATGCTATGGCTCGCAGCTGGGGGTTAGCGGGTGTGCCAGTCTTCCGTGAGTGGTTTGGCGCCGTTCAATTCTCCATAGCCAATGCCCGTGGTTCCGGGCGGATCGCTGCCGGCGTAACGGGGGTCGAGTGGATCAGAGGCGGGTTGCCAGCGGACGTCACACGACAGGCGGACTCGGCCTTGGGGCGAGTGATTATCGAAGGTGCCATGCATAGTAAACATGTCGAAAATCACCACGTCGCCCGGCTGGAAATGCGTGGTCAACAGGCGACTGTCTCGCGATTGTACAAAATCGACGGTATTTTCCATCACTTGAACGGTAGGCGATTCCTGGGAATCGTAGTCGATCTGTTTGACCGCATTGATCAGATCGACGAACCGGTTGGATCCTTCCACGATCATCAGGGTGCCATCCTCGTGAGGAATCTCACCCAGAGCTAGCCAGGCGGTGTAGATCTGCGACGAATGGCGGGCAAAGAAAGGGAAGTCGAAATGCAATCGCGTACTCAACCCGACCCGCGCGGGGCGCAGGAACAGATAATCGTGGGGCTGTGCCGGTTGACCCAGCACGGCCGTCATGATCTTGTGCAATTCCGATCCGTGCGTGGCGGCTCGCAGCGCAGCACCCTGGCTGACACGACGCCAGAATAGCCCCAGGTCGCCCGTTTGTTCACGTCGTTGGCTGGTACCGGTGGCGATTCCGGCGAGCGCGGGAGTCTGAATCTCGCCCACTTCTGACAGCCGCGTGAAGACTTCACTGCGGGCCGCTTCAATGCGCTGGAGGTCGACTGCGCCGCGGAGGAGCAAGTACCCGTCCTGCTCAATGCGCTCGCGGAGGGTGTCACTGTTTTCGACGTCGCTGTTTTCGAGCAGTGCGGTGCTGTCCGTCAATTCACCGACGAGGTGGGCGGGAACGGGCGTTCCCTGGACCAGGCAATCGAGCATCGGATCGGGGGCTCCTGGTGTGGTGCTGTGGGGGATTCATGGGTCCGATCGGCTGCGCGCGTTTTTCCAGTGGTGCGTGCCGTCCGCACGCCAACAGGCAACACTTTCCAGAGCGGGAAGTGATTTAGCGGAGACGGTCGGATTCGCATCGCTGGCCCTATCGAGTGCAAGAAAGATCGACCGGCAGAATTATACCCCAGTGTGGAGTGGCAAGCAGCTGTCGTACGGTCAGGTACCCTGGTGCTCTGCTCTACTGCCGGATTTCACCGGAGACCCTACATCCGGGTTCCCGATCCGTTAGAATTTGCGGCTGTCTACAGAGGGCCCGCTGCCTGCCAGGAGTGTCGTCGCTCCGCTCTGGGGAGCTGGCCACGAACAGGGGTAACGTCGCCGGAGTATCGAGATCATGCAGTGTATGAACCGCTGGGCTGTCGGTTGGAGTCTCCTTTGGGTGTTGTCGATGGGGGGCCGCGTTGTACCGGTCGACGCCGGTCAACTGGTCTATCTGGCGACGAGTGAAGACAAGCAGATCACGGCCTTCGATCTCGATCCGGACTCGGGCAAGCTGGTCCCCAGGTTCCGCCTGGAAACACCGGGAAACCTGGGGCCGCTCTGTTTCTCGCCCGATACGTCGTATGTCTACGCGGCCCTCACCGGAACGCCTGATGCGGCTGCGGCGGTGGCCACGCTGGCCCGCGCGGCAGATGGTTCTCTGCAGCTCGCCGGGACCGCTGCGATCACTGGTCGGACTCCCTACATTCGAACGAACAAGTCGGGGACGATTTTGTTGGCCGCACATTATGGCACCGGGGAAGTGACCGTCTATCGGATCCGGAAGGGGATTTGCACCGCGGAGTTACTCGACCGGCAGAAAACAGAGCGTGAAGCGCACTGTATCGAAATCGATCCCAGTGGCCGGTTCGTCTATGTGCCGCACACGGAGCCGAACAAGGTTTACCAGTTTCGACTGCTGGGCGACTCGGGAAAATTGCAGCCGCTCGATCCGCCCTTTGCGCCAGGGCCCGACCCCGACCACCGCTACCACGAACCGCGGCACTACGCACACCATCCGACGTTAGCGATGGGATTTACTTCCAATGAAAATGGAGGGGGGATCAGTTCCTGGAAATGGGATGCCCAGAGCGGCAAGTTAACTCGGGTGCAAACGCTGGGTACGCTTCCCCCGGGGTATCGCGAGGGGAGTGCTGCGGCTGACATCCGGATTACCCCGAATGGACGCTTCGCGTACGTTTCCAATCGAGATACCGAGAAGCGGCCTGCCGGGAGTGCCTTTCAGGATACGCTGGCCGCGGTTGCCATCGATGGGAAGACGGGCACGATGAAGATCGTTGGCCATTATCCCACCGGCCACTTTCCCCGTTCGTTTTGCATTGATGTGACAGGGCGTTATCTGTTTGCCGCCGGCCAGCTCTCCAATGACCTGTTCGCGTATCGGATCGATCAGAAAACGGGCGCGCTGGTCCATCTGGCGACTTACCAGACTGGTGGCGTCCCCATCTGGGTGATGTGCGGCAGCGTCAAGTGAGTGGCTCGAGCGGGGGGGCTGTGCGGCCTGTCAGCGGATCCAGTAGCGATCTGCCCATTCAGCAGTGGTCCCTTTACTCGGCTTGTGGAGTCGCCAGCGCTGCCAGCGCGATGCGTGTGACCCCCACGTCCTCCTTGTTGATTGAATAGGCCACATACAGGTGCTTTCGCCAGGCGACGGCGGTCGGGTATTGCCACCCATTGGCTTTGTTGACCCCCTGGAAACGCATGGCAGTTGGCGTGTTGCGAATGCTGTAGGCCCGGTCGAACAGTTGGCCGTCGGCGCTGAGGCTAATGGCCAACGGATTACGGCGTCCAATACTCGGATGGGTCACACTGGGGACCGTATTGGGATTGCTGATAAAAAACGCCTGACCGTTGGGCAAGTTTCCA
>MDTE01204325.1_pt1 | contig 13393 bp, 13 predicted proteins | sample 811231 | NCBI WGS metagenome assembly MDTE01 (sample SAMN05326651, study PRJNA326480) | marine metagenome | isolation source: seawater | place: Indian Ocean: Red Sea | collected 2010
AAGCCGCTGCGCTGACGGCGCACCATGGCTGAGCACCTGTATATCGATGCCCGCGGAATCCATCTCTTTAAGTCTCAGCGCGCCGAGGTTATAGAGTCGGTCTAGCAATGGACCCCGGCGAGTCGCATTTCGGCCCTTAAAGGTGTCTGTGATTACCGTGTCCCAGTAATGCTCTTCAAGCGCAATAATTTCGATACCTGTAGAGGTAGCCATTTTTTTTTCCTTATCGCTCTATATATAAAACTTGGGTTGCAATTTTATGCGGTCCCCACGAACAAGTCTATCGAGGTTGCTTTTCTAAACGCGCCTAAGGCACAAATCATAAGGATCTAACAATATAGAGCGTCAAAGGTTTGCCAACTTTGAAAGAATTAAGTAGCGACTATTTCAACCCATCAAACAGCTTAAATGTGCGCTCATGGGCGGCTTTAGCAGATGCCGCAGAATAGAGACCATTTCTCTCGGTATGGGCAAAGGCGTGGCCAGCATCATATTCATATATTGTTGCGTTCAAATTTGGCGAGAGAGATCTCTTAATCTCCTCAAGAAGTTTAAGAGAAACATGTTCGTCTCTAGTCCCCGCATGAAGGATCATAGGGCACCGGATATTTTGTCCCTCAGTAATAAATTCATGAATTTGAGTTCCGTAATAGGAGGCAGCGGCATCTATATTAAGCCGCGCCGCCGAAAGAAAAGCCAGCGTGCCGCCCGTACAAAAGCCTGTAACCCCTATTCTCCCATTACATTTTGGCTGGGATTTTAGATATTTAATAGTCGCCGCTATATCAGCTACCGCCTTGTCGTGATCAATTAGCCCACGATATTCGAAACCCCTTTGTCGCTGCTCTGGTATTTTGAAGTCGGCATTAAAATTTCGCTCCAGGCGCCAGAAAATTTCGGGAGCCAAAACGCAATAGCCCTGCGCAGCAAACAAGTCAGCTGTATTTTTAACCCAGTCAGTCACACCAAATATTTCATGTAATAACACTATGCCCGGCGCTGGACCGAATTCGGGCATAACGCCGTATGCGCCGAAGGTATCACCATCTTTTTCGGGAAATTCCGGATTTGAGATGATGACGGGTAAAGAAATATTCGCCACGCTTACCTACTTAATCAAGATATTAACCGTTTAAGACTGACCGCCACTGCAATTGATCACATCACCAGTTATGAAACTCGCGTCGTCAGAAGCAAGAAATGCGACGGCCGCAGCGTGTTCTTCAGGCAACCCGCGGCGGCCCAACGATTGTTGAGCCCTTATATCAGCGCTCATTTCCTCTCGGTATCGATCACCCTCCTCTTTTTCAAGATCTTCAGCCATCTCACCCGGACGGATTTGTAAACGTGGTGTAAGTCGGTCTGGGATATCCGTGCCCCCTGGCGATACTGTATTCACTCGAATTCCATAGCGGCCATACTCCATAGCCAACACCTTACCTATCGCCAGAATGCCCCCCTTGCTGGCGGCGTAAGGAGCGCGATAGAGCCCCCGCACCGACTGGGAGCCTATATTAATAATACAACCACTCTCTTGTTTTATCATAATAGGCAGTACTGCATTGCAGCCCCAAAGTGTCGGTAGCAATGAACGCTCAAGTTCTTGCTGCGTTTCCTCTTCAGTATAAAGATGAAATGGTTTCATCCATATCGTCCCGCCGACATTATTTACCAGGACATCAATACGGCCATATGCCTTTACCGCTTCAGCCATCATATCTTGAGCCCCAGATAAGGTGCTGAGATCGACGATCACTTTGACTGCTCCAACACCAAGTTCCTGTAAATCTTTAAGTGTTCGTCTTGCCCCTTCATCAATCCGGTCAGCGACAACAATTTTACCGCCCTCTTGACCGAGCCGGCGCGCGATTGCCCGGCCGATGCCCTGACCAGCCCCGGTAACGATACAGACCTTATCCTTCAACCTTCGCGCGCCGGCAGCTCTTGGGTCCAGTTTCTCAATCAAATTCCACTCCTGTCACATTAAAACCTTAAAAATATTCTTTAAATTGACGTATGGGCGACGCCTTTTCTAACCTTCATCGGTTCATTTGGCGCCTCGGTAAAAGCTATATTCCGGGGCAATACGAATGACGCGGAACGGACGGCCTGGGTATCTTCGTCTAGGCCGCGCGGGCGTTTATCTCTCTCTAGACCGAGCGCTGATCTGTACAGGACATTCCGTGCCATGATGATTGCATTGTCCGTCGACACAAGATTTTCCTGGGTTCGGTCGCAAATTACCCCCATACTTTCTTGAAGTGACGCGTCTTGCATGGCTATACCTTTGACACCACTGTAGGAGCGGCGAGCTTTTTGAGCACCACGGTCCATCATATAATCATTACCCTTATTGATTGTAGGCCTAAAGGTACCGGGAATTAAATCAACATGCAGTCCTCCACCGTCACGCATAACACCAAGCTCTAATTCGTTTAAAGACCGCGAGGGATGATAAGAGAAGGTCCAAGCGAAACAATTTTCGTCATCGATCGGCACCCAAGCATGGCCGTTTAGAGGATTATCCCCATAGGGCGGTACAATTGTATACCATGGCATAATCCATGGCGTAATGCGCCAGTAATACTGATCATTTTCAGCGTTGCGGCGGACACCGATATGCAGACCACACGACGATTCTACAACCTCGAATTTGGGTGCTAGATCTGACAGGTGATAGTCAGAGCCCTTCGAGCCATGATGTAAGGGGTCACTGCGTAGCTCACCACTATGCAAAAAAGCGACATGACTAGAATCAATACCACCCTCTAACGCTTGCAAATAATTACACTCTTCCCAGCGTTTAGTATGGTAACGGTGGCTTTCGGGCACGGTCGTCCATTCAAAAGCTGGCTCAGGCGGTTGCCTTTCGGCCGGCCCCATATAGGTCCAAATAATACCGCCACGCTCGACACAAGGGTAGGAAGTGAGTGCTATCTTTTCACAAAACCCCGATTCTTTAGGTTCCGAAGGCACCTCCATACATTTTCCCAAAACATCGTATTTCCAGCCATGGTAGGGGCAACGAATACCCCCCTCTTCATTACGCCCAAACCAGAGAGAAACGCCGCGATGTGCGCAAAACTCATCAATCAAGCCAAGTCTGCCATTGCTATCTCGAAAAGCGATTAGGCTTTCGGATAATAATTTAACGCGGACGGGGGGACTTCCATTTTCTTTTACCTCTTCAGACAACAAAAATGGAATCCAGTATTGCCGAAATAACTTCCCCATCTGCGTACCGGGACCCGTCCGGGTAAGAACCTTATTTTTCTCTTGGGTTAACACGCTTTAGCTTACCTCTCACACACTTTACTTTTTGTTTTTCAAATTCTTTTGGTTTTAACGCGCGACGTAGCCGGGACACAATGCTTCAATACGACTTATTGAATACAATTGGAGAAATCCAAACTATGAAACTACTTGCCTGGAATACGATTGCCTGGCTGATTGATACCACCGGCACCCCACAGTGCCGGGCGCCCACGCTCATATTGCCTCGGATAAGTGACGTTTTCACCAAGCGCCTCCGCTGCATGCCAAACCCATCGCGGATTGAAAATTACGGGTCTTGCCAAGGCTATCATATCAGCCTGGCCCGTTCGTAAAATTGTTTCTGCTTGAAGCGGCTCACTTATTTGACCAACCGTGATCACTGGCATATCGACTGCCGCCTTAACGGTCTCAGCGAACCCCGTCTGGTAACCAGGTCCTACAACAATTTTCTGCGCTGTACTTAAGCCGCCACTAGAAACATGAATATAGTCGCATCCGAGTGCTTCAAGGGCCTTAGCAAGCTCCACCGTTTCCTCGACAGACCAACCACCCTCGACCCAGTCGGTCGCAGAGACGCGCATGCCGATCGGCAAGTCATCTGGCCAAATGGCGCGCACCGCCTCAAAAACTCCGAGCGCAAAACGCATTCTATTAGGTAAACTGCCGCCATATTCGTCGTTCCGTCGGTTCGTAATCGGCGATAGAAACTGGTGGATCAGATAGCCATGCGCGCCATGCAGTTCGATCAACTTGGCACCGGCGTGTTTCGCGCGCTGTGCCGCTTCTACAAAATTCTGTGTCACTTTGCTCACAGCGGCGGCAGAGAGGGGCGTTGGTGCGGGCCAGTTATCCATGAGAGGCAAAGCTGATGGGGCAAAGGCTTCATACCCTCCCTCCTCAGGCGGCAAATACCCGCCACCTTTCAGCGGTTCTCGGGCCGAAGCCTTACGACCTGCATGGGCGAGCTGAACGCCGAAGAAACCATCGCTATGCATATCAAAAAATTGCGCGATCCGGGAGATAGCGTTCTCCTGTTCATCAGAGTAAAGGGATAGGCAACTCCGTGCATTGCGTGCATTCGCTGCGATATAGCAAGATTCCGTAAGGGTTAGAGCCGCCCCCGAGGCCGCATATTGCCCGAGATGCATCAGGTGCCAGTCACCAGCGACGCCTTCGTCGGCAGAAAATTGTGTCATGGGCGCGACTATAATGCGGTTAGGTAAGCGTAAACTGCGTAGGTACAGCGGTTCAAATAGTTTCGCTTTCATTTATTTTTTACCTTTTGCGACACACAATAGCTAATTTAGTTCCGAGAGAGCTTGTCGCGCATCCAAAGAATTTTCAAGAGCGCTTCCTTGACAAACCAATCAACCGATTTTTAACTTTGGGGTTTATCGCTAATGCCTAACAATAAGTAAGAACGGTAAGACTCCTTGGGAGGGGTGTGAGTAATGGTTAAGGCTGAAGAGTCGGGGTACGGACAAAATCCCTATGTCCCAGAGGAAAACGTCAGACTAACCCATGTCGGAGCTGGGACGCCAATGGGTGAACTTCTGCGACGCTACTGGCACCCAATTTGCATGTCATCAGACCTCACCGATCTTCCCAAATTTATAAAAATTCTCGATGAAGAACTCGTCGCCTATCGAGATAAATCCGGCAAAGTCGGTATATTAGGCGCCCACTGTTGCCACCGGGGTTCGTCACTGGAATATGGTCGAATTGAGGAGCATGGCATTCGCTGCTGTTACCATGGATGGTATTTTAATGAAAAAGGCCAATGTCTTGAACAGCCCTGTGAACCCAATGACAGCCCATACAAAGATGAAGTGCGGCAACCCTGGTATCCTGCCGAGGAATATCGAGGGCTAGTCTTTGCTTATATGGGACCTCTCCAAAAAAAACCCTTGTTACCACATTACGATATCTTAGAAGATGATGATGCAGAATACCTTGCATATCGAAATTATAGCCGGGGTTCAGTATCCGCTTGTAATTGGCTGCAACTGCATGAAAACGCCGCAGACCCGATGCATATCTATACACTGCATGGCATGAACCAGAGCCTATTTGATTTTGCCGATGTCATGGGCGTCAAACCTAGCTTTGACTTTAAACATTCCGATTGCCATGTGTCGTATGTCCGCACCACAGACATAGAAGGCGGCAACCGTTTGATCCGTACCTCCACTATCTTTTTACCGACCGCTAAATGTATACCGCCGCCCGACGTTACTGGCACAGACCCCTCGGGCGAAACAGAACGCGCCCGTATGGTGGGTTGGTGGGTCCCCGTCGATAATGAGCACACTATCGGCTATCACATTGAACGTATCGATCCTGGAAAGAGAATTTTTCAGCCACCAGATGGAGAGGTCATCCGAGACTATGAAGAAACCCAGCGCGCCCCTGATGACTGGGAGGCCCAGGTCAGCCAGCGGCCCATTGCGCGCCATGCACTAGAACACCTGGCTACATCAGATCGTGGCATAGTAATGTTCAGGCGCCTGCTGAATGAAGCCATTGACGCTATAGAACGCGGTGAAGACCCTCCCGGTACCATCCGCGATCCCGCAAAGCAGGTAATCGTCGTCCCATCGGGGAACGAGGTGATTGCCCTTAACGCAACCGACTAAGTTTCCTAGAAATCTTTATTAAGAACTTATATTTATATAGGTTACACTAACAACAATCTGACTAAATAAAGAAAAGCGCCCAAATAATGCTAATTACCGCCAATAATATTTCTATAAATTATGAAATCGATGGACCAAAAGATGCGCCTGTCTTGGTGTTTAGCAATTCCTTGGCGACATCGCTCTCTATGTGGGACGATCAAGTTGAACGTCTAAGGGATCAATTTCGCATAATACGCTATGACAACCGGGGTCATGGTGCCACCCCTACCCCCGATACGGAAGGTCCTTATAGTATAGAGTTGCTCGCACGCGACCTCCTTAGCCTCCTTGATACCCTTAAAATTGAAAAAATATCCTTCTGTGGTCTATCCAAGGGCGGCATGGTTGGACAGTGGCTCGGCATAAATGCATCTGAACGCATTAATAGGCTAATTTTATCTAATACAGCCTCATACTTTCCCAATAAAGAAATGTGGCGAGAAAGGATAGAGATGGCAACGGTTGACGGCATTCCGGCTATCGCTGAAGCCTCTATTGGTCGTTGGTTCACGCCAGGCTATCTGAAACGCCCCGATACCAAGGATACCATTCAATATGTTCGTAACTTTATTTTAGAGACAAAGGTGGATGGCTATCTGGCCTCAAGTATTGCCATTCGCGATATGGACTTTCGGAAAGAACTTTCCAAGATAGATGTCCCCACTATGGTAATTATCGGGGAGAAAGACCCGGCAACAATCCCGGAATACGGTGAATTGATTGCCAGCACTATTCCGGGTGCGAAGACTTTTGTGGTTCCAGATGCAGCTCACCTCTCTAATATCGAACAACCAGATATATTCACAGAGGCGATAAAAGATTTTCTTAAGGGTTAAGGCCCAGCAGTCATCATTAAGTAGGTTTTTATGTTGGAAGGAAAAATTGCCATCGTAACCGGTGGTGGCCAGGGTATCGGAAAGCATGCTGCAAAGACCCTCGCTAAAGTCGGCGTCAAGGTGGTCATCGTCGACATAAATCAGGAGACCGCAAGTCAAGCTGTAATGGAGCTCAGTGCACTATCTGAGACAACCTCTCTTTCCCTTGATGTACGAAACGAAAAAGATGTAAAGAGCGCTTTTGATAAAGTAGCAAAACAATTTGGCCGCATCGATATTCTGATAAACAATGCGGGTATTGTACCTCACTTTCGTTGGGGTTCTCCTTTGTGGCCACAAATCAGTGACATGCCCCATGATTTTTGGGATAGCGTCATTCAAACCAACCTCTATGGTACCTTTAACTGCACTAAGCATGTCATACCTCATATGAAAAAAAACAACGGTGGCCACATCATTAATCTTTGGGGTGGCGGTTCCACTAAGCCGCCTGGTGCTCTTACATACATGGTAACAAAAAACGGGATTAGAACCTTTACACGCTTTGTAGCAGAGGAAGTCAAAGACTCAAATATTTGCGTAGTCACGTTTTCACCACGTGTTCCAATCGCCACAGAAACGGCACCCGAAAATGCGAGGAAAGAGTTACCAGGACCGGATATTCTCCAAGACGCCTTCGTACAAGCCTCTAACTTGCCTCTAGAAAAGACTGGACAATGCCTAGCCTACGAGGACGGCAGGCTCGTTTTAGAGGCACCGATGGAGGGATAGTCGATGTCTTTGAAATGTAATCCAAAAAAGAGACACCGTACTAAATTAAACACCAAGCTAGGATCCCAATAAGAATGGGTATAAATGATCAACAAAGGATTAGGCTGAAATAATGACAGGTAGGCTTGCGGGTAAAAAATGCGTCATCACCGGTGGCGCCGGGGGCATTGGCAGCGGAACAGGACAGCTCTTTTGCTCTGAGGGGGCAGACTTAGTTTTGCTGGATTTGGATGGGGAGGCTCTTAACAAAGCCGCGAGCGAGATAACTGTAAGCAATCCCCAATCAAAGGTCTGGACCTTGAGTGCAAATATCGCCGAAGAGGAAGACGCAATCAGAGCGATGGCAGAGGCGGCTGATAAAATGGGGGGCATAGATGTTTTGGTTAATAATGCGGGCATCCGCAAATTCAACCACCTCGTCGACGCAACGTCGGAGTCTTGGCAAGATATAATCTCAGTAAATTTAATGGGAACCGCCAATTGTGCCAAAGCGGCGATGCATTATTTACGCGGGTCATCAAGCGGCGCCATCGTGAACGTATCATCAGTCTATGGCGAGATTGGCCGTAAAAATATGGGCCAATACGATGCTACCAAGGCCGCGATCAACTCCATTACTCGTACCCTTGCACATGAAGAAGCTGAAAATGGTGTGCGGGTCAATTCTGTATGCCCTGGGGGCACACTCACACCCTTTCATATGGCGCGTTTCGCTGCAGATGGCAAAGACGCGGCAGCAATTGACGCCCTTCAGGCGGATATCACCCTTATGCGACGCTGGGCCAAAGTAAAAGAGATTGCGTATCCAATTCTATGGCTCGCTTCCGATGAGGCTTCCTTTATCACCGGCGCTATTTTAATGGCAGATGGTGGCAAGTCTTCAATGTAGAGTAATTGCACCTGGACTTTAACCTTCTACTTTTCACTTGCCCCCGCTATGCGCTATTGTCCGCACTAATTAGGGAGTAATACCATGGATACCGCACAGATTGAGCCCGGCACCACCTTTGTTTGGCCATCAGAAGACGTCTCACAAATACCGTTCCGAGTTTATACTGATCAAGACCTTTACGATCGAGAACAACGGGTTTTATTCCAGGGCCCGACGTGGAATTTTTTGTGTCTCGACTGTGAAATACCAGAACCCGGCGACTACAAAATGACATACATAGGTGATGCACCAATTGTCGTCGTACGCGACGAAAATGGCGATATAAACGCTATGGTAAATCGCTGCGCCCATAAGGGCTCTCTAATTTGTTACAAGCCACGCGGCAACGTAAAAGAATTTGCATGTATTTATCATAACTGGACCTACGACCTACGTGGCAAGTTGACAGGCGTCGCGTTTGGCAGGGGGGTGCGCGGTCAGGGAGGATTGACCGAAGAGTTCAAACATGACGAGCACGGCCTAGAACGAATTCGGATTGAGAATGTCCGTGGCTTCATCATGGGTACCTTTAGCGACGAGACCCCGCCTTTTGCCAGTTATATTGGAGCCGAACTGATGGCCAGCATAGAAAGGGTATTTATAAAACCTCTAAAAGTCCTCGGCTATCATAGCCAAATTTTTCCCAATAACTGGAAACTCTACGTCGAGAATAACAAGGACAGTTACCATGCAAGCCTGCTTCACGTATTCCACAATACGTTCGGCGTCGTGCGCCCGACAATGACGGGAGGGATAAAACTCAGCGAGAGTGGTTGGCATCATTTGAGCTATACGCAACGAGAGGAAATTGGAGACGACAATATAGACAAGGAAAAAGTCCGCGCGAAGCAAAAGGACTATAGCCTCGCGGACACGCGGATGATGGAACATGTTCTGGAACTTGGTGACAAGGTGACTAACTCGATCCAAACCGTTTTTCCTACCATGGTTTTACAGCAAATTCTCAACGCCCTAGCTGTCCGTCAGCTAATTCCAAAAGGTGTAAATGAGAGTGAGTTGATTTGGACAATTCTTGGGTTCGAAGATGACGACTCCGATATGGATGAGCTTCGAATGCAGGTTAATAATCTAGTTGGGCCAGCCGGATTTATATCAATGGAAGATGGATGCGTCGGCGGCTTTATCCAAACGGCGGCCAAGGCCAATGTCGATGCGCAGACTGTCTTGCCAATGGGTGGACGAAAAATCGAGCCAAGCCAGGGATCACGCGTTACAGAGTCTGCAGTGCGGGGCTTTTGGAAAGGCTGGCGCGAATGTATGGGGGTTTAAGCACAACACGATGACAACAAAAATCGATTTCGATCGCGACCTTTCCCTCCGCTTACGTATTGATGCACTGTTGGCAAATTACATCCACTGCATCGATGAAGACCGACTGGAAGAATGGCCAGACTATTTCACTAATGATGGTCGATACAAGGTTGTCACGCGTGAAAACTATGACCTTGGCCTGCCAGTCGCACTAATTTATTGCGATGGGACAGGTATGTTTAAAGACCGGATCTCAGCTCTTCGCACTGCAAATATTTTCGAGCCACATGTATATTGCCATATGGTCAGCGCACTAAAGATCCTCGATAGTAGTGGCCCAAATATAAAAACCCAATCAAATTTCACTGTCACCCGCACAATGTCCGAAGGGCAGATGATGACATTTCTATGCGGAAAAACGATAGATACCGTTACAGAAATTGATGGTGAACTAAAATTTAAGGAACGCACCGTTATCCTTGATTCACGGCGTATCGATACGCTGCTAGTCATACCGGTTTAGCAAACCTAATTTATCAATGATTTACTCTCTTGGTGATATGAAACTTACTACGGTAAGTGATGATTATTATATTACACCTAACGCAATTCTGATTGGCGCTATTAACCTCGGCAACAAATCTAGCATTTGGTGGAATGCTGTGATACGTGCCGATAACGAGCCTATCACTCTGGGCGACAATACAAATATTCAGGATAGTTGTGTTCTTCATACAGACCCTGGCTTTCCAATAAAAATTGGCGCTAACGTCTCGATTGGCCATAAATGTATGCTGCATGGATGCACAATTGGCGAGGGCACGTTAGTCGGTATCGGCAGTATCATTCTTAATGGTGCACGGATTGGTAGGAATTGTCTGATAGGCGCAAACTCGCTTATTACAGAGGGCAAAGAAATCCCAGACAATTCGTTGGTCATGGGCTCGCCTGGCAAGGTAATTCGTAACGTTGATGACAAGACTATCGCAATGATGGCCCGTAACATAACCTCATACGTAAATCGTGCTGAACGATACAAGGCGGAGCTCAGACTAAAAGACTAGTTTTTCAATCACACCCAACTGTCCGAAGTTTTTTAACCAGCATTGACGGAGAGAATATCATTTTAGGATAGTTTGACCGCATGCGCTTGGATTCATATAACTACGACTGAAATAGTAGTTTGTTTACAGGGACCCCACAAAATGACCGAGACAGAAACTAGAACCGACCAGCCACCTTTTCTGCATGATAGCTATCTTGCTTGGTGCGAGGAACAACCGGTTCCGACGATCGAGGGTTTTGGTATGGATCTTGCTAAGCTCAAAACCGAGAAATGGGATCTTTACGGTATGAATGGGGCAATCTGTTTGCTTAAGGGCCGTGACGATTACAATTCAATTTTTTGCTTTGAGTTAACACCGGGCTCTAAGTCACGTGAACTCCATCATCTCTATGAAGAAATTATTTACGTGATTGACGGCTATGGATCGACACAAATTGAAACACCCGATGGCAGCAAGCATTCTTTCGAGTGGGGCCGTAACTCCCTATTTTCGGTCCCTCTAAATGCCAAATATCAGCATTTTAACGGCTCTGGTACCGAGCCCGCACGCTTAGCCTCGGTCCATAACTTCCCCTTCCTGATTAAATTATTCAGAAATGAAGAATTTATTTTTAATACTGAGCGGGACTTTTTCGAGCGGCTAGGCCCCAATGGTTACTTCAAAGGCGAAGGTCAAATGATCGAAATTCGTCCTGGTCGCCATCAGTGGGAAACTAATTTTGTTTCCGACATCACCAACTTCGAACTCAAGGATTGGGCTGCCCGTGGCAAAGGTTCGTCAAGCTTACGTTGGGTTTTGTCAGATAGCACTATGGGATGCCACACCTCTCAGATAGTGCCCGGCACCTACAAAAAGGCGCATCGTCATACTTGTGGTACAAACGTATTCACTATAGACGGCGAGGGGTACTCGATGCTGTGGTATGAGGGTAAAGAAGATGAGCGCGTAAGGATCGATTGGGACCATGGCGTTGTCGTCACCCCGCCAGAACAAATGTTCCACCAGCATTTTAACACCGGAACAACGCCATCTCGTTATCTAGCCGTACAATTCGGAACTGTTCGCTACCCAATGATTTCAGCTAAAATGAAAAAGTGGACGTCAGGCAACGACACGTCTGTCAAAGACGGAGGAAATCAAATCGAATATGAGGATCAACCCGCCGACAACCATGCTATCTGGCTAGAAGAAATGGATAAAAAGGGTAACCTATCAGAAATGGGCGAAATTTTTAAAGAAGATCATATTCGTGCCTCAAACTATGGAAAATCTGCCCCAAGGTGAAGATCAATGCCTTCTTTAAGGCAATCAGGGCTACACGGTCGCCATGAAGAATAAATCCAGCTAAACTATTCATCAGAAGTTTTAGTCTTCTCTGCCCTGGACCCTTTGGAGGAAATAAATGTCCATTGATATGCATGCACATTGGCGACCAGCCGAATTAGTCGACGCCCTTCGTTTGCGAACTTCAGACCCAAGGGTTTTTAGAAATGATGATGGTATTGAGGTCTACAAAGCACGCGACGGTGAACAACCGATAAGCGAGGCTTTTGACAATGTCGAAACGCGTCTTCAGGAGATGGACCGCCAGAATATAAGCACCGCCGTACTTTCCCTACTAAGCGAATTTACCTGGATAGAGCGCCTACCACTGGAAGAATCTTTGCCCCTGGTCCAACTCTATAATAATAGCATTTCTGAACTTTGTAATGCTAATGCAGCTAGGTTTACGGGGCTTTGCGCCTTGCCCCTCGCTGATATCGAAGCAGCAGCCACCGAGTTTGAAAGGGCTATGAACCTCCCTGGCATCGTTGGCGCGCAAGCTCCAGGAAATGCGTTCTTAACCTATCAAGAAGCTGATGCGTTTCGCCCAGTGATTGAAATTGCTCACCGTCACAAGTCCGCGATCCTAATTCATTTTGCGCCAATGCCTGGTGATACCTGGCCGCGCGTCCCAAAAGGTACAGACAATGCCCGCCGGAGAATGGGGACTTTAGATATGCAAGCGAGTTTATCAGCCAATATGGTAACGCTAGCAATGACAGACATTATGGATTCATATCCAGATGCGATGATGATAGTCCACAACCTTGGGGGAAATATCCCTTTTGAAGTAGAACGGATGGATCATAGGTGCCTGTTAGATACACCAAATGAGGAACTGCCATCGAAACGTTTTCGTGAATCCAACGTATTTGTTGATTGCAACTCCCTGGGGCCACATGCTATCGAGGCTGGCGTCCGACTCTACGGTGAAGATCGTATTTTATTTGGGACTGATGGCACCGAATTCGGAGGCAAATGGACTAACAAAGCGTTAGATGACGCCGATCTGAGTGACCACGCAAAAGATCAAATCCGCGACGGAAATGCTGTTAGAATGTTTTCACATTTAGCACCGCTAGCAAACTATAAACAAGCTGCGGAATAAGAATAGGCAAACTTTCACCAGACTCAGAAGGCTCTCTCACCCCGTTGGGGGGCGGGAATGGATTAGCCTGCAAATGTTCATACCTTCTTAATAGCCAGAAAATTTTTAATTTAAACCGCGTTTACCCCATT
>MDTE01181080.1_pt1 | contig 13392 bp, 10 predicted proteins | sample 811231 | NCBI WGS metagenome assembly MDTE01 (sample SAMN05326651, study PRJNA326480) | marine metagenome | isolation source: seawater | place: Indian Ocean: Red Sea | collected 2010
CTTTTCGAGTAAAGTTAGCTTCTTTTTTAATTAGTATTGGGAAAGCTAGCCAAGCTGTGCTGCATCGTGGTAATTCTATAGGGTTGCTAAAGAAATCTTTATATTTATCAAAGAAATTACATTGCAGCTTGAAGTTTTCTTGTCTGGTTTTAATATTCTTTCTTAGTTTTTTAAGTTGAGCAAGACCAAATGCTGCTCCTATTTCACTACCTTCTAAGTTATATCCAATTTTTTCAAATACAAATTTAGCATCATAATCTAAACCATCTAAATTTACATTAAAACGATTTTCAATTGACTCACTTTTATCATCAAATAAGGAAGAACTTCTCCCCCAAGACCTTAATAATTTTGCATTTTCAATTGCTTTCGAATTATTTAAAGTAAGTGCTCCACCATTTCCAGCACAGTTAATAATATGAGATCCATAAAAGCTTGTTATGGACATGTCAGTATAAAATCCACTGGAAATGTTATTTTCAAGGGTCGCACCCAAAGTATCTGCAGAATCTTCTATCACCAACAAATTATATTTATTTGCAATTTCTCTAATTTCAGGCCAATTACATAAGTTCCCCATCAAATTAGGAGCTAAAATAGCAACTGTTTTTTTGGTGATCATTTCTTCTATTTGAGAAGTATCTATGCAATAAGTTAAAGGTTCAATATCAACAAAAACTGGCACTAAATTGTTTTTTGTTAAACAACCAATGGTGGTAGAAAATGTAAGAGCTGGCGTAATAACTTCTCCACCAAAAGGTAAATCTAGAGATTCAATCCCAATATATAAAGCAGATGAGCCTGAATTAACATACAAACAACTTTTTTTATTGAATAATTTTGCGATTTTATCTTCAAATTCTCTCGAATACTTCCCCATCTGAGTAGATTCATTAAGGCATTTAACTACAGCGTCTATCTCTTCCTGACCATAAACAGTTTTTGCATAAGAAATTTGTTGCATGTTTTTAGTTCTCCCCAATTAAAATATTAACAAAAGCGACTCTAATTTATACTTTATGTTGTTCGATAAATTAACAAAATTGAGAATTATTTAAAAGATTTTTTCAGGTTATAAACTTTAAAAGATCCATTGAATAGCAAGGAATAAAAAAGATTGAAAATAAAAATCATCTAGACAGATAAAAAAATATTTTTTAAACAAAACTAAGATGATTTTTTAAAGATTATTTTCTTTGAATAAAGTATTTAGTTAAATTTTTGTATGAATCTCTTTATTTTTTTTTTGAAAATCCTAATAAAGTTATGATTGGGTAAAACTATTTCAATAGCTCTTTTAAATAGCTTTTTATTATTTGATTTTGTTGATAACTTTTCATGTTTTGGTTCATTTTTAGTATTCAAATCTTGAAGAAAATCAGAATGTTTGATATCTAAATTATTTGTGCCACATGGGATATCCTCTTCTTTATAAACAACATCAATAGAAATTCCTAAAGTTCCATAAACAGGTTTATGCGCAACTTGTTTAGAATCACCAATAATTACAAAATGAGGGTTGTAGTAAACAAGGTCAAAATTACCTTCTTTATCATCATTTTCTAAAAAAATATTATTTAATACGCTATTTAATATCGAAATGGGATGATTAAGAAGTTTTTCTTTGCAAAGAGAATATATCCAAGTTGGCAGTTTATATCCTTTTTTTGAAAATTGATCATAATTCGGAATATCTAATGAATTTGCGGAACAGAAGTTGTTAAGTCTATCTATTAGTTGAGGTCTTGATGGCCCAATTCCCCATATTCTGCATGAGGAGGTACTTAAATTTAAAAAAAACTTTATAGATCTATAGTTTTGATAAGCTCTTGATTTATCATGACGATCTAAATGTAGCTCTCTTCCTATCGTTTCTGAAGGATAAACTATATCTTCTATTCTTAAGATTGATTTTTCTCCACATATTTCTTTAGCAGTATTGATTAACATTGATTTTGCATAAACAAAGCATTGATATATTTCAAATTCCTTTTCATTAAGTTTTTTAGAATTTATCCGGTCAAGATAAAGTTTTTTAGCTACTCCATTTTTCCAAACACATGCATTCTTGAACTCCATTGATTCGTTTAAAAGTTTTTTGAACTCAATAATTTTTATATCATCCAAGTTACCAATATCGGTTTTTAATTTGCTTAATAAAACTCCTCCAGATTTAATAAATTCTAAAAATTTTGTGTTCTCTTTTAATTCAGAGTTTATATTGTCTAACCTGATATATTCCAATCCTCTATCTGTTTTGAAAGTTGATTTATTTTCAATTTCAACTGAATTTATTTTTGGCATTTGATATCTAAATCTGTTACGGCAAATTGTTAGTTAAATTTTATTTTAACAAGCCCTTAATATTATAAATCTTAAAAACTTATAATAAATATCCTGGCTAATTAAGAACAATTTTTATATTTCATAAATTTTCCTCTTTAAAAGATACAAGAGTTTTGCGGATACCTTCCTCTAATTGAATATTTGGTTCCCAACCCATTTCCCTTAATTTTTCAACATTCAATTGCTTTTTTGGTGTGCCATTAGGTTTGCTACTATCCCAAATTATTTCTCCTTTGAAGCACGTTATTTTGGAAATCTTAATAGCTAAATCTTTAATTGAAATATCTTTTCCAGTTCCTACATTTAATAGGTATAGAGGATTTCCTTTCTCATCAAGAGGAGCCCCTTTTGCTCCAGGAAACCAATTTTCCAAAGCAAAAACTACGGCATCTCCCAAGTCATCGACATGCATAAATTCTCTAAGAGGGGAACCTGTTCCCCAGCAAGTTAAGGATGGGTGATTATCCCTAGAAGCGAAATAGAATTTTTTTATTAAAGATGCCATAACATGACTATTACTATCGTGATAATTGTCTCCAGGGCCATATAAATTTGTAGGCATTAATGAAATAGCATCGAAGTTATATTGTTTTCTAAGTGCTTCGCAAAGTTTTATTCCCGCAATCTTAGCTATGGCATAATATTGGTTTGTCTCTTCAAGAGAATTAGTTAACAATGAAACTTCTTCAATAGGCTGATTAGCATATTTGGGATAAATACAACTACTACCCAGAAAGAGAAGTCTTTTAACACCAAATTTCCATGCGTTTTCAATTACATTTGTTTGAATTTTTAAATTCTCCAATATAAATTCAGTTGGTTCAGAACTATTTGCTAAAATTCCACCTACTTTTGCCGCTGCTAAAACAACTACAGTGGGTCTATTTATTTCAAACCAATTTTTTACATCATCATAATTTGTAAGATTTAATTTTTCTCTAGTAGGTGTTAGTAAAGAGCCTCCATTTTCTTTATTTCCGTATCCATTCTTAAGAAGATTTCTTTTAATTGCTTGCCCTACCATTCCAGTAGAACCAGCTATAAAAATCTTTTCATTAAAAGAGATATATTTTTTTTTTATTTTAATTGAGGACATTTTATTATTCTTTCGAAGGAAAAATCTGGAAACCTTTATTAATTAATAGTGATTCTTTTATCGCTTCTTTTAAATCTTCTTTAATCATTTCATCAATTAGTTCTTCTAAAGAGGTTTTTGGAAACCAACCTAAATCTTTTTTGGCTTTTGATGCATCTCCCATTAATTGTTCAACTTCAGCAGGCCTAAAATACCTGGGATCTATTCGAATAACAATTTCATTAGTATCAGCTCTTTTGCCAACCTCATCAACTCCAGTACCTTCCCAGATTATTGATGGTCCTTTATCTTCCTTTTGCCAATTTAATTTTTCAGCGCAGACTTCTATGAATCTTCTTACCGTTTCCATTCTTCCAGTAGCAATAACATAATCCTCTGGTTTACTTTGTTGAAGCATAAGCCATTGCATTTCAATGTAATCTTTAGCGTGACCCCAATCTCTTTTAGCATTCAGATTTCCAAGATAAATACAATTATCTATACCTTGGTGTATGCGTGTTAGCCCTCTAGTTATTTTTTTTGTAACAAACGTTTCTCCTCTTCGAGGACTTTCATGATTAAACAAAATCCCATTGCAAGCAAATATACCGTATGACTCTCTGTAGTTAACCGTAATCCAATAGGCATAAAGTTTTGCTACTCCATATGGACTTCTTGGGTAGAAAGGTGTTTCTTCTTTTTGCGGACTTTCAGAAATCTTCCCATAAAGTTCACTCGTGCTAGCTTGATAAATTCTTGTTTTATCTTTTAAACCTAGAATCCTTACTGCCTCGAGAATTCTTAATGTTCCAAGTGCATCACTGTTGGCCGTATATTCTGGACTTTCGAAGCTTACTGCTACATGACTTTGTGCTCCAAGATTGTATATCTCGTCAGGCTCAATTGCTTTAATAATTCTGACTAAATTTAGACTATCTGTTAAGTCTCCGTAATGAAGAATTAAATTCCTATCTGTTTCGTGGGGATCTTGATAAATGTGATCAATTCTTGAGGTATTAATACTGCTTGATCTTCTTTTAATACCGTGAACTTCATAACCTTTATTAATAAGAAATTCTGCTAAGTAACTCCCATCTTGACCTGTAATGCCAGTAATTAATGCTCTTTTTTTATTTTGTCTGGTCATTTGTTTCTAATTCTTAGAAATTATATTAGTAAGCTTACATTTATGAAGGTAATAAGATGATATTTAAAGTTAAAAATTTCAAGAATTTTTTTATTTATAATTTTTAAACCAGTTTACAAATTTTTTTATACCTTCTTCTATTGTAGTAGTTTCATAGTTACCAATCCAATCTTTAAGAATAATATTCTCAGCTAAAGTATCAATAACATCACCAGGCTGCATTGATTTATATTTTTTAATTGCTTTTGTACCTAATTCTTTTTCTAAGTTATTTATAAATTCAATTAATGTAATATTATTCTCGTTTCCTATATTAAAAATTCTATGAGCGCACCAGCTTGTAGAAGGATTTGAATCTTTACTTTTAAAAGATTTATCAGGTTTTGCAGGTTTCTTCATTAATTTAAAAATAATCTCTATAACATCATCTATGTATGTGAAACTTCTTGACATTTTTCCAAAATTAAATATTTCAATTGGCTTATTATTTGAAATTGCATCCGCAAATAACATAGGAGCCATATCTGGCCTTCCCCAAGGACCATAAACGGTAAAAAATCTCATGCCAATTGATGAGATATTGAAAAGATGGCTATAAGTGTGTGCCATAAGCTCGTTAGATCTTTTAGTCGCTGCATACATGCTTACCGGATGATTTACGGGGTCAAGTTCAGAAAAAGGGATCTTCGTATTGCCTCCATAAACTGAACTGCTGCTTGCATATAAAAGATTACTTACTGGAAAAAATCTACAACATTCCAAGATATTCAAAAACCCAACTATGTTTGAATTAACGTAAGCATAAGGATTATCGATTGAATAGCGAACGCCAGCCTGGGCTGCAAGATTTATAACTATTAAAGGTTTGAAAGTTTCAAAAATGTTCATTAGATCATTTTTATTTATTAGATCAGTTTCTATAAATTTCCAGTTATTTTTTTCATCTGGATAATCTTCTGCAATAATTTCTAATCTTTTTTCTTTTAAAGTTCTATCGTAATACGAATTTAAATTATCTAATCCAATTACCTTGAAATTATTTTTTAAAAGTTTTTTACTTAGATGAAACCCAATAAAGCCTGCAGCACCAGTTATTAATGCAGTTTCTTTCATTGGATAGTAATTATAAAGATGATTATTAAATTTAAAATTTTTAAGTAATTAATGATAGTTAGAGATAAATATCTTAAAGTTAATTTAATATTCACTAACATGACAAAGGCAATCTTAGTTACTGGAGGGGCTGGATTTATTGGATCTCATACATGTTTATTGCTTTTGGAAAAAGGGTATGAAGTTTTTGTTTTAGATTCTCTTGAAAATAGCTCATCACAATCATTAACCAACGTTTTATTAATATTAGAAAAAAAGAATATGAAGTTAAAGCAAAGGCTTCATTTTATAAAAGGTGATTTAAGGAAACAGGCCGATATAAAAGCAGTATTTGAAATGAGTTTGAGAAATAAAAAATTTATTCAAGGAGTAATACATTTTGCAGGATTAAAATCAGTCCATGAATCTAATCTGAATTCTTTACGTTATTGGGAGTTTAATGTCTTAACGACTATTAACTTACTTAAAATAATGAAAGAGTATGATTGTAAAAATTTAGTTTTTAGTAGTAGTGCAACTATTTATAATTCTGAAGGTGATCAATTAATTCCTGAAAATAGGTTATTGGAGCCCAAGAATCCATATGCTAATACAAAATTAACAATTGAAAAAATTCTTGATGATCTTTACCAATCTAATGATACTAAGTGGAAAATTTGTTGTTTAAGGTATTTTAATCCTATTGGAGCTCATCCTTCTGGTCTTATTGGGGAAGACCCTAAAGGGAGACCTAATAACCTTTTTCCTCAGATTACAAAGGTTGCGATAGGCGCCCTAGAAAATATCAGGATTTTTGGTAATGATTGGCCTACCCCAGATGGAACTGGTATTAGGGATTATATTCATGTAATGGATTTAGCGGAGGGACATTTGTTAGCTTTAGAGTATCTTTTTAGAAAAGAACCCCAAATTTTAAAATTAAACCTTGGTACTGGTAAAGGAACAACTGTAATCGAGCTTATAAAAAGGTTTGAAAATATTAATAAAGTAAAAATCCCCTTTATTTTTGTTGATAAAAGAAAAGGCGATTATGGGATTGTCGTAGCTGATAATTCACTTGCCAAATCAGTATTGAATTGGAGTCCTAAAAGAAATATTGAAGAAATGTGCAGAGATGGATGGAAATGGCAAGAGAAAAATCCTAGAGGATTTTTTTTTGATAAATAAAAATTGAGTTTTTTTAGTAGCCTTTATTTATATTAATTGCATCAAACATGCCAAGTTTTAAAATAAAAAAAGAATTTAAAATGAATGTAAATATATGGCAAATAATCAATTAGTGCCAGTCATTCTATGCGGAGGTTCAGGAACCAGACTTTGGCCTCTTTCGCGTGAAAGTTATCCAAAGCAATTTCTTAAATTAAATATTCAAAGTAATAAAACATTGTTACAGCAAACTCAAGAAAGATTAGTTAATTTAAAAGGTTTAACTGATTCTATTTTGGTTTGTAACGAAGAACATAGATTTATAGTGGCTGAGCAAATGAGAGAAATAAAAATTAAACCAGAATCAATAATATTAGAGCCATGTGGAAAAAATACTACCCCAGCTATCGCATTGGCGGCATTAAGATCAATGCAGACTCATAAAGATCCTATTCTTATAGTTCTAGCCTCTGATCATTTAATTAAAAATCAGGAAAGCTTTTTGAAATCACTTAGTATTGCAATTAATCTAGCAAAAGAGGATAAGTTAGTAACTTTTGGGGTTATTCCAACATCTGCAGAAATTGGTTATGGCTATATAAAATCAAAACAGGAATTGGAATCTAAAAATGTAGAGTTTAGTGAAATAGTTGATTTCTTAGAAAAGCCTAGTAAAAAAATTGCTGAGAAACTTATCAAAGATAAGAGATATTCTTGGAATAGTGGGATGTTTGTATTTAAAGCTAAAAATATAATTGAGGAACTTAAAAGACATCAACCTGAATTATTAGGCTATTGTCAGAAATCAATTAACACGGCTACTAAAGATATTGATTTTATAAGAATTTCAGAAGAGTTTTTCTCTAAATGCAAATCAATATCTTTTGATATAGCAGTTATGGAAAAAACAAAGAAAGGAGTGGTGGTTCGATTAGAGGCTGATTGGAGTGATATTGGCAACTGGAAATCACTTTGGGAGTTTCAAGAAAAAAACGAGTTTGGAAATATTTCCAATGGGAATGTTATTCTTAAAGATGTTTATAATAGTTATTTCAATTCTGAAAACAGACTTTTAGTTGGCATTGGTATAAAAGATTTAATTGCTGTTGAAACAAATGATGCAGTATTAATTGCTGATAAAAATTCATCTCAAAAAATAAAAGATGTAGTTTCAGAATTAAAGAAAAATAAAGTATTAGAATCTACACATCATAAAAAGGTTCACAGACCATGGGGTTCCTACTTTAGTTTAGTTAAAGAAGATAAATGGCAAGTAAAGAAAATTGAAGTTTCTCCAAAAGCTTCATTATCTCTTCAAAAGCATTTTCATCGTTCTGAACATTGGGTTGTTGTAAAAGGGAAAGCACTCATTTCTATAGATAATAAAGAGTCAATTTTAGAGGAGAACCAAAGTGCTTATATCCCTATTGGATCTAAACATCAACTATCAAATCCAACAGAATATCCATTGATTTTGATTGAAGTTCAAAGTGGAAATTATTTAGGAGAAGATGATATTGTTAGATTCAAAGACCAATATGGAAGGTGAATTTTTAAAAATTTATATTTTCTTCATCAGAACCATCGCCAACTCTCCAAAAATTAAGATTCGCATTTTTAATTGATATTGGATCAATAATTGATCTTGAATCAAATACCCATCCTGGACGAACCATTTTTTTTGCAACTTCATACCAATTAATATTCTTATATTCAGACCATTCAGTTAGTAATAAGACAGCATGACATCCATCAAAAATATTAAGATTTTTGCTGAATTTCCAACTTCCATAACCACTCAATAATTTTTGTTGAGCCTTTTCTTTATTATTTTGAGATTGATTTCCGTTTAAATCATACTCAATTTGCGCGGGGTTAACTTTTGGATCATGAATAATAATTTCGGCACCTTCATTTATTAAGTCTTTGCATATTTGTATTGCGGCAGATTCTCTTGTATCGTTTGTATTTGCTTTAAAAGAAAATCCTAAAATAACTATTTTCTTTTCTGAGACAGTACCAAAAAGTTTTTTTACTACAAGTTTTGAAATTCTATTTTGGTGCCAATTATTAATCTTTACGACACTTTCCCAGAAATCAGCAACCTCTTGAAGCCCAAAATATTCAGCTAGGTAAACAAGATTTAAAATATCTTTTTTAAAACAACTGCCTCCAAATCCAGGACTTGAATCCAGAAATTTTGAGCCGATTCTAGTGTCTTTCCCAATTGCTCTTGATACTTCTCTTACATCTGCCCCAGTAACCTCGCAAATTGCAGCTATGGAATTAATCGAACTTATTCTTTGCGCTAAGAAAGCATTTGCAGTTAGTTTTGCAAGTTCGCTACTCCATATATTAGTAAATAATATCTTATCTTCATGTACCCAAGTTTTGTAAATCTTACTTAGAGCAAGCATTGCATCTTTATTGTCACCTCCTATAAGAATTCTGTCCGGATTCTCTAAATCATTTATTGCAGTGCCCTCAGCCAAAAACTCTGGATTTGATAAAACATTAAAACTAACCCCCTTTCTGTGGGATTCAGACATTGAAGATTTAAGAATATCTTGAATAACTTCTGCTGTTCGAACTGGTAATGTGCTTTTTTCTACAACTATAGTATGACCTTTGGAATATTTTGCGACTTGTCGGGCACTTGCCTCGACCCACTTTAGATCGCTAGCTTTACCAGATCCAAAACCTTTTGTTTTTGTTGGTGTATTAACTGAGATAAAAACAATATCAGCAGTTTCTATAGCCTTTTCAATATTTGTTGAAAAGAATAAGTTTATATTTCTAGTTTTTTTTATTAATTCTTTTAATCCAGGTTCAAAAATAGGCAATTTAGATAGGTTTTTGTTATTCCAAGAATCTATGCGTTCTTTACTTATATCAACTACATTAAAAATTAAATCTGGACATTTATGAGCCATTACGGTCATTGTTGGACCACCAACGTAACCTGCCCCTATGCAACAAACATTTTTAATTATTGAGTTCATCATTTTATATTAAGATAAAAAGAAAAATATTAAATATAGAATTTACATCCATAAATTAAATATTCTAATTATTGATTAATTGGAATTTTTGGAATGTATTTAACCAGAATTTAGACCAAGTCTTTCTCTATTGTAACCAGATGATTTAAGTCTTTTATCACACCAATCGATGTTTTTTAAATACCATCTAACTGTTTTTTGAATACCCTCTGAAATGGTAGTTTTTGGTTCCCAATCAAGTTTTTCTTTAATAAAATTTGCATCAATAGAGTATCTAAAATCATGGCCAGGTCTATCAGATACATGTTTTATTAATGATGAATAAGGTTTATTAATTGGGGAAAGAATATCAAGTTGATCGCAAATAATATCAATTAATTTATTATTACTTATTTCATTACCCCCCCCAAGACAGTAAGTTCTTCCACATTCTCCTTTTGAAGCAACTTTTAAAAGTCCGTCAATATGATCTTCTACATAAATCCAATCTCTAACATTATTACCATTTCCATAAATTAAAATATCTTCTCCTTTTAATGCTCTAATAATTGAAATAGGTATAAGTTTTTCAGGAAATTGATAGGGTCCATAATTATTACTGCAATTTGTAATTACAGTTGGAAGATTATATGAATGATAATAAGATCTGACAAGATGATCGCTGCTTGCCTTCGAAGCAGAGTAAGGGCTCCTGGGATCATATTTTGTTTCTTCATTAAATTTACCTGATATGCCTAATGATCCAAATACTTCATCAGTACTAACATGATGAAATCTGAAATTATTTTTTTTTGTTATTGGGATTTTTTTGTAATAATTTAAAGAAGCTTGAAGAATATTAAAAGTCCCTATTATATTGCTTTCTATGAATGCCAAAGGTTTTTCTAATGATCTATCTACATGAGTTTCTGCTGCTAAATGAATAATTAAATCTGGACTTGATTTATTAACTGCTTCTTCAACTGATGAATAATCTTTGAGATCAATCTTCAAAAATTCATAACGTTTGCTATTTTCATATGAATCAGGAATACTTTTAATATCGCTTGAATAACTTAGATTATCTAAATTGAAAATCTTACAATTAGTTGTTTTTAAAAGTCTTCTTATAAGATTACCACCAATAAAACCAGCTCCCCCAGTTATCATTATTCTTTTATCTTGAAACATGAAATTTACATACAAAGATTTATATATATTATAGGAATCAACATTTATTAATAATCCTATTCAATATTAATCTAAGATTTTCAAGCCAATGAGAGCCATCAATCTCTAATATTTCTTTAGTATATTTGCAATCTAATAATGAGTAAGGTGGCCTTGGTGCGTTATTTTCATAATCAGACGTTTTTATAGGAATTACTTTAGTATTTTTTTTTATTAAGCCTATTTCTTTGCCTATCAAATTGATTGCATTTGCCAATTCAAACCAACTTGCACTTCCATTATCTTGCCAATGTAAAATACCATTTTTATTATTTTTAAAAATAGAATCTTTATCTTTTAAACTAATAATTTTCCAACAAACTTCAGCTAAACTAAATATGCTTGTTGGGCATCCAATTTGATCAGAAATTACTTTTATATTATTTTTTTCTTGAATCAATTTAAGGATTTTGAATATAAAGTTTTCTCCATACGGACCAATTAGCCAGCCAGTTCTTAAAATAATTCCTAGTTTAGTTCCTCCTAATATCTTTTCTATAGATTCCTCTCCTTTAGCTTTTGAGAGACCATAAATACCTAGTGGCGATCTTTGATCATTAATCATATAAGGAACATTTCTATTAAAACCATCAAAGACATAGTCAGTACTAATTTGAAGAAGTGAGCCTCCATATTTTTTTATTTCTTTTGCAAATGCTTCAGGAGCTCCTGCATTTATTCTCATAGCAATTTCTTTCTGGCTCTCAGCTAAATTAACATTAGTGAATGCCCCACAATTTATTGTCCAATCTGGCTTTAATCTTTTTATGGTTTCCTTGCAAACTTTAATATCGTTTAAATCGAGCTCAGATCTTTTTGGGGAATATATTTTAAAAAATTTTGGACTTGTTTCTAAAAGAGCTTTTCCAAGTTGGCCTGAGGAACCTGTAATTAAAATTTTCATTTAAACAAATAATTTAAACTTTCAACTTCTTTAAAAGAAAAAGCATTTAAATCTTTTTCTGATATGATTGGTTTTATTTTTTTTAATTTATCTAATGGCCATTGAATAGCTAAATCTGGATCATTCCATAAAATAGATATTTCTGATTCTTTTTTCCATTTTTTAGTCGTCTTATATTGTACTTCTGCATCATTACTAAGGGTTAAAAATCCATGTGCAAAACCCTCTGGGATCCAGAATATTAGCTTATTTTTTTCATTTAATTCAATACCTATCCACTCTTTAAAAGTTTTTGAATTTTTCCTCAGATCAACAGCTACATCATATACTGCTCCAGAGGTACATCTCACAAGCTTACCTTGTGCATAAGGATTAAGCTGGCAGTGCATTCCTCTTATTACACCCATAAATGAACTGGAATGATTATCTTGAACAAATTTTGTATTTTTAGAGATTTTTTTTAGAAAATTTTCATTCCAACTCTCATAAAAAAAACCTCTTTTATCTTTAAATATTTTTGGGGTTATTAGCGCAATGTCATCAATATAATTTCCCTTGTTAGAAATTAATTTGCTCAAATCCATCTTTTTAAGATAATAATTCTTTTAGATAATTTCCATACCCGCTTTTCTGAAAGTTTTCAGACAATTTCAGAAGTTGGGAGTTGTTAATCCAATTATTTTTCCAAGCTATTTCTTCAGGACATCCAACCTTTAAGCCTTGACGATGCTCAAGAGTCCTAATGTAAGAAGATGCTTCATGCAATGAATCAACATTACCAGTGTCAAGCCATGCAGAACCTCTTTCAAGGATATTAACAGAAAGATTTTTTTCTCTCAAATACATATTATGTAAATCTGTAATTTCTAATTCGCCTCTTGATGAGGGTTTTATGCTTTTAGCTTTCTTGATAACAGTGTTGTCAAAAACATAAATTCCAGTTATTGCATAAATACTTTTAGGATTTTTTGGTTTTTCTTCAATACTTATTACTCTATTTGATTGATCAAACTCGATTACTCCATATCTCTCTGGATCCTTTACTGGGTATGCAAATATCGTTGCACCTGATTTTATTTTAAAGCATGTTTTGAGTAATTTATCTAATGTAGATCCGTGAAAAATATTATCACCAAGAATTAAAGTAATAGATGAATCCCCAATGAATTCCTCTGCAATTATAAAAGCTTCTGCAATCCCATTAGGGTATTCTTGTATTGCATATTTTAAGTTAATACCAAACTGGGAACCGTCTCCTAAAAGCGTTTCGAAATTATTTAGATCATTTGGATTTATAATAATTAATATATCCTTAATCCCAGAACTCATCAAAGTAGAGAGAGGATAATATATCATAGGTTTATCATAAACTGGTAACAATTGTTTGCTTAAACTTTTTGTGATTGGGTAAAGTCTACTCCCAGTTCCTCCAGCCAAAATTATACCTTTA
>MDTE01149287.1_pt1 | contig 13391 bp, 6 predicted proteins | sample 811231 | NCBI WGS metagenome assembly MDTE01 (sample SAMN05326651, study PRJNA326480) | marine metagenome | isolation source: seawater | place: Indian Ocean: Red Sea | collected 2010
CCTATACCAATAAAGGCAAAATATCTTGTTCTTGTGTATGGACTTTATGAAATATGGAGTGAATTCAATAGGATGCCTGGTGATAATGTAGCTCATCTAGCTCATTTGGGTGGGATGTTAATTGCATATCTTATATTAAGATACTGGAAAAAAAAATACGGAACCTATTACTAATATGGCTAATTTTATTATTGAAGATTTTAAGAATTCATGGAATAAAAAAGATAACGGTTTAGTTAAAATAATACTGATTAATGTAATCTTTTTTGTTAGTATGAGTGTCCTTCAAGTTGTTTTTACTTTATCAGGACTAACCTCTCTTTTTGTTATTTTACTTAATAAATTAATGCTTCCAGCTGAATTAAAAACTTTTATTTTTCAACCATGGTCATTAATATCCTATTTTTTCTTACATATGAATTTTATGCACATATTATGGAACATGTTATTCTTGTACTGGTTTGGTAAGATAATTCATGATAACATAGGAAATAATGCAATTATATCACTGTATGTTTTGGGTGGAATAATTGGTGGGTTATTTTATATGGCACTATATAATATAATTCCCTATTATAGTGAAATGGTTTCACAATCTCTTATGTTAGGAGCATCTGCAGGAGTATTTAGTGTGGTCGTTGGTTCAGCAACTTTGCTTCCAAATTATACATTTTATCTTCTGTTTCTTGGGCCTGTAAGAATTAAATACATTGCACTTTTTTATGTATTGTTATCCTTTCTTGATGTATCCGGAAATAATGCAGGTGGAGAAATTGCTCATCTTGGAGGAGCATTTATAGGTTTTCTATATATTAAACAACTTCAAAACGGAATAAATATGGGTGAAGGAATAATTAATTTCATTAACTATTTTAGTTCAGAAAAGAGAAAAACGAAAAGAAAAGCAGATAATGTAAGCTCCGAAAGTAACAGGGACAATATCTCACAAGATGAAATAGATAAAATTTTAGATAAAATTTCGGATAGTGGATACTCAAGTCTATCAAAAAAAGAAAAAGAGAAACTATTTAATGCAAGCAAAAAATGAAAAGAATTATAATATTTATTTTTATATTAATAGCTTCATGCTCTACTCCAGAAAAAAACAGCATTGATTATAAGGAATTGATTCTTACTGAGAATCTTGCAAGTAAACTCATATCCCTATCTATTAATTGTGTAGACAAAAAATATCCATATAAAATTGGGTATAGATTTATAGATGAAAGTTGGATTAAACCTCACTATGAAATAACTCCGTCTTTCTATGGGTGTTGGGATTGGCACTCTGCAGTTCATGGTCATTGGGCTATGGTAAAAGTTCTTAAAGAATTTCCTGAAATTGATGAAAAAGAGATTATAATTAAAAAACTAACTGATAATCTTAATGAAGAAAACTTACGTCTTGAATATGAATTTTTCCAAAATGATTTTGCAAAAGGCTTTGAAAGAACCTATGGCTGGGCATGGTTAATGATGCTCTACTATGAACTAGCAACATGGGATTATCCTAAAGCTAAATTATGGTCCAATAATTTAAAACCTCTTGTTGATCTACTTTCTGAAAGGACAATACTATTTCTCGATAAATTATCAACACCCCTAAGGCCTGGAACACATGCAAACACTGCATTCTCTTTCTCTTTAATGGTAGAATATGCAAAAAATATGGGAGATAATAAGTTACTTAATAAAATTAAAGAATATAGTTTAACAAATTTTAAACCTGACGTCAATTGCCCAGTAAATTATGAGCCATCGGGAACAGACTTTTTATCACCATGCCTTGCAGAGGCAGGTTTGATGTCAAAAATTTTATCTAGAGAAGAATTCAGCAATTGGTTTTATAAATTTATTCCATCTTTTGATAAAGATAATTTTGGAACAATTATTTCTCCCCCTAAAGTTTTAGATCCTGAGGATCCAGGAATAGGTCATCTTATAGGTTTGATGTTTCATCGTGCATGGACTTTAAAATTTATATCTAATAATTTAACTAATCCGGAAGACAAAAAGTTCCTATTAAATATTTCAAAAGAACATTCTCATAATGGGTTTGAAATAATGTTTGATAGTGGTTATGGTGGTGAACATTGGTTAGCAACCTTTGCAATATATAATTTTACAAGATAAAATTATCTTTCTTTTTGTAAATAAACAGTACCAATTAATGTGTCTCTTCTCCTAGCATATGGAGTGTTAAAGTATTCTAAAGGAGTTATCTCATAATAATAGAAATCTGTCTTTACAATCAGTAAAGAATTAGAATCACTTCCATCCCAAACCTTATCCGTTGACTCAACCACTCCATTATAAATCAATCTTTGATATCTATCAAAGATCTTAACTTCAAATCTCATATCTTCCTCAAGGATATTTTCATGTTTTATGACAAAATAATCGTTGAAGTCATCTCCATTTGGAGTAAAATAATTAGGTAATTGATATTTAGGTGTCCTTAAATTTTCAATATAAATATAAATTTTACCTAAAACTTCACACCCTTCATAGTCACTAACACTATAGGTTATGGTATCAAAAGGTATTGGTGATTCATCAAAATTATAAGTTATTGTGCCATCAATATTTGATATAGCATCTCCAAATGTTGGTCCACCAATTATTTTAACACTAGTAGTATCAATCTCGGAATCAGGATCATAATCATTATCAAGAACAGAAATTATTCTTGAACTTGCTACACTTCCATCAACAAGTATAGAATCATCTTCAACTATTGGACAATCATTTTCATAATTTACTATAATGGTAACGGTAGCTGTTGAATCACATGAAGCAAATCCATCATCAATATCAGTTAATATATAATCGAAAGTAATAATTTCTGGTCCCGGAGCAGGAATGTCATCAGGTGCTGTATATGTAAAGCTTCCATCTTGAGACCAGCTAAATCCTCCAAGAGTTGGAGGAGAATTAATGCTTATTAAAAGTTCATTTCCTTCAACATCAAAATCATTGAAAACTAAAGTTGAATCAATTACATCACCTTCTTTTATATTAAATATATCATCAACAGGTACTGGACAATCATTAACAGGATTGATACATATGGAAACAGTTACCGTATCACTTGAAAGTCCTGTATTATCAACTGCATAGTAGACAAATGAATCTGAAGTTGATTCACCTCCATCATGCGTATACATAAACGTACCATTCGGATTAAGTATTAAAGTTCCATGAAGTGGATAAACCACTAATACAGCTGTCAATGTTTGGCCTGTATCCAAATCATAATCATTAGCTAATACACCATCCACAGGGAATAAAGTTTGGATGAAACTTCCCTCATCAATACAACCATAAGAATCTTCAACAGCCACTGGTGGCGTATCTGGAACAGGATCTATCCTAATAGTTACAGTTACAGTATCCCAAGTAGGGCATTCACCATCATGTAACAGATAGGTATATTCATCAATAAAGTTCTCACTATCATCATGGGTATATTCAAATGAACCATCAGAATTTAATACCACACCTCCAAATGATGGTGGGTCAAGAAGTTTAATTTCAAGAATATCACATGGGTTTTGATCAGAATCATTAGATAATACACCATCAAATGGACCAATAGTTAATACCCCTCCCTCATCTACACCACTATAGAGATCATCATTACCAATAGGACATTCATTCTCAATATCTATCCAAGCAGTATCAACAGTTGCAGTTGTATCCTCACCATCAGTAACATAATAGGTGAAAAAGGTTTCATCAGGATCATCTGAACAATCATGATCATAAGAAAATGTTCCATCATCATTTAATACAAACGCTCCCCCTACTGGAGGTGTATCCAAAATTACTGTCATTATATCTTGTGGATCGGGATCCGTACAATTTGCAAGAACTCCATTAGTAAGATCCGTTGTAAGAACTTCGCCCTCCAGTAAAATATAATTTTCACCGTCACAAATTGGAACTCTATTTAAAATTGTGATACATACTTCAGTTAATTCAGAAAGTCCTGGAGGAGGACCATTTACTCCATCAAAAACCCTATACGTAAAACATACTTCATTTGGAGAGTCTGTTCCATCATGAATATATGTAAAAGAGCCATCAGGATTTACTGTTAAAGTTCCAACCGATACACCGGTAATCACTAGAACTTTTAAATCTGTACTATCATTATCAACATCAGAGTCATTGGCCAAAAGACCTCCAGCTACATCAACGACTAGCGTATCTCCTTCATTAACTGAATAATTGTCATCTACTCCAACAGGTGGATCATTTACCCTATTAATAATTATAATTATGGTAGCTTGACTAGAACAACCACTAGGGTCTATAGCCTTATATTTTACACTATCTATACTAGATTCTGACCCATCATGCTGGTATAACAATCTGCCATTTGGAAAAATTTGAGATACACCATGATTGGTATCACTTAAAGAATCTTTCTCTGTCCTCAGATTATCACCATCTTCATCTATATCATTTATTAAAATTCCAAGAGTATCCAGTGTTGCACCCTCATCAATATAAAAAGTATCTCGAATAGCTACAGGACAATCATTTACATTAATAGGAATAATTATAATTTTTCCCCATTTAGTGGAATCACTTGGACAAAGTTCACTCTCAATTCTGTAGAGTATTGTATCTCCCAATTGGCTTCCATCATGGAAGTATTTGAACTTACCATCATATTTTAATTCATTATTGTCTAGTATACCATTAACAGGTAGTGTCCAGTCATTAACAAATAGTGTATCTCCACCTCCATCATCATCGTTAAGCAGAATTCCACATAATGTTCGCATTTTACCCTCATCATATAAATAAGTTCCATCTACCCATTTCCATCCTCCTTTTGGTTCAGCAAAAAATGGATCAGCGACATCTTGATAAAGCCCAAAATGCAATTTACCTGAGCTTAACATAGCAGCAACAGCATCGTTTTCATCTTTTGTCTTTATAGTTGCTAGATATCCACCATTTGCTTCCGCATCTGCCTTAGCATCAAACCATAAGAAAGATAGATTCGAGCTAAAGTACGTGTGCCCATTATACTGACCCAAATAGGTATATCCAGATTTAGAAGAAATTAAATTATCAACCTCAAGTAAATATCTTTGATTCAAAGTAGTTTGTTTTTCATCATTCCAGGTACCATCAGAATAAATCTCTCCAATATTTTCATCTCCTGAGCTATTAGGTTCACCCGCTGACCAGTTTTCATTATTTGATCCTTTATTTACTGCTGCCGTAACACATGAGTCAACAGTTAACGTATCTCCTTCTGTAACATAATAGACATCGTCAACTGGTATAGGACAATCAGCAACAGGATTAATAATAATGTAAACCGTTGCAGTATCTGAACATGTACTATCCTTAAGAATATATGTCATTGAGTCAAGTAGAGTCTCAGTGTCATCATGAATATATTCTATTTTACCGTCTTCACCCAAAGTTACTATTCCATGCAAAGGATCTGTTAGCTTCTCTGCTTTTAGAGTATCATTTTCTTCATCTGTATCGTTAGTTAATACTCCAGGTGCATCAAAAACAACAGTCCCCCCTTCATCAACTCTAAGTGTATCATTTACACCTATAGGACAATCATTTGTTGGAGTGATAACTATTGTAACTTTCCCTAAGTCTGTACATTCTCCATCAGAAAGTTCATATATGAAATTATCTTCAAAATCATTGTCCTTGCCACTGTGAACATAAGTAAATGATCCATCTGTATTAAAATCTGTTAATACCCCATCATCTGGTGCATTTGTCAAACTGGTTGATAGACCATAATAAAGTTTTAAGATTTGTTCCTGAGATATTGTATCACCAAAAATATATAATTCATCCATTCTTCCTCTAAAAAAATTGCCGGACAATGATCTTCCCATTAGAAGCTTAGCAGAAGCTATTCCTGATAATGAAGAAAGATTTAAACTTTCAGAATAAATTTCTTTCTTGTTTAGAAACATCTTGTAATTATTTGCATTTTTCATAAACACAAAATGGTTCCATTGATTATTTAGCGTTGTGCTTCCTAAAGGAGTTTCGGTTTTTACCGAATATCCCGATCCATTACCTATTGCAATAGATACTTTCTCATCTTTTATACCTATAGTTAAACCCTTCTCTTTACCATCCACAGTAAAGTTTAGAATTGTTGCCGTTTCAGTTGATGCATGAAAGGATCTGAACCATCCTGATATCGTATACCTATTTCTTGATAAATCAATTATTTGATCTTCAACTTCAACGAAAGAATTAACCCCATCAAAGCCAAATGCATTTCTGTCTTTAGGTGGTTGGAATCTATCCGGAACAATTGTCGGGGCATCAGGGTAAGTTATCAGGTAAGGTGGTGAACTACACTTACCTCCTGTTAATGCATCACAACCTGGTGGGTTTGGTAAAGCCAATGTATCGGGCACTCCACCTCTCATGAAACCATTGAAATTGTTACTGCTCTGATCATCTGCTTTTTTATGAACAAGAATGGTAGGAAGTAATTTTCCATCGACATCTAGATCCGGTCCTGGCAAAGAATCATAAAATTCTGACATAGAATAAAAAGCAATTAAATCATCGGTGATTTGCGGTCTCGATCCAATGTCTATATCAAAATCATTTCCCATAATTGCTGGAAGATTATTAAAATGACCTTCACCTCCTCCCGGCAAACCAGATATAACCAGTGTTCCGCCTTCTTCAACTGTGTAGACTGTATCAACAGCTGTAGGACATTCATTAACGGAAATAATATTTATGTAAACTCTCACTTCTGCACACTCTCTAGCCATATCTCCCATAGTATATGTAAAAGAATCCGCCGTTTGTTCTCCCCCGTCATGCACGTACACAAAAGAGCCATCAGGATTAATTTTATTTCCAACTATAGTTCCAAAAATAGGCAACTCATTAAGAGCAACATTTAAAGTATCCCCTTCCTCATCAACATCATTTAGAAGCACACCAGTATATTTACCATCACCTTTGGTCATTGAATCCATAAATGTGTTATATCCAAGATTAGCCCCATCAGCTGTAAGTGTTCCTCCCTCATTAACTGTGAAATAATCAGTTAATCCCTCCGCGCACGCGTTGTCAGGTCCAAAGAAAAGTCTTATTGAGTCTACTGAACAACAAGAAACACCCGTTTGTGGAACATCACAAACTTCAACATATATAACATCTCGAATATTTCCAGATCCGTCATGTTCATAATAGAATGATCCATCTGCATTAACCTGATAATCTTTTGCAAAAGGAGGAAATGGATAAACAGGGTTACCAGCTGCATCTAAAATCCAATTTGGAGATCCGGGCAGTAGCTCCCTCATAAAAATATAGTCTCCCTCAGGATCAATATCAGTAAGAAGTGCTCCTGTAAGCGAGTCCCTAGTAAGAGTCCCTCCCTCATCCATTCCAAGAACCCAAATGATTCCATCCGAAGCGAATACCAATAAGGTATCTCCAGCAGCATCTTTTCTAACACTGTCAATACTTATTGGATTTCCAGCAGCATCTGTAAGAGCTTCAATGTAATCTTTTATTGGAGCTCCATCTAATAAGGATAGACTATTATATCCATTTACATAAGTTACAGGGCAATCATTAACAGGAAGAACAACAATTTTAACTGTATCTGGGACACTATTACATAATCCATCATTTGCATAGTATAAGAAATAATCAAGATCACCTTCACCTCCGCCATGTGTGTAGGTAAATGATCCGTCTGCATTAACAACCACAGAACTGCCTTTACTGGCTTTATCGTCAGCCAAAACTAGCGGGTCGGAGTCTTTAAATGCAAAAATATCGTCTCCATTAATATCACTATCATTAATCAGAAGGCCGTTTAAAGAATCTACAACTAACACTCCACCTTCTGAAACAGTGTAAGTATCAGAAACAGTTGTAGGACAATCATTTACTTTTATAACTACCTGACCATCTGAAACATCAAAAACCCCTGGACTATATACAATCATTAATCGATAGGTAAAATTATCAGTCTTTGGAGAAGTGCTTCCGTTATGTGTGTATGTAAAGCTACCGTCAGAGTTTAGATTAAAAGCACTTGGCCCACTAGTTATAGCAAGGGTTGGTGAGGTTACAATCCCTGACTCACCAGTAGCTGAAGATGGAATAGGATCATTGGCTAAAACTCCAGGTGCAGGAATATTAATAGTACCACCAACTCCAACTGTAAAAGTATCTGCTACTGCCTGAGGAACTGAATTATTGATTTGAATGGCAATAACATCTTGCTTTACACAGCCTCCACCATCAGTTACCTTATATTCAAAGCTAGTGTTCAAAGGATCTGAACCCGTTATGAAAGCTGGAGCAGTATATTCAGCAATACCGGCTGGGGAAATTGTTAGTGTTCCAACAGAAGGATCAGAAATTTTTTCAAAAGTAAGTACCAAATCAATTCCTAAAGTATATTCTGGATCAAGAACTCCTTCTGTTAAATCCCTTTGTTTAACTTCACCTTCATTAACTTTTAGGGCTTCCCCATCAACAAAAGGACAGTCATTTACCGGATTTACACATATAGTTACTTGACCTGTTGCCGTAAATCCATCACCGTCAGTGATTTTATATGAGAAAGAATCTGAACCACTTGGAGTCTCATCTCCCTGATGATTGTAACTAAAAGTACCATCACTACATATTCCTGGAAGACCCGTAGTAGGACAAGAAACTATACCAGCAAGAGGAAATGATTGTTGAGCAATTGTCAAAGGAGTACCCTCTGGATCGGAATCATTTGCCAGTAAACCTCTACTCGGATCATTAATTATCAATTCTCCTCCCTCATCTACACAATCTGATCCGCTATAAGTATCATTTACTGCTATTGGAGGATTCTCATCATCGTTAATTTTTATTGTTACTTTATTTGGTTCATAGCTGATATTAGAAGAAGGTGGAGTATCTGATGAAGTGTTATTTAATTCAATAACAATATTTTCATTAGGATCTTGTATATTATCATCAATAGCAGTTATTGTTAATTGTGCAGTTGTATTACCAGCAGCAATTGTTATCTGATCAGATGCGTTGGATGAAAAATCAATATCTTTCTCAGCTTTAAAATCTAAACCTTCATAGTTTAATCCAATTGTAGATGGCTTATCATAAACTCTGCTAAGAGTTATAGTAAGCGTTGCAGTACCTCCATCTTCATCAATTTCTGTTTTATCTATTGTAAAAGATACTTTAGGGGGATCATTATCAATTATAGAAAATCCTATGGAGTCATTAACTATTCTTCCCGGTCCGGATTTAACGTTTGTCATTTTTAAATAGAATGTCTCTGTACTTTCATAAACATTATCGTCAATGGCATAAATTTCAAAGTCTGAAAAGGTATCTCCATCATTTATTTTTACAATTCCCGTAAAATTTACATCGGCATTTATCGCATCTCCACCCGTCATACCAACTTGAACCTCTATATCTTCGGACACTGCCTGATTAATTTCAGCTCTTAGAACCGTCTTTGGAGAAGCTTCTTCAAGGAGGGATGTATCGCCGGCCTGCAACTTTAGTGATATTAGAAGATCATCATCAAGAATCTTTATTGTTCTATCGTTATTTATAGCGTGAATGGATCCAACATTAATACTAGAGATCTCAGCTTTAATATTTTCCTCGGGCTCAACATCTGCGTCATTAATAGCATTAATAGTGAGAAAACCAGATGATGCTCCTACTGGAATCGTTATAATCTTTTCATCAGAATTTGTGGCATTTGTTATTGAATAATCTGTGTTCAAGGTTGCAGAGCCCGATATGGTAATTACAACATTAGTTACAACTGTTGCGTTCATTGCATTCTCTGAGGCATCCTTTAAATTTATCCTGAGTTTTGTGGAACCTCCATCTTCTTCAATAGAAGATTGATCAACAACTAAATGGGCAATTGGTTCAGTCTGAGCAAAAAGATTTACTGCAGAAAGAAAAAGGCTTAATATAAAAAAGGAAAAAAATCTTTTCATTTTATCTATATACAACCTACAAATATAAAGATTTACATTACGCATATAAACAAATAATGCACTTTAATAACGATAAATTTTGAATTAAATTTTAATTCTTATTAGCCAATTGTCCACAGGCTGCATTAATATCTTCACCCCTGCTTTTTCTGACACCAACATTAACACCTTTCTTTTCTAGATAATTTACAAATTTTTCAGTCTTTTCAGATGTCGATTTACTAAATCCAAGTCCATCAACAGCATTGTATTCGATTAAATTAACCTTGGAATACAGATGCTTAGTAAATTTATAAAGGGCCTCAGCTTCTTGTAGACTATCGTTAACATCTTTAAGGAGTACGTATTCATAAGTCACTTTTTTCTTTGTCAAAGAAAAGTAATATTTTAACGCTTCTCTTATCTCTACTAACGAATTTGATTTCCCTATGGGCATTAAATTTTTTCGTAAATCTTCAGATGCTGAATGAAGAGAGAGTGCCAAATTAACTTTAATACTATCATCTGCTAATCTCCTAATCATTTTTGCAATTCCAGAAGTTGAGAGAGTAATTCTTTTATGTGACATATGTAATCCTTCTTCTGATGTAATAAAGTGAATAGCTCTTTTGACATTCTTATAATTTAACAATGGCTCTCCCATTCCCATAAATACAATATTAGTAAGGGGTAAATCAAATACTTCTTCAGATTTTTTTGATATATCCACCACCTGATCATATATCTCAGAAGCATATAGATTTCTGGTTAGTCCTAATGTCCCTGTAGCACAAAACTTACAGCTTAATGAGCATCCTACCTGCGAGGATATACAGGCGGTCATCCTATTACCCTGAGGAATCAAAACACCTTCAACATAATTATTGTCATGGAGTTTATATCTTATCTTTATTGTTCCGTCACTACTTTTTTCTTCATAATCAGTAACGATTCTATTAATTTCAAAATGATCATTAAATTTTTTTCTATTCTGAATCGATAGATTAGACATCTCGTCAAAGGAAGTAGAGAATTTTTTCCATATCCAAGAATGAACCTGTGAAGAAACATATGCCTTCATTCCCTGATCTAAACAAAACTCTTTTATTTGATCTCTAGTTAAATTTCTAATATCTTTTTTCAATATTTTTAATTTATCATGTAAAGATATTAAAAGCATATATTTAAAAATTATGTATTTTCGTGAAATATGTTTCTTGAGAATATCATAAAAAAAATAGGGCAACTTTGTTCTTGGCTATGTTTAGCTCTTGTAATACTAATTTCATTTGATGTATTTCTAAGATATTTATTCAATTTTTCAACAGCTTCTTTGTATGAATTGGAGTGGCATTTATTTGCAATAATATTTCTTCTTGGTTCAGCATATACACTCCAAAAAAATGAACACGTAAGAGTAGATGTGTTTTACAATAAGCTACCAGAAAAAAATAAAAATATAATTGATCTGACCGGTGACATAGTTTTTTTACTGCCTTTCTCATTAGTAATCTTCTATACCTCTCTTCCGTTTGTAGAAGATTCTTTTAGAATTCTTGAGTCAAGCCCCGATCCAGGTGGGCTACCTTTTAGATTTATTATAAAATCAATAATTCCTTTTGCATTCCTTTTACTGGCATTACAAGGAATAGTTAGGATAATTAAAAATCTAAAAAAATTATAAAACATTAATATATGGAGAGCGTTGCTTTAATATTATTTCTTGCTGTATTTATTTTAATTCTGTTTGGTTATCCAGTAGCTCTCACACTTGGTGGAGTTTCAATAATTGCGGGTTTAATTTTTTTTGATATCGATTTTTTCTATTTGGTCTCTCTCAGAATTTTTGGCATAATGAATAATTTTGTGCTACTAGCTGTTCCATTATTTATTTTCATGGGACTAACACTAGAAAAATCTGGCATTGCAGAGAGACTTCTTGAAACTATGGCAATCTTATTTGGAAAAATCCGGGGAGGATTAGCCTATTCCGTTATTGTAGTAGGAGGCATGCTTGCAGCTTCAACTGGAATTGTTGGTGCGACTGTAGTAACAATGGGATTAATTAGTTTACCAACAATGCTAAAAAGAGGATATGACCCTAAACTAGCAACAGGAGTTATAGCTTCATCTGGAACATTGGGACAAATAATACCTCCATCGGTAGTACTAGTTTTACTTGGGAGTGTATTAAATATATCAGTAGGAAATCTATTTACATCTGCTCTACTACCAGGAATTACACTCGTATTTTTATATATAACATATGTAGCTTTTATTTCATTTTTATATCCTAAAAATGTTCCAGCAATGCCTAAAAAAATTGTTGATAATTTCAGAAAAAATACAAAAACTATACACATAATTAATGCATTCCTACTACCATTTTTTCTAATTTTTGCCGTATTGGGTTCAATATTTATGGGAATTGCTTCCCCTACAGAAGCTGCAGGTATTGGAGCACTCGGTGCTCTATTTTTAAGTTATGTTCAAGGAAGCATAAACTATAATAAACTTAATCTTATATCTTCAGAGACAATGAAACTTACGTCTATAGTTTTTATGATTTTACTTGGAGCAACATCTTTTTCGCTTGTGTTTAGGGGTTTAGAAGGAGACAAAGTTCTTGTTGAATTAATTACACTATCAAACCTCTCTCCTGAAATGTTCACAATACTAGTCCTATTAATTGTTTTTATCGCTGGGTTTTTTATTGATTTTATTGAAATTATTTTTATCATAGTACCAGTAATAGCCCCAATACTAGTCTCATTAAATATAGATTTATTATGGATGGGAATAATGTTAGCTATAAACCTTCAAACATCTTTTCTTACACCTCCATTTGGATTCTCGCTTTTCTATCTTAAAAGTGTTTCACCAAAAGAAATAAAAACATCAGAAATATATATTGGAATAATACCATTTGTAATAATTCAATTACTATTTCTGATTTTTTTATTCTTTAATCCTGATTACATTTATATTATTCCCGACTTTATAAGTAATTATAATTCGTAATAAATTTTATCACTAACAACAGACCAATCTTTAAATGAAATTCTAAATTTTTCGTATGCTTCAAATATCTTCCTGCTTTTAGAATCAGAATCAATCATCTCCTTAATAACTTCACTTGACTTTTCTTTGAAAGTTTTTAAGACATCATCTGGGAACTTCCTCAGCTCAACATTTTCTTCTTTCAATAATTTATTAAGATAAAAACTGTTTTTAGAATCAAATTCGCATTGCATCCAGATATTCAAAGACTCAATTCCTTTAGCAATGATTTCTTGTAAATCAGATGGGAGCTCAGAAAATTTGTCCTTATTTATAATCATCTCCAATACCCCTCCTGGCTCATGCCATCCTGGATAATAATAATATTTTGCAACTTGATAGAAA
>MDTE01028253.1_pt1 | contig 13390 bp, 13 predicted proteins | sample 811231 | NCBI WGS metagenome assembly MDTE01 (sample SAMN05326651, study PRJNA326480) | marine metagenome | isolation source: seawater | place: Indian Ocean: Red Sea | collected 2010
CCATGCGTTTCAAGATACTGGTATTTATGCTGTTTCCCTCACCGTAAACGGACCGGGAGGTTTTGACACCCACACTCAGGATGTGATCATCGGGTTTCCGGCACCGATAGCCGACTTCACCACCAGTTTGATCCGGGCCGATGTCGAGCAGATGATCGCCTTTACGAGTGAGTCTACGGGTGAAATCACAGGCTTTGAGTGGGACTTTGGCGACGGAGCCACGAGCACCGAATCACAAACCAGCCATGCGTTTCAAGATACTGGTATTTATGCTGTTTCCCTCACCGTAAACGGACCGGGAGGTTTTGACACCCACACTCAGGATATGATCATCGGGGTAGCCGATCTCGATGACGACACCTTAGCATTTTCAGGCGACTTCAACGGTGATGGTGTGGTCAACTTCAGTGACTTCTTTATCTTTGGCGACCATTTCGGTGGCACAGATCCTCGCTACGATCTCGACCGCAACGGTTTGGTCGACTTTGGCGACTTCTTCATCTTTGCCGACCAATTCGGCAAGGAGGCAAAACTGCCCTGAAGTCTCAGTTGTCAATGGTAATGCAGCGAGTAGAAGAAAAAGGCCGTTTTTCCGATAGCGAGCATAGGGTTTTCGGGATTGGGAAAAATAGATGTTACTAAGCGCAGAGTATGAACAGTAAACTGGGAGTAGATAGGTCCATACACCTTTCCTGTGTTCGTTTGGTGAAATCTTGCGGATTTGCGTTCTGTGCCAGAACGGCTAAATCGGTGAGTTTTGAGATCTCGACGCAGTACGAATAGGAGAATTGCCTTATGGAATACCGCCGTTTCGGAGCGACGGATATGGAATTGAGCACCATCGGCCTGGGTGGGTTGCTGGCCCGTTACGAGGGCGTCAACGGCCATCCGTCGCCGGAGCAGAAACGCCAAATTTACCTGCGGGCTGACGAATTGGGCATCAATCTTTTCGATATGGGATACGGCGACGAGGTTCATATCCCCGACGAGTTGAAGGGATCCAACGACGATCGATTCTTCTCGCTTAAGGCAGGATCGCCCGAGGCAGATGAGCTGGAGGGGTTTGTCGACCGACATCTGGCCAATGTGCGGCGCGAGGCGATCGATATTCTGCGGGTGCATTGCGAGGCCTATCGGCAAAACGAGGGCTTGGCCGAGCGCATCGCCGAGCTCAAAGCCCGGGGCAAAGTGCGTTCGTTGTGCCTGATTCGCCACCTCCTGGCCGATCAGCACGACTATGCCGAACGCGGTCCCGATCCCGGTGCGGATGCCGACCTGGTCATCTACAACTACGTATGCCGCTGGCAGGCGCCGGGCATCGCGGCCTCGGCCCGGGCCGGGAAAGGAGTGCTGATCATGAAAGCGCTGGGCGGTCAGTGGATCAGCTGGGCCGATAAGACGCAGACCGACTGGTCGCAGGTGGATAAAGCAAAGGTCGAGGAGCTTTCGCCGAGGGGCGAAGGCATTCGCGGGGAGCTTCCACTGGTCTACCCGATTGTCTCGGGACCCTGGAACGAACTGGCCGAACCCGGGGAGCAGGTGCCGCGCACCGAGCGGGCGATACGCTGGGTGCTGGCGACGGCCGGGGTGCATTCGACGCTGGTGGCTTTTGCCAGTGTCGAAGAGTTGGAGGAAGGGTTGGGGGTCATCGAAAAAGCGTCGGTGCGGTAATCGTATTTGCCGAAGATTCAAACTCCGTTTTCGCAGCCGGCGGGCGGAAGGTCAGCGAATTGGATATTCGAATAATACGCAGATTGAGCAGGTCTTGAAATGGCGATAGATCTTCCCAAATGGGTGAGCTTTCCCGAGGACGACTGGGTGCAGATTTCTCCCGCAGAGGCGGGGATTGATCCCGAACAATTCGCAGCCTTCATCGACGGCTTGGAGGTGAGAGGAGCTTCTTTTGGCGGGGAAGATCACTCCGACAACCGCTATGGGACCGTGATTGCACGGGGTGGCTACTTGATCCACGCTTGGGGCGATCGGCATTACCGGCATCACACGGCCTCGGTCGGCAAGGCCTTTATGCGCGTGATTCTCGGCTGCGCGGTCGCGGATGGACTGATCGACCCGGACGAGCCGGTGGCTGGATCCTGGACCGGGGAGGGTCAGCTCTCGCACCCGCACAAGTACCTGAATCGCGGACATCACCAGAAGCTGAGTTGGCGGCATCTGGTCGGGCCGAAAGACGAATCTCTGCACTATGGTGGATTTCCAATGGAGTTGGGTATTCGCTGGCGGGAAAAGCGCAGTGGTCTCGAGCAGGCCAATGCCACACCCGGAGTACCCGAATGGGCCAATTGGACCGGAGACCCATTCTACGACCTCTACGCCCATATCGAGCCGGGTACCGTCGGCCATTACAGCAGTGCGGGATTTTGGCGTCTGAGCCAGGCGTTGACTGCAGTCTGGGGTCGCGACCTCAAGGATATCGTTCAGGAGCGACTCTTCGATCCGATCGGGATTCCGGCCCAGCGCTGGGACTGGTTATGCGGTGATTATGTCAAAGACCAGAAGTATTTCTATCCCGAGATTCCAGATTCGTACACCTACCTCGATCCGCCCTACGAGATCGACGGGATTCCGGTCCGCAGTGGTCCTGGCTGGGTCGTCATCAGCGCGTCGGACCTGGCCCGGTTCGGCCACCTGAATGCGACGCAAGGGATCTGGAAGGGCGTGCAGGTCATTGATCCCGAATGGCTGCGCGGTCATGGCGGCGGCAACAAGAGCGGCACCAGTGGCGAGAGTCGGCATTTTACTGCGCTGGGGGTTGTAACTACCGAGGGGGTTGAATATGCGCACTCCACCGAGACGCAGAGCTTTCTGCCCGGGACCGTCTTCAGGGGACCGGTGAGCAGGAGTTAAATACACGCTTCAGGTACACGGCAACAGGCGGGAAGAATCGTTTATGGAACACTTCGTTGTCCTGTGCCAAGAAGGGCGCTACAATGCCTTTCCGGTTCTCGATCAACTGCCTGATGGCCGTCTGGCCATCGGCTGTGTCTCCTCGCCGGTCGGCGATCATATGGGCATGGGAGACTGGCCGGTATTCGTCTCTGAGGATCGGGGTGCGACCTGGTCACCTTCGGACGATCCCACCCTGCCGCCCAATTAGGCCGGGGTCTACCCCGCCGGATGCCATCACCCAGGTGGCCGTGACGCGCTGGCACCCCGATAGGGACAGGCCTGCCTGAGTGCAACAAGAGATCGACGCGTTATCGGATCTCGGATTTTCGCGCTCTGAACCGTCTTGCTCCAATTCCGATCAACCTCCGTAGACCGCTTCGCGCAATCCTTTGATATAGCCAATTGCAAACAAGCGTCCGATCGACGAATAGCCGGGGCGGTCGTTGTCGTCGCCTTCCATTGTCGGTACGTGGTCGGGGCGTAGTACTCCTTCGAAACCGATATCGCGATAGGCTTCCATACAGGCGCGCATATCGGTCTGACCCTCGTCGTGAAATGTTTCGACAAACCTCTCGGGCGTGCCGCGCACGTCGCGAAAGTGGACAAAGTAGATCGAATCGCCGAAGTGGCGGATAAGTTCCGGCAGGTCGTCGGTCATCAAGGTAAAATTGCCCTGGCAGAGGCAGATGCCATTGGCGGGGCTGGGGACCAGGTCGAGGAGTTTCTGATAGTTTTCGATGCTGCGCATGATCCGTCCCATGCCACGGACTGGCGAGAGGGGCGGATCGTCGGGGTGCATGGCGAGTTTGACGCCGGCTTCCTCGGCGACAGGTACTAGTTTCTCGAGGTAGTATTTGAGGTTGTCCCAGAGCTGGTCTTCGGTGACTACACCGGCATCGGTCAAGGGCGCGTTCTTCATCAGCTCGTTGTCGAAGCCGGTGACCAGCGCGCCACCGCGTCCGGGCGTGATGGTCGAAGTGCGGGTCCAGTTGAGAACCGGCATCCACTCGTGGCACCAGACGGAAATACCGAGCTTGCCCATGTTGCGGATCAGCTCGCAGGCGTACTCGATCTCCTGGTCGCGATCGGCAAGGCCGAGTTTGGCTTTGTTGAGCGGAGGACGGCTCTCGATGACATCGAGGTCGAAGCCGCCGTCGGTGAATGCGGTCTTCATTCGCATCAGGTTGGTATAGCTCCAGGGCCGCTGATCGGGGGGCAATTCGGCGGGATCTTGGGGGCAGGAGAAGCCGCCGACTACATGGTCTACACCGCATTGCTTGACCATTCTCCAGAGCGGCGTGGGGTGATCGGGCAAGACTTCGGCGATTTTGATCATCTTATTCCTCTCACAGCGGTGAAGGTAGTTAACGTTTGAGCCAGTATTCGAAAACGGGCCCTTGCTGGCCGCCGATCGGATCGGTATTGGGCAGTGGGACGCGCGCGATATTTTCACGAACGAGAGTTCGTTCTCCGGGTTCGCCACGGCAGAGATCCCAATCGGGGCCAGGTGGGTAGGCGCCGACGACCAGCAGATCGGAGCTGGCGCCCAAATTTTGGTGCCCACAGCCGGCCGGGAGTAGGGCTGCATCGCCGGCCTGGACGGTCAGTACGATGCCGGTTTCTCCGCCCAGGCGAAGCTCAACTCGACCGCTCGCGATGCCGAGGACCTCGTGTGCCGTGCTGTGGTAATGGGGAAACGCATAGATGCCATTGCGCCAGGATCCGCCGGTCCAGTGGTTTTGTGCGAAGAGGTTTTCAAAGGCCGTGGCGGTGTCGACAAGCGCAGCGGTGGGATCGATGGCAGAGGGGTAGATGAGCATCGGTAAGGTGGGGTTGTTGGGTATGGATCCGGCATCTTCAAAATAGTAGGCGGTAGCTTTGGGCATGAGAGCACGCTGCAAGAGAAGATGGGGCACTGGTTGCGAAATGAGTGCCCATCAATTTAGAGAAGAGGTTCTGAGATCTCAATAAATCCGAAAGATTTTTTCTCTACGCCTGACGCCGTTCGGCATAGGCTGAGAGTGCTTGGTTGAATTTCTCGAGGTCCCAGCCTTCGGTGCAGGCCCTTAAAAGGAGGTCGTGGGCGGTGGGGGGGGCAGATCCTTCCAGAGGAGGATCGCGGTCGAGATTGGTCGGGAAAGAGTAGCCATCGGCGAGTGCAGTGGCGATGCGCTGGAGGTCGGCGGTGCTGATGGCCTGGTGGTGCATTCTATCCAGCAGTACTGGATAGACCTGGCGCAGCATGGTGTCGCGATTGATGGTTTCCATGGTTTTGCCGAAGGTGGCAGAGATCTGGACGAGGTTAGCGATGCGGTTTTGATCCCGGGTGGTATTGGCCCCGGCAGCGTGGAAAAGGGCGGGGCTGAGGAAGACGGCATCGCCTTTTTGCAGGGGAAGTTGAACCGCGTGTTGGCGAAAGTAACTCTTGAAAGCCGAGTTGCGCCAGGCGAGATAGCCTAAGGGATATTGTTGTGAGAAAGGAAGGTATAGGGTCGGGCCTGATTCTATGGGCATATCGCTGTGGGCGATGGCTCCCTGGAGGGTCAGTAATTGCGAAGCGATCTGAAGGTGCACCGGGAACTGGGCGACAAGCTCGTCGCTTTGGAAGCCAAGATGGTAGTCGCGGTGGGGTGCCTGGGCCTCGCCGCCGGGTTTGACGATGTTGACTTGGGCGGTAATCTGGTAATAGGGGCCGAGCCAGGCCGCAGAGAGGAGTGCCAGGACTGGGTTGGCATAGTAGTCGATGAAGGCTGCGGGGTCTTTTGCGCAGACTTTCTGCATCGCGTTCCAAACTCGGTCGTTGGCACCGGGTTTGGCGAAGTGGTCGCCGCGGTGATCGTCGCTGGCTTTTTCCTCGGCGATAATCTGGGCGAAAAGCGCGGTATTGCGATCGAGGACGGCGAAGTCGGAGTACGCGTTCTGTACAACCAACAGGCCAGGACCGTCTTTGAGGCAGTGGTTGAGTTCGGCTTTGATGGACATTTCGTCGGCGGCGAGCAGATCAGCTGCGTTGTAGAGGACGGCGTTTTGCGCTATGGCGTGGGCGGTGGGATAGTCGGCAAGGGTTGTCCGGCGGGTACAAAGGGTGGAAAATTGCTCTAGGTCAAGGTCTTGAGTAGTGCAAAAAGGGGAGGGCATATGGTTGCAGTTTTCCGTCTATCTTGTAGTGGCCCGACCGGGCGAGCTAGGCGATTTTTTCTGCCAGATTTTCGTCTATGGGTTTGGCGTCGACGTCGGCTGGCAACCGGATAGTAAAGACCGAACCTCGGTCCAATTCACTAGAGACCTCTATATCTCCATTCTGCATGCGGCAGAAGTGGCGGCTGATTGCCAGCCCCAGCCCAGTACCGCTGTATTCCCGGGTGGAAGAGTCGTCGATCTGGACAAAAGGCTGGAAGAGATTGGCGATTTTTTCCGACTCAATTCCGATTCCCGTATCGCGTACGCAGAAGGTTATCCATTCGCTGGTTTCCACGGGCTCGCGTCGGACTTCTAAATCAATCCTTCCATCGCGGGTGAATTTGCAGGCGTTGCCGAGCACATTGAGCAAAATCTGGCGCACTTTTGCCAGATCGGCGCGCATTACGCCGATTCTATTCGGAGTCTGAAATTCCAGGTGGTTACCATTTTTGATCGCCAACGGCAGCACGGTGGCATGCACACTTTCCAGTAATTGTCCAAGATCAAAGAGATCGAGTTCGAGCTCCATTTTACCGGCCTCGATTTTGGAGATGTCCAGTACCCCGTTGATCAATCTAAGCAAATGCGTACCAGAATCCAGAATGTGATTGAAGTCGTTAGCAAGGGTATCGTGCTCATCAATGCCTTCTATTTCTTCTATTTCTTCCAGTTCTTCCAGCCACAGTTCGGAATAGCCGATAATGGCATTGAGCGGCGTGCGCAGTTCGTGGCTCATATTGGCGAGAAAGGTGCTCTTGGCCTGATTGGCCTGCAACGCTTCGTCTCGTGCTTCGACCAGCTTGGCGGTACGTTTATCTACTAAACGTTCGAGGTCGGTCTTACTTAGCTCTAACGCTTCGACCAATGAGGAGAAATGGGTAGATAGATTGCGTATCTCAGTGGGTCCCTCGAGCGAAGCTTTAAAGGGTTGTCCACCCATCGCATTTTGCGCGGCCGTGCGCAGCCGTTCTACGGGTTGGACGAGGAAGGACATCGAGTGGTACCAAGAGCCGATGAGAACGACGCATACGGCCACAAAGCCAATAACGGCATGGATCCATAACGTCGATACCAGATCTTTGTTGCGCTCCTCTCTTTTGCGACTTGTACTTTCCATCTGCTCGATCAAGCTTTCGATGCGTCCCACCGCAATTTCCGAACGCGCATCGTATCGATTGAGCAGGTCTCGCAGTTGGTCTTCGCGGTTCTCGCTATGCGAGATCATTGAACGTTCAATGAAGCCTTTCAAAATCTGTACATCGGCGAGAAGTTCATTGCACAAAGTTGGTTTATCACTGGTAAGCGGAGAGTCATCGAGTGTAGCGAGTAGCCGCTCCAACTCGCTTGCATAGTTAATAGCAAACGGGCCTAGATACGAAGAACCTCCCCCCAGAACTAAATCGCCGATCAGGAGAAAATGTCCCATATCATCCTCAAGACGCGCGTGGATTTCGAGATCGCGTTTGTCGTCTTCGAATCCTTCGCGTGCACTCAGGATATTATTTATATCCTCGACTATGATTAAAGGTATTGTTGCAATAGTGCCCAGAAGCAGAAGTGATTGCAGAGCAATGTAGTATATTATATGCAAATCAATATCTTATTTGTTTGGAATCGATGGATTGAGGATTATTCGCGGTGATTCTATTTGTCTCTCAAATCTACGAGTGCATCGTTCCAGGCATTTTGGGTCACGGCGATGGTTTTGAGTGCATTGCGTATTATTACCACACCCAGATCAGTGTCCTTAGGATCGATCGGCATGGTGTCCAGATTGAGTGAATTACCATCAGCGCGCAAGAATTTTTTCAAGTCAGTGAGATTGGCTCCGATTATCTTGGCACGGATCTCACGGTTTTCTTCGAATGTTTTTTTACTGCGATCCCGACAGCGCACAAAAGAAAAATCGAGAATGTGCAAATCGAAGTCGAGTGCCCAGGCGATTTCCACTAATCCCCATTTGCTGGCTTCGGAGCGCAGGTGGACGAGACCCAGTGGTTCTTTTCCCTCCTGGGCGATGTACACCGTATGCTCTGCCAACTCGTTGAAGTGTAGCGTGAAGGGCAGGGACTTGCTCAGTGCGTCACGCGTTTTTTGGCCGATTAAACGCACGATCGAACGATACGAGTCGGCTTCTGGAAAGAGAGAATAGATCTCGGTGTTGGGATCGCGCAGGGAGCAAAAAGCCTGGTCCAAAGCTTGGGTCTGCGAGGGCCCTGTAAAGAGGGCAACGGTAGCAATAACAATCAAAAAGGGTCGCATAATCAATACCTGTATCTGAGTTGTGCCAAGAGTGAACGGCCGAGCTCGCTGCCTGTGGGATCTTTCAGTTGTTGCACATACTGGGCGCTCAGGGCGAATCTGCGCCAGGCCCCGTATTCTGCACCGACCTTGATCGATAGATCATCCATTTCTTGTTCCTCGTTGGCCAATAGCTGCAACCAGGCGAAGATGGTTTCATCGCCATTGCGCCAATTGAGTTCGCCAATGAAGCGACGGATACCTTTGGTCGGTTTATCCTTACCGAAGGACACTTCACCGAGGAGTCCGAATGCGCGCGCATACCACTGGATATCGACGCCGAAGCGGCGGCGTTCTTGCCCGTTGACAAACTTGCCATTGAGAAAGCTCAAACCGTAGACCAGATTGGCATCGCGGTCCGAGCCTATGCGTCCCGACACGACTCCTCCACCCTCGCGCAACTTATTGCCCGACCCACTGCTCCAGGCGATTTCGTATTCGTTGGCGCCCAGATCGCCGTTGACTGAAACGCCCCAGTCTGCTTTGACGCCGAAATTTTTTCCGTGCTGAAAATCGCGCAGAGTACCATTTGTGCTTATGGGGTGCTCAAGGCCGAAGGGGATCTCGAGGTGCCCTAGGCGCAGGTTCAGGGCACCGTTCTGCAGAATTTTGATATTGGCGTTGAAGATGCGCCAGACCAGTTCCCAGTCATCGGGACCGTCGAAAATAGGTGGGGTTGGTTTGAGATTGTCGACACGAGTCAAATAGGGCTGCAAGGTCAGAGTGACAAGGTCGCGCGACCGGGTTGAAATCACTTTATGCATGTCGAGGCCGATAAACCCGAAGGTCGCGAGGTCGTTTGTGCGATTGATCCGGGCTCGGCTGCTTAAGTCCAGCGACCAGCGCAAGTTCTCGTTCCAGGGAACTGCATTGGTCTGAGAGGCCAGTAGCAAAGCCAATGTTAAGATCTTATATAGCAAAATCAGATCTCCTCAATTTTGGGTATGGAGAGCCAGCGACCAAGTACTTCGTAGAGATCATCAGCCGAAAACGGCTTAGCCAGGTAGTCGTCCATGCCAGCAGCAGTACATTTATTACGGTCTTCAGAAGTGGCATTTGCAGTTAGGGCGATGATCGGCACCCGGTGTTTGGATTGTTCCCGCTCCCTGATTTTCCGAGTTGCTGTCAGGCCATCGACCATAGGCATCTGTATGTCCATTAGAATGAGATCAAACTCTTGCTGGGCGTGCAAATCCAGGGCTTGTTTGCCGTTTAGGGCCAGTGAGACGGAAGCCCCTTTGCGTTCCAGGATTCTCTGAGCGACCAGTCGACTGGTCGCGTCATCTTCAGCCAGGAGGATTCGCAACTCCAAGGATTGTGTATGTGCTAGGACCTCTGGGATAGCTTCGTTGCCACTCTGGATCAAATCGTAGTGACCGACGAATGAAAAAACACTCCCCTTGCCCAATTCGCTCTCCAATTCGATGCGACCACCTACCAGAGATGTCAGGTGTGAACAGATCGAGAGTCCCAGTCCGGTCCCGCCGTATTTGCGGCCTATCGATACATCGGCTTGCGCAAAGGATAAGTGGATTCGCCATGTGTGGAGCTGCGTCAGGGACTGGCACTAGGCGGCCGTTTAGGTGGTAGGGGCTGGATGATTTTGCGGCGCTCCGGGGTGAGACGGGCGATCAGTTCGGGAGAAGGTTGAAAGCCATAGCGGTCGTTGCCCCAATGTGGGCCGTAGCGGATAATCAGTACGCGTCGCTCGCCGGGGTTGATACGGCGGGCCGAACCATGCGCCATGCAGTCGACAAAAAAGGCGGCATCGCCGGCTTGGAGCGGAACTTCGCTGGCACCGACAACATCATCGAGCGAATCGGCACCTTCTTCGAAGACTGGATGAAGCAGGTTGGATTTGTGGCTCCCGGGGATGACCATTGTCGCCCCGTCACCCGGGCCTATATCGGTCAACGCCAGCAGAATATTGATCTGGCCACAGCGGAATTGATTATCGTGGTAGCGGAATTGAGTGCGAATTCGCCGCTTGTGCGCGCCTGAGTGGATGCGGGTTGCTGCACCCTGGCTGCGGATATCGGCGAAGGATTCGTCGATAAAGAGGCCGTCATTGCCGATAAAGCGATTGAGGTGTGCAAGCCAGGATGAGTGATCGATGAGTTGTTCGAAAGGTTCGCCGATTTCGAAGAGGTTGTGCAGGTGGCGAGTCGGACCGCGCTCGGCGTGTCTGTAGACCCAACCCCGCCAAGCACCCGGTTCTAGATCGAGATATGTATCGAGGAGGGCGTTGAGTTCATCGACATGGTCGCGGTCGATGGCGTTTTTCAAGCAGAGGTAACCGCGAAGGTCGAAGAGGTATTCTTCTAAAGCCGTGGGCATGGTCTGCTCTTTCAGCGGATAAAGGGCGATACCAGACCGGTCAGTGCATCTTCGATTCGGATCCGGTGCGAGAGCAGACTCTGCTCGGGCAGGTTGTCAGCGGCGAAGTAGCCGAGATCGGTACTCTCGTCGGAAACCTTCAATTCGCCTGCGACGTAATCGCAGGCGAAGACGTGAGTGATATAATGGATGACGGTATCGTCGGGATAGCTCATAAACGAGTAATACTCGGGGCTCGAATAGATTCCGATCAGTCGCTCGACGCGCACCTCAAGACCCGTTTCCTCGTAGACTTCGCGTGCGGTACTTTCCTCGATAGACTCACCGATTTCAACATTGCCGCCTGGCATGCCCCAGAAGTCATTATCGGCGCGCCGCTGCAGCAGAATCTTGCCGGTTTCGTCGCGGATAAAGCCATTGGTTGCCACGCCTAAACGGTCGGGCCTTTTTTGCAACCGCACGCCGGTGCTATCGTTCCACTGGCTGTAGTCAAATTGTTTTGTTCTCATCGCGTATTCAAATCCAATCGCTAAATAGGGGAATTAAAACTAAGGATCTCTGTAGCTGTGATGGCAAGGTCCCGGTTATTGGTGATCTGCATGGATCGGTGTGATTGATCGAGCACCGCGACGATGGTTGAGCTCGATCATAAGGGCTCTGGTTGTTGCCGTATCTCGTCTGCGCGTTTGCCGGACGGAGGTTGCACGGCTCGCTCAAGTCTCGGGCAGCCAGCGCTGATAGAAATGCTGCCAGTTGCGGTACAGTACCCCGGCGATTTCTACGTCGGTATATCCGCGTCGTTCCAGTACGGCGACGAGTTTTTGGTAGTCGGCAACGCTGTCGATTTCGAGCGGGGCTCCCTCACGCCCGCCCTGTCCGTCGGTGTCTCCACCGATGGCGGCTTGCCGGGCGTTGCCCGCCAACTGGCATATGTGATCAATATGGTCGGCGAGGTTTTCAAGGGTTACGGCCTCGCGTGGGAAGCGGGTGCGCCTAGATGGAATTTTGCTGCCCCAGTCGAGTCCGCCTTCCGCATAGAGCATCCAGGTATCCATCGATGCGCCGATGACTGCACCGCGTGCGAGTAGGGCTTTGAGTTGCCGGTCGGAAAACTGGCGTTCGCCTGGCACCAAGGCGCGAGCGTTCTGGTGGCTGGCCAGTACCGGTCCCGAAAAGAGGTCCAGAGCTTGCCAGAAGGCTTCGTCGGAAGTGTGGGTCAGGTCGAGGATCATCCCCACCGCGTCCATTTCGGCGAGGAGTTCGGCCGCAGTCGGCAACAAGCCTCCCGGGCGGCCTGTGCCGTGGGCGTAGGTGCTGACGCCGTAGTGGGCCAGACTGACGACCCGGATCCCATCGGCAAACCATTCGTGCACCTGTTGGGGCCAGAGAATGGGATCGGCACCCTCCATACCCAGGACCAGACCAACGGGCAGATCCTGGTGGCTGGCGGCATTTTCCCAGGTGGCCATGTGCTCGCCGATATCGTCGCTTCGCTTGAGAATCCGCACCTGGTCTCTCTGCTCGAGAATCCGGTAGTAGGCCAGATGGGCCTGGGCAGCGGCGTAGGCAATATCACCGCTGCGGTAGCCCCAGATCGGACTGTTTTTTTGCCTGATGCGTCCCACGACCTTGGCCAGGGCTGCAGCGATTCCACCCCGGCGCATCTCTGGTAACGAAGCCATGGTTTCGGCGTCGGGCCAGCTCTGGTTGTTGCTTGGCTCCGGTGTGCTGCGGATTTGTGCGAGCGGCAGGGTCAGGTCGCGATTGAGATCTAGGGCCCCGTAGGCCATGGGGTAATCGCCGTCGAATATCAACATATCCGCTGCTCCTATTTCCACATTGTAAAGCCGCCGTCGACGACCAGATTGTGTCCGGTGATGTAGGCGGAGGCCGGCGAGGCCAGAAAAAGGGTTGCTCCTTTGAGGTCGACACCGTCCTGTCCCATGCGGCCTAAAGGTGTGGCGTTGCTGTAGGCGTCGATAAAGCCCTGGGGTTGTCCGCGCTCGAAACCACCGGGTGAAATGGCATTGACCCGCACTCCTTTAGGTGAGAGGAGCCCTGCCAGGTCCTGGGTTGCGCCGATGACGCCAGCTTTGGCTGCGGCGTATTCGATGGGCTGTTCGGGCAGACCGGTCTGCTCGTACATGCGGCGGTCGCGGCCACAGAGCCCGGCGATCGAAGCAATATTGATGATCGAACCCGTGGCCCGTTCGGTCATCTTCCGGCCGAAGACCTGGCAGGAGTAGAGGATACCCTTCAGGTTGGTATCAATTAGTTGGGCTATATGCTCGGGGTCGCGTTCGAAGAAATGGGTAGGTTGCAGGTCGAGACCACCGCCTGCGTTATTGACCAGTATCTCGACGGATCCCCGCCACGCCTGGACCTTGTTGCCGAAGGCGACGACCTGGGCGTGATCGCAGATGTCGAGTGCGGCGGCGAAGACTTCGCATTTGTGGGTGGTACGCAGTTTTTCCGCTGCTATTTCGGCGCGCTCAGCATCGCGCGAGCTGAGTGCGATTGCGCAACCGGCGGCAGCGAGGATCTCGGCCATGTCGTAGCCCAGGTCGCGGGCCCCGCCGATGATGACCGCGGTCTGGCCCTGCAAATTGTACATCGTCTCGATATCCATGTGCAGCTCCCTGAAAATGGCGCTGGCCGTGGGGGG
>MDTE01149146.1_pt1 | contig 13389 bp, 12 predicted proteins | sample 811231 | NCBI WGS metagenome assembly MDTE01 (sample SAMN05326651, study PRJNA326480) | marine metagenome | isolation source: seawater | place: Indian Ocean: Red Sea | collected 2010
TAATATTTAATTGTTATTGATCTTCTAAGGCTATCATAATGTGACAACGAATACATGTTTAGAATTTTTAATTTCTCAGAATTTATTAATTGTTTTTTTGCTTCCTCAATATTTGCAAATTTTTTCAAACTTCTTTTATCTCTTACTTTTAAAAATAGTATACCTCCAGGTAAAAGAATAGGATCTAACAAGCCTCCAGGTTTAGTATTTAATATCGTAGATTTATATTCAGGAGGTATATAATTTTCATTTATCCAACCTAAATCTCCACCTTTTAAAGCAGTGTCAGATATACTAAAATTTACAGCAGTATTTTCAAAACCTTCGGTTTCAATTTGATTTTTGATTTTGTTAATTTCATTTTCCACTTGTTCTTTAGGAACGTTATTTATTATTATTTCTGAAACCAAATATTCGTTAATAACTTGATTGTCTTGGAAAGCTTTAAGCTGATCTTCTATTTCATTTTTGTTAATAGTAACTCTATCTTTATATAATTCAAATATTAGAGAGTTCCAAAGAAGTTCAGTTTTCATGATGTTGCTAACTTTAGAAAACTCAATTTCGTTAGTTAAAAATGTATTTTTTAATGTATCAATATCCATACCTAGGTTATCAGCTAAATTTTTCATTTCTTTTTCAAGATCAATTTTACTAAATTTTAAAGTTTCATATTTACTGATTTCAATTTCTTTTATAGTTCTTTTAATAAGGGTTTTTACTGCTGCGGCACGAAGAGGAGTAAGTTTTTCTTCAGAAAAGTCTTGTCCAGTTGTGATAAGAAGTATTTTTATTTCATCTACAATATCAGAGCGTGTTATAACTTTATCTCCTACAGTAGCAAACAGAGAGTCATTAATTTCACTATAGGCGTTAAATGGAAAACAAAATGTTATTATAAGAAAAAAAATTATATTTTTTATTTTACTCACGGATTTATTATAGCTGGTGTACTAACTCCACCAAATGGGATAAAAGAAATTGTAAACATTAATGTATCTTTATTATCAATATCGCTATCATTATAAAACTCTCTTCTATAAACTAATCCTGCGGTCAGACAGTCATTTATATATTGATAACTTAAATCATAAAGCTCTGTACTATCTGTTCTATAGTTTTTCTTTGTTTCAAATTTTAAATGATTATTTTCATTTAGTTTCAAATTAACACCGGTATTTACATAATGTTCTTTTCCTATGTGATTTCTCTCTTCTAAATAATCTAAATTAAAAGTTACTTTTCCGAAATTTAAAATAGTTGAGACTTCATTATAATTAATATCATTGAAATTGTGATCTACAGAGAATTTATAGTTTATTTTTCCCATTTCAGAAAAGTTGTAATTCATTTCACCAACAATATCAGACATTCTTTGATCCAGTGAACTTTTAGAAGGTATATCTTTGTTTTTTTCGGCCGAAAATACTTGTCCCATTGATATAGATAGTTTTTCTATTTCATTATCATTTTCATCTATAGTGTTCTTTGTAAAATCGAAGCCTAATACTGCACTTAATCCACTTTCTATTTCCGTAGTTCTATTCATAGAATATAAATTAGAATATTTTAATACTAAATCGTTGTTAGCTATATTTCTCATATGTCCAGGAGCATATCTGACCATTAGGTTTGGTGTAAAAATATTAGCAAATCCTGTTCCCTCTTTTTTCATTGGTAGGGAACGTTTATAACTAAAAACGCTACTTAATTCATTCACGGTTCCTGCAGTTTTATAATCACTAGTATTTTTAGCATTATAATTTATGTTTTTGAGAGCACCTTGTATTGTGTTTACCCATCCTGATTTTGATATAAAATCGCCAGGAGACCACACAATGTCATTAGTTAAAGAAGATAAATGTTTATTGGTTTCATAATTTTTATAAAGAGCATCAGATTTAAAATCGAATGTTCCATATCTTTCAGTGAAAAACGTTTTTCCGTATATTATATTAGGAATATATTCATACCTATCATTTGTTTTTACTCTTAAATTTTCGTAAATAGTTCCAGAAATATTTAGAAACATATCTCCTTTGCTAAAATTATAATCTATTTTGTTTTTTAAGTTAGTATTTTCAGATTTTACTAAACTAGTATTTATATCATGTACTCTCAAGTAAGTATCATTAGAAACTTTTTCTATATTAATTAATAAATCACTATTATAATTTTTTTCATCACCAAATTTTAAATCAAGCTTAGCAAAAATATGGTTTCTCGAACCTCCACTTTTTGTTTTATCAGTATTTTTATAACCCTGCGTATAACTTGTATCCAATGTAAGAAATCCATTTTCAAAAGCTTGTCTGTATTCATTAAAAAATAACATATTTTCCTTTGTATAAATTTTTGGAGTAAAAGTTATATCTTTATCGTTACTGATGGCCCAGTAATAGGGTAAACCAAAACCTGTTCCAATATTAGTACTATTCGTAAAAAATGGCATTAAGAAACCTGATTGTCTCTTAACGGTAGGATCAGGATGAAAAAATTTAGGAAAATAAAATATGGGTATATCGTAAAATTTTAATGTAGCATTATCATAATATATAGTTTTTTTTGTTTTATCATGACTAATTTTCTTTGCTTGCAAACTCCAAGGTGGGCATTTATCTTTTCTAATTTTACAAACTGTAAAAATAGCCTTAGATAACTCGGTTTTATTATCTGTCATAAATATTTGATTTGCTTTAAAGCGCGGATCATTTTCTTTTTTAACACCAAAACTTTCTTGATCAAAAAGAACACTTACATCTGACCCAATCATTTGACGTTTTTTTGTATCTACATATAGTTCTTTAAAAAAATATTTATTTTTACTTACATCAACTATTTTTATTTGACCTATTGATGAAAATATATTTTTTTCTAAATTATGTTGAAAAAGTTCAACCTCTACCAGATTGCCATCCATATCAGATAAAGTAGTTAATTCATTTGAACTAACTATTTTTTCTTTTACATTGTAAAAAATTTGGTTTGAAATTATTTTATAACCATCATTTAGTGCAAATTCAGAATTTTCAAAAGTTTGAATTATTTCTTTAGGTTTGTCGTATGTAGCTTTGTCTGTTTTAAAAATATTACCTTCTATATCACTAATTTCTACAGAACCTTCTGCTATTAAAAACTCTTCAGCTTTTTTATAAATTATTTTATCTGCTTTGATAATTTTTCCTTCAGAGTCTAAAGCTTCTACAGAACCTTTACCCGTAATAATATTATTTGATTTATCAAATAATATTTCTTCAGCAGAAATATCAAACTCATCTGCAAAAACATTCAAAACGCTAGAAAAGAAAGTTAAAGTAATAAAAGTTATAAAAACTATTTTATTTTTGATTTGCATGTATTAGTCCTACAGCGCTAAATATAAAAATAATTACTACCGGCATCCAAACTGAAACCTCAATCGGTAATTTATCTGTTTTTCCAAGAGCGGCCGAAAATCGATTAAAATAAAATATAAATACACAAGCTATAATAGCTGTAAATGTGTGATTTAAGGCGTTTGTTTTGATATGAATACCTAAAGTGATAACTCCACTTAATAAAACCATACTTAAAAGGAAAAAAGGGAAAGCCAGAGTCTGTTGTAATTTAGATCTCATTTCGCTTGTTGAATAACCCCGATCCTCTAAAAGATCAATTTCTTCAGGAAGAGCCCAAAAGGATATTGTATCTAAGTTTGCATATAAACTTTTAATTTTTTCTGAGTCGTAGATACTTTTGTAAGTAACATCACTTATATTTTCTTCTAAAATATTACCATCTTTGTCTATTACTTTAACATTTTTGAGAACCCACTCAGAAGAAACAATATCAGCGATTTCTGATTCAATTCTTTTCGAAAAATTATTATCGTTGTCAAACTTATAGATAGTAACATTTAATAAATTATTTCCACTCAGTTTTGTAGATCTTATAATATTTTGTTTTTCTTTAATCCAAATTCCGTTTTCAGTAATAGCAGCTAAATAATCCTGATCTTTTTCATAACTACCTTTAGTAGCTTCATATTTTTTTATCAAAGCGGAAGTAATTGGGTTAAGCGCCGATACAAAAAAAATACCTAAAAATATTGACATAAAAGCTGGAATTAAAATTATAGAAAAATTAGATGTTCCCGAAATTTTCATTGCAGTAATTTCATCTGTTTTTTTTATTTGTAAAAAAAACCACATTCCAGAAAGTAAAATTATAAAAGGAAACATATTATAAACCAAACTTGGTACAAATAGTAATGACAGTAATATGGGAAGAAAAATTCCTATGTTTTCATAATCTTTAAAAAAATTTATTTCTTCAAATAAATTTATGACTAAACCCAAGCAGAAAAAAACTAGACTTATATTAAGTACGGTTTTTAAAAATTCTTTAGATAAATAATAATTTAATGTAATAGATCTAATCATTTTAACTCAATTTAAATTTTCATATTTAAAATTTTTAATTAAAAAAAGATAAACTAATATTGAAAGTGCAACAGGAAGTAAATAATAAATGAAAGTATGATTAATCGAATTACCTGAATATCTTACTGTAACTTCAGAAATGATGAGAATTGAAAAACAAATAAAAAAATAAAAATAATTTTTCCAACTAGAAAATTTTTTTTCTCTAAGAGAAGAAAGTAAAAAACAACAAATCAAAGCAATTAATGGTATAAAGATTGGGACTCCAAATCTTTTATTAATTTCTATTTTTATATCTTTTCTGCCTTTTACTGTATCTTCGCAATTGTGCATATTGACATTTTTTCTTTGTAGACACTTTATAATTTGTATTGTTGATGTTTCTTGAATTTTAGGTTCAGAAATACTTTTGGTAGATATTCCTCCAAGATTAATTTCTGTTCTTTTAAATTTTACTACACTAATAGATCCATTTTCTTTTAATCTTTGAATATTACCATCTAAGAGAATTAATTTTTTTTCATCTTCTTTTAAATATCCAGATTTAGCAAAAATAGTAGATGAATTAGAAGAAACTTTTGTAAGAATATTTTTATCATCTCTTATAAAAATATTTTCATATTCTCCAGATGAATTTTTATTATCAACAAAAATAGTAAGGCCTTTTAATGTGTCATTAAAATTTTTTTCCTTTAATAAAGATGGTACAAACTGTAATTCAGAATTCTTTAGCAAGGATCTTGAAGAGTTCAAAGAAATTGGATTAATAATATTTGCCATAAAAATTTGTAAAATCATCACTAATAGGGAAATTTTAAAAAGTAAGTTGGCAACATGAATTTTATTTAGTCCCGAGGACCACAAAATGATAAGTTCATTATCCTTTTCAAATTTAAGAATTGTTAGGACTGCAGCTATAAGAAAAGAAAATGGAGTAAGTTTTGTTAAAATTTTTGGAATAGTTAGAAAAGAATAGTGAATATATACTCTAAAAGCGTGACCATCCTCAGTTACAAGATCTAAAAAATTAACGGCCTGAATTGTCCAAATTACCGCACTAAATGCAAAAAGCACAATGGCGAAATATCTGATAAATTCGTGAAAAAAGTATTTATAAATTGTTTTTTTCATCAGCGACTATTATATATAGTTAATAAATCAACTTTGATTAGAATTCAATTTATACGTTAAAGAAAGGAAAAATGGTAAGTTTTACTAGTAGTTTGAGTCCAGACAGTGATGCATTCGCTATATTTGTGGATGAAAAATATAACTTTAATGACAAAAAACACATTTTATCAAAGGACTTAAATCAAAAAATTAATTCATTTATAAGGGTACTAAAAGTTAAGAAAAAAAATGAAGAAATAAGATCTTTTGATGTTTCTGATAAACAAAAATGTTTTATTGTTAGAATTAAAAGTAAGTATGAAAGTTTTTTTCCTGAGGAAATTGGAGGAAGTTTTTTATCTCATTTAAAAAAAATAAAAGATTTAAACACGGTCGACTTATATATAGATAGTTTGAATTTTGACAAAAATAAATTAATAAATTTTTTTTCACAGTTTTGCTTAGGTTTTAACTTAAAAGGTTACACGTTTAATAAATATAAAACTTTAAATAAGGAAAATATTAATAGAAAAATTAGTTATAAAATAATTAGTTCTCACAAAAATGAAATAAATGAAAAGTATAAATATTATGATTCAATAAAAGAAGGAGTTTTTCTTACAAGAGATTTAGTTTCAGAACCTCCAAATATTTTAAATCCCAAAACTTACGTACAAGAAATATTAAAACTATCTAAACTAGGTCTCAAAATTAAAGCTTACGGAGAAAAAGATTTAAAAAAAATGGGTATGAACGCATTGTTAGGTGTGGGACAGGGTAGCGCTAACGAAACTTATTTAGTGACAATTGAATGGAATGGAAAAAAAAATTCGCTAAAAAATCCTCTTACTTTTGTTGGAAAAGGAGTTTGCTTTGATACTGGAGGAATTTCACTAAAACCAGCAAGGTTCATGGAAGAAATGAAATATGATATGGCAGGATCAGCTGTTGTTGTTGGTCTTTTAAAATCTCTAGCATTAAGAAAAGCAAAAGTAAATGCTGTAGGAGTTGTAGGATTAGTTGAAAATATGCCAGGCAGTAACGCACAAAGACCGGGAGATATTGTTAAATCTTATTCTGGCAAAACTATCGAAGTTCTCAATACCGATGCAGAGGGAAGACTTGTCCTGGCAGACGCATTAACTTTTGCTGAAAAAAAATATAAACCTAAATTTATTATTGATCTTGCCACTCTAACAGGAGCAATTATTATTAGTTTAGGAGAAGAATATGCAGGTTTATTTTCAAACAATGATGAATTGTCTAAAAATATTTTTAAAGCTAGTGAAAATGTAAATGAAAAAGTTTGGAGATTACCTCTTCATAAAAATTATGATAAACTTATGAATTCTACTATAGCTGATGTTCAAAACATTAATTATGCTGGAGGAGCCGGGTCAATTACAGCAGCTCAATTTCTACAAAGATTTATAATAAACAAAACTCCATGGGCTCATCTAGATATTGCTGGAATGGCATTTTCAAAAAAGGCAGCTAATTTAAATCCAGGTGGAGCTACCGGTTTTGGAGTTAGATTGTTAAACAATCTTGTAAAAGAATATTACGAGTGAGCTTATGATTGAGCAAACTTTATCTATCATAAAACCTGATGCAGTAGAAAGAAACTTGGATAATGAAATTAAAGCTTTTTTTGAAAAAAATAATTTAAAAATTTTAAAAAGTAAAAAAGTAAAAATTTCAAAAGAAGAAGCTTCGGAGTTTTATAAGGTTCACCAGACAAAGCCATTTTACAATCAGCTTTGCGAATATTTGTCTTCAGGGCCGATAATAGTGATGATTTTAGAAGGTGAAAATGCGGTTCAAAAAAACAGAGAACTTATGGGAGCCACAGATCCTGCCAAAGCAGATGAAGGAACATTAAGAAAATTGTATGGTATTTCAATTGATAAAAATTCAGTACATGGCTCTGACAGTATTGAAAACGGTAAAGTTGAAATAAATTTCTTTTTTAAATAATCAACTATTTAAACATTGATATTATTGATTTTGGGTAAAGCTTATGCTGTTGAAGAAACAATAATAGGTTTTTTCATTTTAAGTTTAGAAAGGTCAAAAATTGAACCAAAACTGCCTATATTTCTAAAAGATTTTGTTTCAGTGTTCTTTTTATAAGTTTTTTTTGATATTTTGCATATGTATTTTACCAACTTATTAGCGTCTGCCATATTAACACCGCTTTTTTTGTAAGTATTATAGATCTTTCTCATGAAAAGTTATTTTTTATTAAAAAACCTTGTCGTCAAAACAAAAGAATATATTTTTATTGTTTTGCTTGTAACTATATTATCATTAATTTCCTTTTCAAAGAGTTATTCATCTGAAAATATTTTCACTGTTGATAATGTTAACGTGCAAGGGAAAATAGAAAAAAATTTTTCGAGAGATAGTTATATTGACAAAGCCTTTTTTAATTCATTTAAAATCCTTATGGGTAAAATTCTATTATCAAGTGATTTTCATAAAATTAATGATATAAAAAAACAGCAAATAGTGAATTCAATTACTAGTTTTCAAATACTACAGGAAACATTTCAGAAGGATAAATATGAGGCCACATTTAAGATTATTTATAATGGAAATAGGGTTAAAAAATTATTGTTAGAAAAAAATATATCTTTTTCTGAACCAAAAAAAATTTCTGCAGTATTTTTTCCTGTACTTTTTATAGATGATGATCTTCAACAATTAAGCAAGAATTATTTTTATAATCAGTGGACTAAAATAGAATTAGAAAACGAGTCAATAAATTTTATATTACCATTAGACGATCTTGATGATATTTCCAAGATAGAAAAAATGAAAAATAGGATTGAAGATATTGAAGTAAGTAATTTAATAAATAAATACAACACTGACAATTATGTTTTTGCTCTTTTAGATTATAAAGGAAAAAAATTAAATATTCATATAAAGACAAACTTTGATGAAAATAAAATGAGTAAAAATTTTTCTTATAATATAAATGATATTAATGACGAGGTTAAAGTAAGCCCAATTCTAAAAGATTTAAAAGTTAAGATAAGTGATATTTGGAAAGAAATAAATATAGTTAATCTTTTAATGCCATTATCAATAAAGGCAAAATTTGAATATAAAGAACTTGCTGCTTTAGATAAATTAAGAAATACACTTTATAATGTAAGCATAGTTGATAAATATGATTTGGAAGTATTTGATATTAATAGCTCAATTTTTAAAATATATTACTTTGGTAATCCTAAAAGATTAAAATCAGAGTTAGTGAAATTTGGTTATGAATTAAAAAATGACCAAGGATATTGGGAACTTAATGTAAATGACTGACCAACTAATTTTTACATTTCCAACAATTAAAAATTATTCAAAAGAAGATTTTTATGTTTCGCCAAGTAATAGAGAAGCATATGATTTTATTAATAGTTGGCCAAAATGGGTAAAAAGAATTGTAAATATATTTGGCCCACCAGGCTCTGGTAAAACTCATATTACTTCAATTTTAAAAAACAAAACATCAGTTTTAGAAGTTGAAGCTAACTCATTAAGTGAAAAAATTTTTTCTGAATTTAAAACGAAAGAATCGCTAATAATTAGAAATTTAGATGAAAATATTTCTGAAGAATTATTATTTTCTATTTGGAATGTAGCTTTACAAGATAATAAGTACCTTTTAACTACTTCCATTAAGTCTATTAGTTCTTATAAATTTAAACTACCAGATTTAAAATCAAGAATTAATAGCTGTTTAAGTATAGGAATTAAACTTCCTAGCGATGAATTAATAAGTGTTATTCTTGTTAAAAACTTTTCTGATAAACAAATCACGGTAGATAAAAAGCAGATTGATTACATTATTAAGAGAATCGACAGATCATATGAAAAAATATCAGAATTTATTTCAATTTTAGACAAATATTCTTTAAAAAAGGGCAGTCCACTTAATTTAAAATCAATTAAAGAAGTATTAAAAATGATATAAATTTTCAAAAGGAATCACTTTGCATAGATATAGAACACATACATGCGCAGAATTAACTAAAAAAGATGCTGGAAGCAAAGTAAAGCTAGCAGGATGGATACATAGAAAAAGAGATCATGGAAATTTACTTTTTTTTGATTTGAGAGATCATCACGGTCTAACTCAGTGCGTGATTGAGAATAGCAGCAGTTTTTTTAAGTTGGTTGAAAAAGCAAAACCGGAATCAGTGGTTTGTGTATCAGGCGACGTTGTTAAAAGAACATCAGATACAGTCAATAAAGATTTATCTACAGGAGAAATAGAAATTACAATTTTATCATTCGAATTAATTTCCGAAGCAATGGAGTTACCAATGCCAGTTTTCGGAGAGCAAGAATATCCTGAGGAAACAAGATTAAAATATAGATTTATAGATCTTAGACGAAAAGAAATGCATGAAAATATTATTTTAAGATCAAAAGTAATTTCCTTTATTAGAAAAAAAATGATAGAGGGTGGATTTTTAGAGTTTCAAACTCCAATATTAACAGCTTCGAGTCCAGAGGGGGCAAGAGATTTTTTAGTACCTAGCAGACTTCATCCTGGCAAATTTTATGCCCTACCTCAAGCGCCTCAGCAATTTAAACAGATGGTTATGATTTCTGGTTTTGATAAATATTTTCAAATAGCTCCCTGTTTTAGAGATGAAGATGGCAGAGCTGACCGAAGCCCTGGAGAACATTATCAATTAGATATGGAAATGTCTTTTGTAGAGCAAGACGATATATTTAAAACTATGGAACCTCTTTTTTTCCAACTCTTTACAGAGTTTGGAAAAGGAAAAAAAGTTTCACAAACTCCTTTTAAAAAAATTACTTACAAAAACTCAATGTTAAAATATGGTACAGATAAACCAGATTTAAGAAATCCGATTCAAATATCTGATATTACAGAATTAATAAAAAGAGATGATGTTAAGTTAGACATATTTAAAAAAATAATCGAAAAAGGAGGTGTTGTTAGGGCCATTCCAGCACCAAATACATCTTCAAAACCTAGAAGTTTTTTTGACGGATATAATAATTGGGCAAAAGAAGAGGGAGCAAAAGGTCTAGGATATATAATTTTAGAAAAAAATAATGGCAAATTAATAGGAAAAGGACCCATAGGAAAATTTTTTTCTGAAAAAGCTATTGGTGAATTAGCTCAAATTTGTAAATTAAAAGAAAAAGATGCAGTGTTTTTTTCATCAGATAAAATTGGAGAAGCTGAAAGAATTTCTGGCATAGTCAGACAGAAATTAGGAAAGGAATTAAATTTAATAGATAATAAAAAATTTGAATTTTGCTGGATAACAGATTATCCAATGTATCAGTATGATGAAAAAGAGAAAAAGATTGATTTTAGTCATAATCCTTTTTCCATGCCGCAAATCGAAGCAAAAGATTTTGAAAAAACAGATCCATTATCCATTTTAGCTTATCAGTATGATCTAGTTTGTAATGGTTATGAATTATCTTCAGGAGCAATAAGAAACCACTTGCCAGAATTGATGTATAAAGTTTTTAAAAAAGTTGGTTATTCCAAAGAGGAGGTTAATAAAAAATTTGAAGGAATGATCAAAGCTCTATCTTACGGAGCTCCTCCGCACGGGGGCATGGCACCAGGCATTGACAGAATTGTTATGTTGTTAGCTGAGAAAAGCAATATTAGAGAAATTACTCTTTTTCCAATGAATCAGAACGCACAAGATTTATTAATGGGAGCACCCTCAAAACTCGAAGATAAACAGCTAAAAGAATTAAATATTAAGATTTTAGAAAAAAAGAAATAATATTTATTTTTTGCTTTTTAAATTAATTCTTACATTACTTAGATCTACTAATTTGTCTTTGTAATTACTTCTAACAAAACCTTTGCTCGTTATATCTTTAACTAATTTCAAGAAATTATCCTCTTCTTCATTAGTGATCGAGTTATTATTAGGTTTGCTAATCGAAGGTGTATGAGCAAGATCTTCTCTTCCTAAATAAGATATGGCTAATTCTCTGAAAATATAATCAAGTATTGAAGAAGCATTAAGTATTCTGTCGTTCCCTTTAATTTCTCCCGAAGGTTCAAACTTTGTTTCTATAAAAGCATCTACAAACTCATCCAAAGGAACTCCATATTGAAGACCTAATGATATAGCTATAGCAAAATTATTCATTAAGGCTTTTACAAGCTCACCTTCTTTATTCATATCAATGAAAATTTCACCAACTCCACCATCTTCGTATTCTCCAGTGTGTAAATAAATTTTATGATCACCGATTGTAACTTTTTGAATATACCCTTTTCTTCTATGAGGCATTTTTGATCTATCATGAAATTTATTAATCTTTTGGTTAACGAAATTTACTTTGTCATTCTCGTTTGTAATTTTTATTTTATTTGAATCAATAATCTTTTCATTAACTATAGACGAAATATCAGAAATCTTTCTTTGGTTTTCATCATTAGTAGAAGTATTGAGTTTATCTTTTTTGTCAGCAGTTTTTGTTTTTCTGTTATTGAGCTTTACGTCTATTACTTCAACAGTTCCATCTTTCCTGTTTTCTAAATCAGATAAATTTTTTTCGTTTAGTTCATTAAGTTTATGAACAATTTTAAAAGTACATGTATAAAATGTTTCGACTAGATATTTGGACATGGATAAATAACAGTTTTAAGATTAAGTAATTTTTTGTATATTGAGGTCATTAATATGATATATACTAAATTTACTTTAAGTCTAATAAATTATTTACAATTTTTAATTGTGTGGATTTTTAAAAAAGCATTATGATTAACACGAGACAAAAAAAAATTTATGTTTAATTTTTTTAAATTAATATTTACTTGGTGGAATCGTCAGACCTTAGGAACCTTAATTTATACATTATTAAAAGGTAAATTAGTCGGAAAAGATGAATTTGGTAATAAATACTATTCAGATTCTAAGGGAAAAAAAAGATGGGTAGTATATAACGATATAACCGAATCTTCGATGATACCGCCTGAGTGGCATTTATGGATTCATTTTTTAACACAAAACAAACCATCAGAGAATCAAACTAAATTTAAATGGCAAAAAAAACATGAAGGTAATTTGACTGGAACTAGTAAAGCGCATAAACCAGAAGGCTCGTTGGTTTATAGTAATAAAAAAGATATGAAAAAATATGAAACTTGGAAAAATTAAAATCGCTAGTTTAAGCTTTATTTTATTTTTTATTAGCACTTTAGTTTTTGCTGAAGATAAAATAGAAACTGTTCCTTTAATTAATTTAGAAGAATTGTCCGCAACTTTCGAAGAAGAAAAAGATGAGTTAGAAAAAATGGAAGAAAGCAGTATAGAAATGAAGGAAAATGAAAATAATTCTTTTCAATCAGAAAATGTAGATAAGGATAAAGTATATATTAATTTAATAGCTCTTGATAAAATTACTGCAAAAACATCAGAAATTAGATTAGCAGTTGGAGATAAAAAATTTTTTGGATCATTAGAAATAAAAGCTCTTAAATGTCAATTATCTGAACTAGGAGTTTCGCCAGATGCTATTGCTTATTTACAGGTCAAAGACTTATCAATAAAAGATAATAATCAGGTTTTTTTATTTAATGGATGGACTTTTGCATCAAGTCCAACTTTGAAATCAATAGATCATCCTATTTATGACCTATGGATACATGGTTGTGAAAATATTTAATAAAAAGACTCTTTCATAAGCCAGTTCACATCAAAATCTGAGTTTATAAATTTTTTGTGACTTAATATTTTTTTATGAAGATCGATGGTGGTCGTTATACCTTCAATCACAAATTCATTTAAAGATCTTTGTAATCTTTGTATAGCTTCTTCCCTATCTCTTCCTTGACAGA
>MDTE01163342.1_pt1 | contig 13387 bp, 8 predicted proteins | sample 811231 | NCBI WGS metagenome assembly MDTE01 (sample SAMN05326651, study PRJNA326480) | marine metagenome | isolation source: seawater | place: Indian Ocean: Red Sea | collected 2010
CGAAGGTGCCACCGTCATCACGGGAGATGGGGGGCCGCCTCTCGGCGGCGGCGTCATTGTCGTGGACAACGGCGTCATCACCGACGTCGGCCTTGCCGCCAGCGTGACGGTTCCCGAAGGTGCGACCGTCGTGGACCTGACGGGCAAGACCGTGATGCCCACCATGGTGGACCTCCACGGGCATGTCGGCTTCGTCGACGGCATGAGCTTCGACAGCGCCAACTACACGAGGGAGGTCATCACCGACCAGCTCGACCGCTACGCCTACCACGGGGTCGGCGTGATCGTGTCGCTTGGCACCGATCCCGGCGAGCTGGCCTTCGAGATCAAGGCCGACCAGGAAGCGGGCGCTCAGGGCGGCGCTCGCCTGCACACCGCCTTCAGGGGCATCGCCCGGCCCGACGCGGGCCCGGGCGCCCCCACCATGCGACCGACAGCGCTGGGTGCGGCCACCGAGGAAGAGGCGCGGGAGGCGGTCCGCGAGATCGCGGCCACCGATGCCGACTTCCTCAAGATCTGGGTGGACGACCGGGGCGGCTCGGTCGACAAGCTCGGCCCCGATCTCTACGGCCCGATCATCGAAGAGGCGCACGCGAACGGCATCCGCGTGATTGCCCACATCTTCTACGCCGACGACGCCAAGGCGCTGGTCGAGGCGGGTGTCGACGGCTTCGCCCATCTGGCGCGTGATGTCGAAATGGACGACGAGCTCGTGGCGGCCATCGTCGAGAACGACGTCTTCGTGATGCCGAACCTGGCCGTATCCGAACGTGCTCGCAATGCCTCGCCGCCGGCGTGGGTCGACCTCCCGCAGCTCGCCGAATCACAGTCGGCCGACGTGATCGACCGCATCCGCCAGTCGTATGAGAACAGGGACGAGGAAACGGCCGCCCGCGGCGCCGAGTCGTTCGCCATGATGCTCAGGAGCCTCAAGAAGCTGGCCGACGCCGGCGCCACCCTGGTGCTCGGCGCCGACACCGGCATCCAGGACCACATCCAGGGCTACATGGAGCACTACGAGCTCGAGCTGATCGTCGAATCGGGCATCTCGCCAGCCAGGGCGATCGAGATCGCCACCAGCGCCTCGGCCGAGATCCTGGGCGCCAACACCGGGCTGCTGGCGGCCGGAAACCGGGCAGACTTCATCGTGCTGAACTCGAACCCGATGTACGGGATCGGGAACACGCGAGACATCGACTCGGTCTACCTCAGCGGAAAAGCCGTCGACCGGGAGGGGCTGAGGGCACGGTGGGGGAACTGAGAGCTCGAAGGGCGCGTACCCGGCTTCTCGCCGCACGGAGGCCTCAGGCTACAGGCTTCAGGCTACGGGCGCTGGCGTTGCCGGCGTTATGCCTGTTGATTGGTGGATCCCTGGCGTGGGGACAGGCGGACCGGTATCCGGCGTCGCGGCACGGGGGGAACTACATGTTCAATTTCTATTTCCCCCCGTCGCCCAGCTCGACCCCCTGGGCACCCGCGTGGTCGCCCGACGGCGACGCGATTGCGGTCGCGATGAGCGGGTCGATCTGGCGAGTCGATCCCGACACCGGCGTGGCCGAGGAGCTCACCTACAGCCCTGACGCCTATCACTCCTCACCGGACTGGTCGCCCGACGGACGGTGGATCGTCTACACCGCCGACTACGACGGCGCGCGGGTGCAGCTCGAGATGCTGGACCTGACCACGGGCCAGACGCGCGCCCTGACCGACGACCAGCACGTCTACGCCGACCCCGTGTTCTCTCCCGACGGTGATCGGATCGGGTTCGTGTCGACCCGCCCCAGCGGCTACTTCAACGTCTCGGTTCGCCCGATCGAAGACGGTGACTGGGCCGGCGACGAGATGCCGCTGACCCAGGACCGGGACTTTGGACGCAACCGGCTCTATTTCGGGCCATGGGACATGCACATCACGCCCACCTGGCTGCCCGACGGCGACGAGTTGTTGCTGGTGTCGAACCGCGATGTGGCGCTCGGCTCGGGCAACGTGCTGCGCGTGCCGGTGCGTGAGCAGGGTATCGAAGCCGCGGTCACGGTGCTCCAGGAGCAGACGCTCTATCGCACGATGCCCGACGTGGCGAGCGACGGGCGCCGGTTCATCTACTCGTCGACCAGCGGTGCGGCCGACCAGTTCAACAACCTCTACGTCCAGCCCACCACTGGCGGCGAACCCTACAAGCTGACCTTCTTCCAGCACGACGCGTTTCATCCGCGCTGGTCGCCAGACGACGAGTGGATTGCCTTCATCCAGAACGAGGGCGGACTGCCGCAGCTCGCGTTGCTCGAGACCCACGGCGGACAGCTCCGACGCATCGCGATCACCGAACGCCGGTGGCGACGGCCGGTCGGGCGGCTGGCGGTCTCCACGCAACTGTCCGGCCAGGGCGCCCCCACCGGAACACGCGTGCATCTGACGGCAGCCGACGGCAAGTTCTATGCGCCGGCCGACGCCTACGCCCGCGTCAGCGGCCGGGGCGACCACATCTTCCATCACGACGGGCGATTCGACGTGGAGCTCCCGGTGGGTCCGGTCGAGCTGACCGTCACCAAAGGGTTCGAGCACTACCCCGTCTCGACCTCAGCCGACATCCGCCCGGACACCACGACCGAACTGACCGTCACCCTGGAACCGCTTCGCGACATGGCGGCCGAAGGCTGGTACAGCGCCTCCACCCATGTCCACTCGAACTACGGCGGCAACCTGCACAACACGCTCGAGAACCTGATGATGATGTCCGAGGCCGAGGACCAGGATCTGGTGCTCGAACAGGTGGCCAACAAGGACAACCGGATTCTCGACTACCAGTATTTCGAGCCCGGGGGCGGTCCCCACTCTGTCTCCACACCGAACCGACTGGTGGTGGTCGGGCAGGAGTATCGACCGCCGTTCTATGGCCACGTGTTCATGTTCGGCATGCGCGAGCACCTCCTGTCCCCCTTCACCATGGGTTACGAGGGGACGGCCATCGAGAGCCTGTATCCGAGCAACACCGACATGTTCCGGAAGGCCAAGGCCCAGGGGGCCACGGTCGGCTATGTGCACGCGTTCGGTGGCGAGCGGGACCCGCTCGAGGGCACGCTCGGCGGGGGCAAGGGCTTCATCGTGGACGCCGCGCTCGGCACTACCGACGCGGTGGAATGGTCCGACGCCTCCCGAGCCGGGTTCTTCCCGCTCTATGCGGTGTGGAACAACGGGCTGCGGATCACGGCGACCGGCGGCGAGGACTCGATCAGCAACCTGCATCGTTCAAAGCTTGTGGGCTCGGTGCGCACCTACGTGCACACCGGCGACGCAGGACTCGACATGGAGGCGTGGTTCGAGGGGCTGCGTGCGGGGCGCGCCTTCGTCTCGTCCGGTCCGCTGCTGCAGTTGACGGTCGACGGCGAGATGCCGGGTGACGAGGTGCGGCTGCCGTCCGGGGGGGCCCTCCTCGACATCCAGGGCGAAGTCGAATCGGTCACCGCGCTCGACCGGGTGTTCCTGGTGTGCAATGGCGAGCCGATGTTCGAGGCGCCGCTCGGAGGCGACGGACGGATGGTCCGGTTCCGCACGCGCATCCAGATGCGGGACAGCGGCTGGTGCCACCTGCGGGCCGAGGGCGCCACCGGAGATCGGTTCCCGATGGACGTCTCCTACGTGCAAGGCTTCACCAACCCGGTGTGGATCATGGTCGGTGATCGTCCGATACGAGACGCCGGGTCTGCCGACTACGCCTTGCGCTGGATCGACCGGCTGCAGGAGCTGGCCGAAGCGTGGCCCGGGTGGCGCGCTGAACGGGAACGTACCCACGTGTTCGGTCAGTTCGACGAGGCACGCGCGGTCTACCGTCGGTTCGCCCGGGAGAGCGAGAACTAGCAGCCTGTGGAGGTCTTCGGTAATACCGCCGGGCTCAAGGCCAATCAGATTCGCCAGCTGGAGCGGCTCTTCCGCCGCCGGATCCCGTCCGACGAGCTCTTGACCCAGGAGCTGGCCCGACAGCTCACCGAGATCAGTCACGAGATCCACCGGCAAGTCGGCGTGCTGGTCGGACGCCGAGGCGACGTCCAGCATGTGATGGTGGGCGACGCCCAGTCAACCGCGCTACCCGACTGGGGCCGGCTCCGGGCCGGTCGTGGGCGGCTCCGCGGACTGCGCTGTCTGCACACCCATCTGGCGGGCGAGGGACTCACCCAGGACGACCGGTCTGACCTGCTTCTGCTCAGGCTCGACGCCATGGTCACCATAGGCGTCGGCGACGACGGGCTTCCCACTCTGGCCCACACCGCGGCCGTGACACCGGTGACCGACGGCGGCGACGGCATCGAGCTGCTCGACCCGCGGCCCCCGTCTCAGCTCGACGTCGACTTCGAGCTCTGGATCCGGGAGCGAGAAGAGGCGCTCTCGCGGGCGACGGGGGCCCGGAAGGTCGGCGGACGGGAAAAGGCCATCCTCGTATCGGTCACGGCAGGACGCAACGCGAGCGCCCTCGAGATCCACATCGCCGAACTGCGGGAGCTGGCCCGTTCAGCGGGGGTCGAGATCGTCGACGTGGTGACCCAACACCGCCCCCGCGTCGACCCCAAGACCGTGGTCGGCTCGGGCAAGCTGAACGACCTGGTCATCCGGGCGTTTCAGGGCGGCATCGATCTGGTCATCGTGGACCAGGACATGACCCCGACCCAGGCCCGCAACCTGGCCGAGCGGATGGAGCTACGGGTCATCGACCGCACCCAGCTCATCCTGGACATCTTCGCCCAGCACGCGACCACCAGAGACGGGAAGCTGCAGGTCGAACTGGCCCAGCTGAAGTATCTGTTGCCCCGACTGGCCCAGCGAGCCGACGTCTCGCTCTCGAGACTGGCCGGCGGGATCGGGGGCCGGGGCCCGGGCGAAACCAAGCTCGAGGTCGACCGACGTCGCACCCGCGACCGGGTCACCCGGCTCGAGCGCGAGCTGAAGAAGCTGGGCGGGCAGCGAGAGAACCGCCGCCAGCGACGCGGCCGTCGCGACGTGCCGGTGCTGTCGATCGTGGGCTATACCAACGCCGGCAAGAGCACCCTGCTTCACGCCTTGACCAGAACCGACGTGCATATCGCCGACCAGATGTTCGCCACGCTCGACCCGGTGTCGCGGCGGCTCCGGTTCCCGCGTGAGCGGGAGGTGATCATCACCGACACGGTCGGGTTCATCCGGGACCTGCCGGCCGACCTCGTCACCGCGTTTCGCGCCACGCTCGAAGAGCTGAGCGACGCGTCGCTGCTGTTGCACGTCGTGGACGCGTCGGCGCCCGACCGCGAGCGGCGGATCGAAGCCGTGCGCGGCGTCCTGCAGGAGATTGGTATCGATGCGCGCGAGCTGCTGGTGTTCAACCAGATCGACAAGCTGGCCGAGGAGGAGGTCGAGCGCCTCATGCGCGACCAGGAAGGGGTCGCGGTGTCGGCGCTCCGCCGGACCGGGCTCCGGGCGCTTCTGCATCAGGCCGAGCAGATGTTGTGGGCCGGCGAGGGCCATCGACGCGACTGGACCGGCAGCCTCACAGGACAGACCGCCGAGTAGCCGCCACCCCAGGTTGACCCTAGGTCGCCTCCAGTAATAGGATCGAACCCTCCCCAGTCCGTTACGAAGAGTCACAAAGAGTCGCATGGCTGCTCAGTTCGCGGACAGCCTGGTGGCCGGAGTTGTACCAATGAAGACCACGATCTCGCGCGGCATCGCGACTCTGCTCGTACTCGTCGGACTGGCGGCGACGGCGACCGCCCAGGAGCTGGCGTTCGTCGTCAACCGGGGCAACTTCTGGAACCCGGGCACCACGGTGACGGTCTTCGACTCGACCACCTTCACCGAGTTGACGACGATCGAGGTGGGCGAATTCCCGACCGAGCTGGCGGTCACGCCCGACTATGCGTTCCTCTATGTGACGGTGACGGGTGAGGACGCGGTCGCGGTCGTCTCGGTGGCCGACCTGACCGTGGTCGAGAAGATCCCGGTACCCGGCGGCCCGCTGGGCATCGCCATCATGCCGGATGGCAGCCACGCGTATGTGACGAACCGCAACGACCACACCGTGAGCGTGATCCGGCTTTCCGACAATACGGTCGTCGAGACCATCACCGGGCCCGACCCGACGGTCAGCGGGGACGACTACTTCCTGGACACTCCGCACGGCATCGCCATCACCCCGGACGGTCGCTACGCCTATGTGGCCAACGTGAGCTTCGACCGGGATCCCGGCTCGTATCCGAGCCTGACCGTCATCAGCACCGCCGACAACATGGTGGTGGCGACACCGGACTGCTGCGGCGTCGCCCTGAACTTCAGCGCCACCGGCTGGGGCCCCTGGGATGTGACGATCGTGCCTGACGGCAAGACCGCCTACACCAACAGCGGCGATGTCGGTGAAGAGCTCTATGCGGTCGATACCGACCCCGAGAGCCCGACCTGGAACGAGATGCTCGCCATCCTGCCGGCCAGCGCAACACCAGAGTCAGGGCCTCGAGGGATGGAGAGCGGCGAGCCCCCCCTCGGCGTGCGGGTATTCGCCGGAACCGCCGAGACGAGCGAAATCGTCGTCATCGATCCGACGACGATGAGCATCACGTCGACGCTGTCGACCAAGAACGCCAAGACCAAGAAGAACGGTTCGTGGCCGTGGCGGCTGCGGTTGAACACCGCCGGCGCGCATCTGTGGGTGTCACTCAAGCGTGAGAGCAAGGTGATGGTGCTCGACACCAGCACTTACGCGGAGGTCGCGCGGTTCCCGGTCGACAACCCGGCCGACATCGCCTTCGTGCCCTTCAACGTCGAAATCGACATCGACAAGGTGAAGCCGTCCAAGAAAAAGAAGAAGCGCTCGAACAAGAAGATCAAGGTTGCGATTCTCAGCACGCCAAGCTTCGACGCCAGCTCGGCCGTACCCTCGTCGGTCGCCTTCGGACCAAACGGGGCACAGGCCATTGACGCCGGCAAGATCAGGGACGTGAATCGCGACGGTTATCCGGATCTGCAGCTTCGGTTCTTGAGCCGTGATACCGGCCTCGCCTGCGGCGACACCGAAGCCACGCTGACCGGCCTGACCTTCTTCGGCGCAGCGTTCTATGGCACCGACGAGGTCGACATCAAAGGCTGCGGCAAGGGCAAGAAGGCAAAGAAGAAGAAGTCGGACTCGGACAAGAAGGCCAAGAAGAGGAGCACGAAGAAGTCGGGCTCCTCGAAGAGCGGCAAGAAGAAGAGCAAGTCCAAGTCCTGAGCCACCGATGCTCACCGGTACATCGACGACACCCGAACGCCAGCCCCCACCGAGCAGGCGTTCGTAACGTTCGCGCTGAACCGTCGCCGACTCAGTTGCTCATCAGCAGATCCCAGTGCGCGCCGGCGCGCTCCAGGATCGGCGCCAGATCCGGCTCGAGCAGATAGCGCTGCTCGATCAGCCGGCGGCCAGCCTCTTCGATCTGCCGCATGTAATCGGCCCGCGAGTCGTAGCGCTCCTCAATCGACCGTCGGGGGTCTCCGGTTCGCTCGCGCTCGGCCCGGGTCGCCGGGAAGGGGATGTAGGACCCGGCCAGCGACACCAGCGTGTTGGGGTCGCCCGCGTCCGGGTTGGTGAAGTTCCAGCCGGTGTAGGTGGCCAGCGGCACCTCGACCTCGGGGTGCATGATGCCAGCCACCTCGTTCCCGTCCTCGTCCACCTGCGGAATCAGCATCGGGAGCTCGGCGCCCGCCTCTGCTCCGTTGTCGAGCCAGGGATTGGCCACCCTCTCACCCCCCTTTCGATCGGCCGGCGACCGCACGTCCGGGATGGCGGGGAACGCCACACTGCCGGGCGCGACGAGATTGCCGTCGGCAAAGCGAGGATGACTGCTGGGGGGCGGCGCGACATCATCGACCACCCAGGACCGCAGCGAGGTCAGCAGCGCGCGCATGTTCCACCAGTAGTCGGTGGGGTTGCCCATCTCCTGGCTGCTGCGCGCCTGCGAGGGCGGGAAGGCCCCGGGGCCGTGCTGGGTGCCGGCAAAGAAGTAGAACCGCACGTTGTCCTGCAACTCGATGTCCCGCGTCCCGTCGGGAGTGGAGTGCACCAGCGTGGCCACCCGGCCGCCGCCCCAGTACTCGACGCCGGTGTTCGTGTAGAAGATCAGCGGCTGGTTGGCCCGGCTCCGTTCGTTCCCCAGGGTACCGTCGGTGGCCCCGGTCAGCGGATCCCGCATCGCCGCGTCGGCGAAGGGGAACGACGTGGCGTCGAACATGCCGAGCGAGATCGGGGTCGCCCCCGGCTGGTTCAGATCGAGACGGGACGCGCCCGCGATGTGCGGAATCATGCCGTCGAACACCTGACGCCCCTCGGTGTCGGTGTTGAACCCGAGATACAGGAAGGTCCGCAGATAGCGGCCGCTCTGCGACGAGCCGAACGACAGCAGGTGGTCGGCGCTGACCACCGAGTCGGCGTCGTACTTGATCCAGGACGCGGTGTCGCGCACGGTCGCGAACCCGAGGCCGCCCACCGGCTGGCCATCCACCTCGGGCACCGCCAGCTTGATCGGCCGATCGCCGGGCACGTCGAACTCCCACCCGACCCAGACCACGGTGTAGCCCTCACGCATGAGGAACCCATCCCCATACGGACCACGGCCCCCGCGGTTGAAGCCGAGCGCGGTCAGCCGCCCCCGGTTGGCGATGTCGACCAGCGCGATGCCATTGCTCCGCGACGCATCGGCCGGAGCCAGAATCAGGAGATCGCCGGTGGCTTCGACCAGCCCCTGAGCGTTGCGCGGGGCCCGGTCCAGGTTCACGATGACCGCGTTCCGCGGGTCATCCGGGTCGATCCCGAAGGTGATCGTGCCGACGATCTGCTCGTAGGCGCCCGTGTCGCCGAAGCCGGCATCCTCGACCCGCACCCGCTCGTCGATCTCCACCGACAGGACGTCGGCAGAAGCCACGCTTGGAACGAGCAGCGCCGCGAGACCCAGGGTCGCGAAGAAAACGCGGGAGATCGATGTCATCAAACCACTCCTCGGACTGTCTACACTGATGGATAACGCAGGGCAGGATTATACTGCCGGCGGCGCCAGCCACCTGCGCAAGGACCGGAAACAGATGAGATATCGACACCCCACCTGGCTGACCCTGCTGACCACCGCGGTGCTGCTCGGCGTGCCAGCGGCCGGCCATGCCCAGGACGACGACGAACCCGAGACGGAGAATCAACTGATCAACGTGCTTCCCGGCTTGATCGGTGGTGAAGCGGCCGCCGATTTCAACCAGGCGGTCGTCAGTCAGTTGTCCACGTTCCCGCTCGGGTCGTCGGCCGGCGGATTCACGTTTTCGTTCAATCCAGCCACCCAGACGTTTGGCCGCAGCAGTGACAGCTTCGGGCCTTCGTTCGCCGAACGGGCCATGACCATGGGCGCCGGCACGTTCAACATCGGCGTGACCTATCAGCGTGCCACCTATGACAGCGTGGAAGGGCGAAACCTCAAGAACGGTGACATCCGTTTCCTGGTGCCGAACCTGCCGATGCCGGGTGACCTGACCGACAACGTGCTGACGGTCGACCTGACCACCGATACCACCGTCGTCTTCATGACCTACGGACTCACCGACCGGCTGGACGTGGGGACCGCCATCCCCTACATCCGGGTGGGTCTCGGCGCAACCGTGTCTCCAACCGTGGTCCGGCGGAATGGGATGCCGGTCCCCGGAGGCGGAGTGCCGCTCAACCCACGCTCGGAGGAAGACTCGGAGGCGGGGATCGGCGACATCATCCTGCGCACGAAATACAACTTCCTGAAACGCGAAGGTGGGGGCGCGTCGGTCATGGCCGACATCACCATGCCTACCGGCAACAGCGAGGACCTGATCGGGACCGGCGCCCCCAGGGCCAAGTTCCTGTTCGTGACCTCGACCACGCTCGGCCGGATCTCGCCGCACCTCAATGCCGGTTACACCTTCGTGGGAGAGAGCGCGAACGGCAGCATCGACACCGACGACGAGTACAACTACGTGGCCGGTATCGAGGCGACGTTGACCGACCGCATCACCACCTCGTTCGACTTCATCGCACGCACCATCACCAACATCGGTCAGCTGCGTCTGGGCCCGGCGCCCGCCGCGCCGCCCGCCGGCGACGGGGACGACCCGGCCAACCAGCAACAGCTCAACCGACAACCAGGCGACCTGAATCTCCGCCTCGGCTCGGTCGGCCTCAAGTGGCACGTCGGCGGCACGTGGCTCCTCTCGACCGCGGTGCTCTTCCCACTCGACGACGCGGGACTCACCGACGAGCTGTCCTGGTCGATCGGATTCGACTGGACGCGGTAGCGATTGGAGCGCGTCCCGAGAGCAACATGCAGAACACGAACGTCGGTTTCATCGGACTGGGGCGGATGGGCTTCGCCATGGCCAGCAACCTCGCCGCAGCGAGGATCCCGCTGCGAGTCTTCGACGTGCAGCCCGAGCCCGTCGAGCGGCTGGCTGACAGCGGCGTGCCCAGGGCCGAGAGCCCACGAGCGCTCGCCGAGCAGGTCGAGGTGCTGTTCCTGTGCGTGCCGTCAGAGGTGGAAGCCGACGCGGTGCTCTTTGGCGAGAACGGCGTGGCAACGGGTGGCACGGGGTCGCTGGCGGTGGTGGACACCACCACCATGAACCGAGGCTCCGCGGTGCGTTTGTCAGAACGGTGCGACCGAACCGGCATCCGCTACAGCGATTGCCCGATCTCGGGCAAGCCGCACCGGGCCGAAGACGGCTCGCTGACCATCATGTTCGGCGGCACCGACGCGGCGTTCGCCGAGGCCCGGCCCTATCTCGACATCATGGGCGAGTTCATCGTCCACTGCGGCCCGATCGGCAGCGGGCAGCTGATGAAGGCGGTCAACAACATCATCTACGACGTGAACATCGCGGCGTTGTGCGAGGTGCTGCCGCTGGCCTTGAAGGCGGGCCTGGCGCCAAAGACGGTGGCCGACGTCGTCACCTCGGGCAGCGCCCGCAGCTTTGCCAGCGACTTCTTCGTCCCGCGCATCCTGCGCCGCGAGTTTCACGGAGACTTCTCGCTGCAGGCGGCCCACAAGGACATCGTCAACATCCAGGACGTGACCAGGGAGCTGGGTGCCGAGCTGCCGCTCGTAGAGACGATGATCGGGATCTACGAACGGGCGATCGCCGAAGGGTATGGCGACGAACCGAAGAGCGCGATGGTGAAGCTCTACGAACAGCAACTAGAACAGGAAGTTCGCCTGCCCGACCCCACAACCGACTCCTAGACTTCGCACGCTCTCGGGAGGATCTGATGGCCGTCACCGGTGTTCACACGCTCGTCTATACGTCGGAGCCCGAAGCAGTCCGCGAGATCTTCCGAGATGTGTTCGGGCTGGGGCACGTCGACGCCGGCGACGGCTGGTTGATCTTCGCCCTGCCGCCCGGCGAGGTCGGCGTGCACCCCATGGAAGGACCGACGGCCGACACCGGCGTCCGCCACCAGATCACGCTGATGTGTGACGACATCGTCGCAACAGTCGACGAGCTGCGAAGCAAAGGCATCCGATTTCGGGGTGAACCCGTAGATGAGGGATTCGGCGTCACCATCATGATGGTCCTTCCCGGCGACCTCGAAATGCTCCTCTATGAGCCACGGCACCCAACCGCCATCTAGCGCCGAGAGATTTCGAAGCGTGAGACACCCGCATGAGCACGAAACCGACGCTCCTCGCAGGCGGTAACCCTCAGATCGCGAAAGGAGACGGCGAGGCACCGGTCGCCTTCCACTGCTTCACGAAGTACGTCAAGGTGACCTTCTTCCGTGGCACTGCTCGCCATCCTCGGTTCAGCTCAGCAAGCCTACACACCGCTCGGCCTGAGTGCCGTGTTCCTGTTCATGGCAGTCGGCGGCTACTGGACGGCACTGAAAGCGGAGACTCGTGCCGTCTTGTGGGGCGGCATGGTCGGAGCTGTGGCCGTAGCGCTCTACACGGCGCTGACGACCGGGGCTGTGCTGCGAGGAGAGCTTGCGGTGACCGAGGCGTTTCTTTTCAATCACCTACTGAAGATGCTGGGCGGGATGCTGGGCGGATTCATCGCGGGCGCCCGGGTGAAGGCGCGCAGGTAGGCGACACCGTGGGTCGTCGCGGGAGACGAGCGGGGCCGAAGCCCCGCCCTCCCAAGAACGCTAGACGCGCCCGGTGACCAGCGAGTCGACGACGCCAGGCTCGGCCAGGGTCGAGGTATCGCCCAGATCGTCCACGTCGCCCTCGGCGATCTTCCGCAGAATCCGGCGCATGATCTTGCCCGACCGGGTCTTGGGCAGTCCGTCCGTGAACTGGATCTTCTCGGGCGAGGCGTGCGGCCCGATGTCCTGACGCACCTGCTGCACGATCGCCGCCTTCATCTCGTCGGTCGGCGTCTCCCCGGTCTTCAGCGTCACATAGGCGTAGATGGCGTTCCCCTTGATCTCGTGGGGATAGCCGACCACGGCCGCCTCGGCCACCGTCGGGTAACGGCCGATGGCCCCCTCGATCTCGGCGGTGCCCAGGTTGTGGCCCGACACGATGATCACGTCATCGACGCGCCCGGTGATCCAGTAGTAGCCGTCCTCGTCGCGCAAACACCCGTCGCCGGGGAAGTACCGCCCCGGGAACCGCGCGAAGTAGGTGTCGAAGAACCGCTGCTGGTCGCCGTAGACGCCACGCATCTGGCCCGGCCACGACTCGAGGAGCACCAGGTTTCCGCGGACGCCGTTGCCTTCCAGGATGTTGCCGTCGTCGTCGACCAGCGCCGGCTTGATCCCCGGCAGCGGATAGGTGGCCGACCCTGGCTTGGTCGGGGTGGCACCAGGAAGCGGCGAGATGAGAATGCCGCCGGTCTCGGTCTGCCACCAGGTGTCGACGATGGGACACCGCCCACCACCGATCACCTCGTGATACCAGGTCCACTCGGGCGACTTGATCGGCTCGCCGACGGTACCCAGCAGGCGCAGGCTGCTGAGGTCGTACTTGTTCGGGAAGTCGTCGCCTTCCTTCATCAGCGCCCGCAGTGCGGTCGGCGCGGTGTAGATGATGTTGACCTTGTGCTTCTCGCAGATCTGCCAGAAGCGGCCCCAGTCGGGATAGTTGGGCACCCCCTCGTACATCATCGTGACGGCACCGTTCGAGAGCGGGCCGTAGGTGATGTAGCTGTGACCGGTCACCCAGCCGATGTCGGCCGTGCACCAGTAGTTGTCGCCCTCGTGATAGTCGAACACGTAGTTGAACGTGGTGGCGGCGTAGGTGATGTAGCCACCCGACGTGTGGAGCACACCCTTCGGCTTGCCGGTCGACCCTGACGTGTAGAGGATGAACAGCGGGTCTTCGGCGTCCATCGGCTCGGCGGGGCAGTTCGGGTCGGCCGCGCCCAGCGCGTCGTGCCACCAGACGTCGCGACC
>MDTE01184894.1_pt1 | contig 13387 bp, 46 predicted proteins | sample 811231 | NCBI WGS metagenome assembly MDTE01 (sample SAMN05326651, study PRJNA326480) | marine metagenome | isolation source: seawater | place: Indian Ocean: Red Sea | collected 2010
CATTAAATAACAATTTATCTATTCTCTTTTTAATAGTAAAACTGCCAAATCTGCAATTGTTTATGCACCAACGCATCTGATCTGGCGTAATCATTCCATTGTCAAAATCTTGCTCTATTTGTTTAATTATTTCTATTTTCTGGCAGAAGGTGTAGTCATTTAAATATGACAGTTGAAGTGGCTTATTATTATAATAATAAATATCCTCCATTTATTTTTTAAATCCCTTAAATCCTTTATTTCTTATATTGTTATTACTACTACTGTTATTACTCTTATAATGGTAACCAATTTTAGGGTAGTCTGAATAATTAAATTTTGACATTCTGACTACCCCATTTTGGGGTAATCTAATTTCATATCTATTTGCGCTTGATAACCTGTGAATAACTAAATAATTATTTTTAACAAGTTCCTTTTTTGCCTTTTGTAAAGTATTAGTTGAAATCCCTAATTTTTGACACAAATTGTTGTTTCTAAGATTTCTATAATTAGTTGAAAGTGATTTGATATAGCACCAAAGCACTTTAGCATCATTTCCTAATCTTTCTTCGTAAAAGAGAGCATTAGGTATCATTACAAAACCTTTTTTCATTTTTTCCCTACTAAACTTTATCTATGTCAAAATTTGGGTAATCACAAGAGAACAAAGAGAGAACATAAATATTGTATACAAAACTTGACCAACTTTCAAAAATGTGTATTATAATTTATATAAACAAATGAAAGGGAAAAACAAAATGATTAAATATATAGCAACAATAAAAGAGTGGAGAGACAGAGTTTATGGAAATACTTATTTCTCAGCTCAAATTGATGACATAGAAAAAAACATAAAGCATAATATTCCATTTCAATATGGGTATGGATCACACAGCGAATATGTTTGTAAAGAGCATTTAGGTTTAAAAGGTTTTAGTTCTGATTTGCCTATTAAATTTATAACTATTCCTAACTGCAAACAAAGAGAAGTTAAAAACTTTGGAGAGGGGAAATAATGAAAGCTAAAGATATAGACATATATAAATTATTTAGCAAAACTTTCAAAGGTCGTAAAATGTTTGGTTTTATGGACTATGGCGAATTAAGTCTTATGGATAAAATTGATAAGCCAATAAGACAAACAGAGGTCGTTCAAGAGGATATAATTGAGCTACCAGAGGATCTACTAAATAAACTTAATAAGGGGGAATAATGGATAATAAAAAATGTGTTAATTTAATTAGAGAATTAATTGAATTTTGGGTTGATATTTCTGATTATAAAGACAAACAAAAAGATGAACAAGAATATTATAAAGCATTTAATCATTTAAAAAAACAATTAAAAAAGGGGGGATAATGCACAATAGATATTTAGATATTAAAAAAGATTTTTCTGAAATCAATGAATTTCGGAATATTTTACCTAAAATAGATGGTGCTGATTGGATAAAACAAGAAGATAAACAAATTGTTAAAGACTACATAAGAAAAATATTTTTTAATCAATGGAAACAAAAGGGGAAACAATGAAAAGAAGTTGGTGGAAATTAACAATAGATGATAATCCAAATTTAGAACCTAATGAAGCTGATTTAGAACATATAGCAAAATGTATTAAAGAAGGCTATCATCAAGGCGAATTAATACAAGAAGAAGATAACGAAGAAAGGGAAGAATGAGGAATAAATGACACTTAAAGAACAAAAGATTAAATTTGCCAAAAATAGTTTAGAGGGTATTTTTGAGGACAATAGATTAGTTAATGAAATCTTATTTCAATATTTTTATAAACAAGTCAAATATATGAATAAGAAAGAATTTAAAGAGCATTTAATTGATTTAAACATAATTGAGGGGGAATAATGGGAAAAGAAAAATGGATAAATTTTAAAAAGCCAATGTTTATTGGCGTAGATTATGATTGTAAATTTAATCCTTTAAAAAATTGGCAAGAAAATTTAAAATTAAAAATTGATGATGATACTATTGGTTATGATTTTAAAATAGTTGCATATAAAAAAGTTAAAATAGAGGAGGGGGAATAATGAAAAATATATTAGTAAAATTTGATATGACTATTGGGGACTATGAACATAGCGACCAATATATATTTGATAAAAAAATGACAGAATATCAGTATTGTAAGAAATTTTGGAATTTAAGAAAAAAGAATAGCAATGGATTAAAACCAAATGTTTTTTGGGACGATTTTGAAATGAACGCAATTAAAGTTTATTCAGAAAAAGAAATAAATAAACAACAAGCTAAAACTCTTAAAGAGTTAGGTATTGTTTATTAATGAAACCACAAGAAAACGAAAGGAACAAATGACTAAAAAGAAATGGGACAAACTTCCATTAATGACTTGGAAGTTCACAATGTACAAAGAAGATGAAAAAGGCAATCAGAAATTTTATGAGTACACAGGAGATCATTCTGGGTTTACTGATGGCATTGACAATGAAGATTTAAATGAAATAGATAAGGAAGTTGAAGAAAAAGGAGTAAAATTGTTATGAATTATTTAAAATTAGATACAACAACAAATGAATATCATTACGATTTTCCTTTAGATAAATTAGAATATTTTAGACTTAAAAATTTTCTAACAAATGAAGAAATGGCTAAAAAACTTGGTATTAGTTTTCGTAATTATCAAAGAATAACATCAGGTAAATATAAACCTAAAAATAATATTCATGTTAAAACTGCTAAAGCTATATATGATTTTTTACAGAGAGAGGGTAAATGAAACAATTAGAACTAGACTATCCAGCACATAATTTTACAACAATTAGAAGAAATAAACTAAAAAGGGGGGAAAATGTCTGAACTAAAAGAAGAACATTTTGAAGTTATTGATAGCAATAAAGCTAAAGTTTACCAAGATCAAAAAGCTATGAGAGAGGATTCTTTACAATTTGTGGGTTCTTGCTCAATTTTTGATCTGCAAGAGGTTTATAAATTAATTAAAACATTAAAGGAGAGGAAATGAAAAAACAAATAAAAGCATTAGATAATTTTAAATATAAAGATTTAAATGGTAAAACAGATTATCATTTTAGAAAATTACCTTTAAAATCTAAAAAATTATTTATTACATTATTTAATAAACATTTTAAAAAAAATGAAAAACTTAATATCAAAGTATAAAATTTGGTCTTTATATTACCGAACTGAATTAGTTTGGTTTATAATAGGTTTAATTGTAGGAATAATATTATTTTAAGGAGGAAAGATGATAAAAACATTAAAAAAAATAGCAAATGAATTTAAAAGATATAACGACATAAAAGAAAAAGAACTTGATCTTAAAATTTTAGATCGTTTTGATTTTAAAAAAAAATGGGGTGTAAGTCCAACATATCCAACTACAACTCCTCATCAAGTTATATTATATTCAGCAGATAATAAAGAACATACAACTAATATAACTAGGATGAGTTCAATAAATGTTGATCCATATAAATAATGAAAGAAAGCCATAAAAAACTAACCATTGATGAAATATATAATCTTAAAAAGTTGATGCTTTTAAACATTTTAGAGGGTTCAAGGTCTGTCAATGGTGTGTATTATAATAAATATAAAAATTATGCGAAAGAAAAACCCAATAGCCAAGTTATTAAGGAAATCACTTTATAAATTAAAAATATTTAAAAAGAAAAAAGGTAAGGGAAGCTATGTTAGAAGCAATTATAATTATAGAAATAATGGCAATTAGTTTATATTTTCTTCAAAATTAATAGTAGCATTAAAAGAAAAAGATATTCTTTCCTCATTTTTATCTGAGTCAAAAGCATAAACGATGTGATTTAGAGAGTTTGGAAATAGAAACCATTGGCGGACTTCTGGTTTTACTCTATATCTACAATCTGTGAACATATTTTCTGAACCTTCAACAAACTCAATCTCTCCTGAAAAATCGTTATGTTCCTTTGCGCTTTTTGTTGATTTCATAGACTCAGGCAAAGCAAGATAACCAACACAAGATAAATGATAATTTTTTCCTATATATTCACAATGGTTGTGCAAAGGGTTATATTCCCCTGATTTTTGACATACATACCATGCAGAATTTATTAATATTGATTTCACTTTTTGATTTTTAAAATGTGCATTAAAATATGATGCAATAATAGGATCAAAAAACTTTCTTTTCCATTTAAGCATTATTTCTGGGGATATCAAATATTCTTCAGAAATTGCACCTACTAATCTTTTACCCCAATTATGATTTTTTTGTTTTTCTTTATCCTGTTTAATAGATTTAAGATCATCTTTAAAATCTTTTATCAATTCTAATGGAAGTTCTGCTTTTGCTATTGTAGAACCAAAAGGTTTAAATAATTTAAAATTTATTTTTTCTGACATTTTCCTCCATAGGTTTTAGTTCATTTATTTCAATTTTATATACAGCAGGTCTGTCCTGATACCCAAAATTAGATAGTTTTTCAGGTGGTAAATCATCTTTATATAAAAACCAACCTTTTATTGTAAAATTATAATCTTTGTCGTTGTCTTTAATTATTAAAAAATACTTTCCCTGCTTTTCTTGTGGTCTAATAAGCAAAAAATTATATGCTTTTTTATCTTGTGTTCTTATTTCTATATTGTTTTGAAAGTCGGAGTCAGAATAAAACTCATTATTGTCAGTATAAGAACCATTAAAATAACTATTTGTAGCTTTTGCATATACAACTTCACCCATAGCACCTAAAAATCCATCATATAATTGATTTTTTAAATTTTTATTATAACCATAAGAAAAACCTTTATTCATTCTTAAATTACCAATAAATCTTCTTTGAGCTGTTGTATAAGCTAATTCTACATCATTTGAGTTTAAAGTTATTTTCATATCCAATCTATAGTAGGTTTACCATTATAATTAACATCAAATACGAACCAAGCAAAACACATTAAACCGCCTGTTTTATATCCTTTAAATTTTAATCTATTACTGATTACATAAATATTTTTTAATTTATTTAATGAAAATAGTTCTTTCTTTCTTTTTATACCTTCAAGAAAAACTAATTTTTGAAATAAAACCATTTTACTTGATACTGATTTAAGACCATGTAAAGCAAACTGTAGAGATAATTTAAAAGGTGGATTAGTTATTATGTTATCTATTTTTTTATCTGTATTTAAAAAATCTATTGTTTCGTCATTAAATCCTCTATCAATTATATCTGAGTTAAATACTAAATAACCTTTCTTTTTTAAAATATTAGATATTGCACCATCACCACAAGCACATTCCCAAATATCACCTTTAAATGACTCTTTTTCTAATAATTTTAATGTTGCTATTTCTGGGGTTGGGTAAAAATCATAATCAACTCTATCATTTTTTGTGTTATGACCAACAATATTTAAAGTTTCCATTTTTTTACCAAAATTTTTTATCGTAAAAATCTTCATTATATCCAGGTATAAATTTATTACCTTTTTTAAGATTTTCTTTAGTTAATATTATTCTTAAATTTTTAATGTTATGTAATCCGCAAACATATTTATTTTTTAATGGTATTATATGGTCAACTGAATATTTATTTTTGCCATGTTTTTTATTTAAATTATCTCTTTTTTTATAAAGTTTTAAAATTTCTTTACATTCAACACCTTTGGGAACAGTTTGTAATAATTTTAATGCTCTTTGTTTTGCGGTTTTAACTGCGTAATAATGTTTATTGTTTTGATAATGCTTTCTACCTCTTTCAAGTTTCCTTTCTAATACATCAAACATTTTATTTTTAATGTAATATTCAGACGACATTCTATAACAAATTTCTTTTTTAAATTTTCTATATCTTTCTCTACTTCCTTTTAAAACTTTATCTCTATTATCTTTTTTCCATTTTATCTTTTTGATTACAACGCATTTATGACATTGGTTTTTTAATTTTTGAGTGTCATGTCTATAATCATACAAAAAAATAGATTTTCTTTTCTTGCAATCTAAACATACTTTTGTTTTTTGTAATATTGGAAAATTAGGATTTATTTTGATGTAGTCTTTTAATATCATTAAAGTTGTTTTTTCTTTCTCATTTCTTCTAATTCGTTTTGCCTTTTTTCGTACTGCTCTATAGTTTCGCCAGCAAAATATTTAAACCAACATTCAGCACAATAATCTTTCCCTTTTTCAATTATGTCTGCTGACATTTTACATTTATGACAAGTTTTATAATCACCATACATATTAATATGCTTCACAAATAACTATTAAGTAATTTTAATAAATTTTTATTTTTTTTTAAAATTGTTATAAATTCTTCGCACAATAAACAAACTGACTCCTCTCCTATATCTGATACCTTTACATTTTTTGCAGTGCAAATAACATGAAAAAGCTCATGAAAAATAGTTTTTAATATTTGATGTTTTGTTTGATTTGGGTTTAATCTTAATTCATTAGTGTTAGGATCGTATTCACCAAAAAGATCTTCAGATACATTCCAAACTACCTTATATTTTTTCCCTTTATAATTGAGTTTGCGTATAAGCATAAGTTTTTAATACTGATATTTACTAAAATATCAATAAAAAAATGTATTGCTTTTGTATTTTTTATGTATATAAAAATTATATGCTAAAAAAAATAGGCAAAAATTGGTGTCATAAAAAAGATGGGGGGATTTTTACTAGCGATCATTTATCACCCTCTCAGCTATCTAAAAATATAGATCAATGGTTTTGGGATTATTGCGTTTTAGATGAAAAAGCTAGAAAAGCAATTCCCCCAAATATGAAAATGATTTTTGGAGGATTAGCAGGTAGAGGTTTACAAGATATGATTACTGAAAATTTGTCTGTTGATGAAGTAATGAAAGGAAAAAAAAAATGAATGTAACACTTAACCAAGCTGCGAAAATGCAAAGACGCATTAAAGATTTAGAACATGACCAAAAAGTAAAAAGAAATATGCTTTTAGAAAGAGATGAAGAAGTAACAAAATTAAAAAAACATATTGAAACTATGCAAGGGCTTATAGATTTTTTAAATAAACAATTAATTGAGGAAAGGAAGGAAAATGAAAATAAAAGAAAAAATACAAGAAGAAAAAAGTAAAGGTTCTTTTAAAGAAAGAAGAAAAGAATGTTTAGCGAAAGCTATAAATATTCCTACAATAAACATAAAAGGAAAAAAATATTCTGTTGTAAATGAAAGACATAAACATTTATTACAATACTTTCCTGAAGCAAGATTTAATGAAGAAATTATTTTTCATGATGAAAAAAGAGTAATTGTAAAAGTAGAGTTATATATTGGTGATACCATTTATGCAGTAGGTCATGCACAAGAATATCTTGATGCAAATTTTATTAATAAAACAAGTGCATTAGAAGTAGGAAGTAGCTCTGCTTTAGGTAGAGCAATTGCGATTTTTGGATTATCAGGATCTGAATTTGCAAGCGCAGAAGAATTAGTAAATGCCATAAATAATCAAGGCACAACACAAGATTCAATTAAGAATGAAATTGAAAAAATGACGACAGAAACAAAACTAAACAAACTTTATTCTGATTGGAAAATAAAAATGGAACAAACTGAAAAAATGTTCGAAAATAAACAACAACAAATAAAAACTAATGGAGGACAAAATGTCAAACAATGGTAACAAACAAAAAGATTGGGTGCTTTTTCCATATAATCCAGATGATGAAAGATCTTTAAAATTAAATTTTTCTGGAAATATTAATTTAACTAATGGAAATAAAGCAACAATTTTAGGAGTCAAAGCCAGTAGTAAAGATGGTACAAAAAAATTTGTAAGAGTATTTGCACAAATAGGCGTACTGTTTAAAAATGATGATAATTTTACTGGTCAAATGAATTATCCTGATGCTGGAGGTGAGAAAGGTTTAATTGGTTGGTTAAACGATCAAGGAACTATCTTATCTGGTTATAAAAATGAACCAAAAAAGGATAATAAATTAAACACTAAACAACAATCAGTTCCCTTTTAGTTAGTTGTGAATAGTAAAGTTGTTTATTTAGTTTTGGCTATACTTACAGGTGATGATGGATATGAATTAAAAAAAATAAAATTTAATACTATCTTCACCTGTGATGAAATTTTTTTACAAACAGTTAACTTTAAAAAAATAAATGGTAGAACATATCCAATTTATAAAGATAAAATATCTTTTGCTCACTACTGTTTAAATGAAAAAGGAGATTATTATTTAGGTTATGGATAAAATTAAATTTTTAAATAATTTGGAAATATTGTTAAAAGAAAAAGAAAATAATTATGGAAATTTTAACCATACAAGCCAAGTTTGGGCTAATTATTTATCTGACATTTTATCAATAGAAAATAATAAAACAGTTAAAGTGCCTCTAAAAACTTTTGGTACAATGATGATTTTTTTAAAATTGTGGAGAATTATGCAATCTCAACAATTTAAACAAGATAATTTTACAGATATTAATGGCTATACAGAACTGCTAAAAAGGTTGGTAATTAATGAAAAAACAACAAAATAAAAGACCTATGACACCAAATATGAAAAGACTCTTGCAATTTATAAGTGATTTCTATACAAAACATGACTATATGCCTACTTTTGAACAAATGAAAAAAGAAATGGGCTATAAAAGCAAGAACTCAATTACACAATTAATTGAAAAACTTGAACAAAGAAAAGACATAAAACGATTAAAAGGTTATCGTAGAAATTTGGAGTTAAATGTCTAAAGTACAAAAAACATCTCATTATGAGATGCAAGTGCAATTTGATGAATTTTTTGATACTGCTACATTAGCAGCTAATCAAAAGATGCCTAGTGAAGCTGCAAAAATTAAAATCAGCGACATCAAGCTCATTAAGGCAAATACTAAAAATGTCGTTGAGGAGAGTATAAACTCTAATGTTGAGCAACAATAACTTAAGACTCTACAAACAGTTGGAGCAGAACCATAAAAAAATTATGAATGGTCAAAAAAGACGACAATGCGTTCACACTCTAAAAGCTGTAAAAGAATATGTAAAAACATATAGAAGAATTGTAGAATCTGAAAACAAAGACGCAAAATTTATTTACTGTTAGGTAAATAATTGAAAAAGTTGTATAAAATACTTAGGGATATTATACTCTAAACTATAAAAGGAAGGAAAAATGGAAATAAACAATCTATATAAAACAATCGGTATAAGAATAAAAAATGCAAGATTTAATAAAGAGAGAAAACAATTAAATCTTAATGATAAAATGCCAAAAAGATTTGTGACACAATCAGAATTGGCAAAACAATTAAACATTTCATTTCAGCAGATACAAAAATATGAGAAAGCAATAAATAAAATCCCATTAGATAAACTTATTGTTATATCAAAATACTTAAATAAAGATTTAAATTATTTTATTTCTGAAAATGTAGAGGAAAATAATGTTTATCCCAATTAATGAAAAGTTAAAAAAAATAACTCCTGCCTTAAGTCAAAAAGATGAATTTGAACATTATAAATCTATCCTACCTTTGATGATAGAAAATGGTCATAAAGCTCATCAAACAATAGCAGGTTTTGACAAGTGCAAACCAGAAATAGAGGCATTTAGGTGGTTTGATGGAATAGAAATTCCTGTTCATGGTTATATTGATTTAAAAGGTGAAATTATAATTGAGGATAAATGTAAGTTTCCAAGAAAAGGTAGAATAAAAAAAGATGGCACTAGGTCTTGGTCAACTTCTAAATTACCTGAAGAAAAACCTGATCCTTTTCATTTATTACAAATAGATTTTTATTATTCTGTATTTAAACTGCCAGTTTATCTTTGTTATATTAATGAAGAAACTTTTAAAGTATTTCATGCAGATAATTGTAATGAATTAAAACCTGAAAGCATAGAAAAAAGAATACCAAAAATTATACAAAGATGTAAGGTTAGACAAAATTTATTAAAAATTAGCCATGATCCAAAAGTTTTAAAAAATTATATTCAACCAAACTTTGATACTTATTTTTGGAAAAATGATTTAGATGAAAATTATCTCAAAGATGCTAAAAAATTTTGGGAATATTAATTTTTTTTTTAGGTTTTGGCATAGTTAGGTTTCTTACCTTTTCTTGGTCTGCGTTCTGCTTTTTTCTTTCTTGATACCGCAGCTCTCCTTTGACTAGGACTCATGGATCTAGCTTTGGCAGCAGGAACACACTTAGGATAATTTTTTCTTTTTTCACCTTTGGATCTTCCACATTTAGGAAAAGAACCATCTGATCTTGGATTAGCAATATCAACCCAGTTTGCCCTTACCCATGATCTTAAACCTTTTGACATTATCTTTTTCTTTTATTATTTTTTTTTTTCTTACGACCACCAGGTACTATTTTACCTGAACATACTGCTGATGCGTACATATTAGCATATGCTGATGGATACACTTTAAATTTTCGCTTCGCTGCTGCTTTACCTCTTGCACATAGTTTTGCCATTATTGAAACTCCTTTAATATTTTTAATTTTTCTTCAGCATTTGCTATTTTATCTATTAATTTATCTATTTCGTCAATGTGTTGAGGGTGTTCACCTATCCCAACACTATTTTTTAAATAAATATTAACAGTAGCATCAGATTCCGATATTTGTGCTTCATATCTTTTTTTTAAAGCATCTAATATAGCTTCCTTCATTACTTCTTTTTCTTTTTTTTTTTTCTTTTTAATGCTCTAAAATCAGCACCAGTAATTTTATCTCTTGGTACAGCTACTCTTGCTAATCTTTTTTGTTTTGCACTATATTTACTAAAAGGCATATTTATTTCCTGTTTTAACCCTCCAACCATACCCAACCATTAAAATGATTACACCTAATTCAATTACTTTTTTTTTTTATTTTTATTTTTCTTCATTTTTTTATTTTTTTTTGATGGTCTACCTTTTTTTGAACCATAAGTACCTGTTCCCATTGGCATAACATTCTCCTATTGTTTTTTGTTTTTTTTATTACCCATATACCAATCTGAGGGTTCATAGTTCCATTTTTTACCATGATGTCCTCTCAAATCAGCATATAGCATTCTAGCTTTCACTATGAATTTTATAATTAATTTTACCATTTTTTGCAAGACCAATATCTTGCAGAAAATATATCTTTAGCACTAGCACATCTATGCCTTGCTCTAAAACTTTTTCTTCTTGCAGGATTATTTTTTTTAATTGTCATGTTGGCATCACCATATCTAATAATCTTTTCTCTACCACCTTTACAGGCTTTGACTACAAATTTTTTACCACCCTGTACTTGTCGTCTAGGTGAATTACATTTCATTTTTGATTTATCTATTGCCATCTTTTAATTTAACTCCATTAAAATATTTATAATCATAATCTACAATTCTAAAATCATGTTTTTTTTTTAATTTAGATTTTTTAGCAAATTCTTCAGCTTCCTTTTCAGTTGTAAAAACATAATTAGAAAACATCTCATGACAATCTTTTTTTTTCCATATCACACAATATATCATGTTACAACTTTTGGTTTTGGTTTTGGTACAATAAAATCCTCCTTTTCATTTTTACAAATGAATTTTAAATATATTTGGTGTTTATTTACTTCCTCTTTACCAATTTCTTCTGATTTTCTATAAGATTCTTTATAACCTGCATTTAAACAACTATATAAACTATTATAAGATTCCTCCATTTTGTGAGGTGTCATACACTCACCAGCAATAAGAGAACACATAATCATATATAATCCATATTTCATTATTTTTTTTCCTCAAAATTCTTTATTTTTTTTAAAGCTTCTTCTAAATCTTTGGATGTATTTTCTAATTTTTGTAAACACCTTTTATTAGCAGAATCTTTTGATTTATTTGAATCTTCCAACTCAGCTATTTGTTGTCGCAAAATTCTAAGCTGATCTTTATATTCGTTTATTATATCCAAACTGTTGTCAGACATCTATTTTTTTTTAAATGTAGAAACACCTTTTATACCAAGTATCGTACTAAAAGCTCCTACCACAAGAGCTTGATAGAACATCGGTAAGTTAGAAAATTTGTCAAAGAAAATATCTATTTTTTGTTGTATGTTAGGATCATCACTAAATACTGACCAAGCTAAAAGTAACAATGGAATAGATATAAGTATAAGGCAAAATTCGTCTTTCCAATCTCCTTTATGTGAATCAATAACAGCTTTTTTAAATTCAACTTCTCCATTAGCCATTCGTTCAGCTAATTTTAATTCTGCTACAGATTCTAATTCTTTTGTTTTTCTTCTGTTTGCTGCAATAGACATTCCAGTTTTTAAAATACCTGGAACCAATTTAGCTGCTATGTTTAACCACATAATGTCCTCCTATAATTTTGCTGATTTCATTTTGCCAGATAGTTTTCCACATCTAGCTGGTGTTTGCTTTGCCCATCTACTGTCTAGCATTTGATTACCAGCTTCTTCATAATCTTCATTGTCTAATGCTGCCCACATCTTTTTAAATTTAGAAACTCCACCAACACCCATTTGATAAACCATTTCAATCAACACTTCTTTTGCAGTATGATTAACTGGTCTTGAGCCAATTAAACTTTCGGTGGAAGCCAATGCTTTTTGGAAATCCAATTCAAATACTTCTTCACCCATTTCTTTAGGGTATTCTTTATCTTCTTCATAGTTATCCTCTGGTGTTATTAAATGTCCAAAAAAGATTGTTGGAAATCCTAAATGGTCTTTATAAATTTTATTAACAAAACCCTCATGGCTTTTGATTTCTTCTTTTAAATTTTCGTACATTAGTTCTCCTTTGCAGGTTTGTTGTGAATACGATTCTGTAATACCAAATCTTTGAATATAATCTTCTTAGTATTTTTTCTATTAGATATAAAATCTTTCCCATTAATTTCATAACTATCTCCTAAATTAAAAAACATATTAATTACAATTATCCTTGTGTAAATCTACTGGTACTTCTTTTGTGAACCAAAACCATGAAGAAATTTTAGTTCCTTCTTGAGTGTAGGTACATTTTTGTCCTATGGAACAGGCACTTAATGCAAACGCAAATATTAATATTAAAAATATTTTATTCATAATTTCTCCTTATTGGCAACTTTCACATTCGTTGGTGTCATCTATTACAAGTCCACCATTATTTTCATAAGTTGAATCTTCTGCTTTAACTTTTGAACACTCACAATTATCACAGGTACATAAATCTTTATCGTAATGATGGCTATGCAAAGGCTCCCCACAATGACAATTACAATGACATTTGTTGCAAGTTTTTTTACCCATAATAAATTATTCCTTTATTCTAAAATTAATGATGTAATTTTTTTCTCACCCATATAGATTTCTATATTGGCTTTAGATTTGATACATTGATAAGTAACTCTATCACCATCAGATTTATCTCTCATGGCATATCGTTTTGCTTTAAGAC
>MDTE01023506.1_pt1 | contig 13386 bp, 20 predicted proteins | sample 811231 | NCBI WGS metagenome assembly MDTE01 (sample SAMN05326651, study PRJNA326480) | marine metagenome | isolation source: seawater | place: Indian Ocean: Red Sea | collected 2010
AAATGCAATTATTGTAGCGAGCATGGGTGTGTTTTCTACAGGTATAAATATTAGGAATCTGCATAATATCATATTTGCATCTCCATCAAAGAGCCAAATAAGAATATTACAGAGCATAGGTCGCGGATTAAGAAAAAGTGATGATGGTAGACCTACTACATTATTTGATTTGGCTGATGATTTACATTGGAGAAAAAGTAAAAACTTCACATTAAATCATGCAGCTGAAAGGATTAAAATATATTCAAGAGAAAAATTTAAATATAACATTCATGAGTTAGAAATATGACAGACAAAGATAAAGTATATGACGATGTTAATATTCGCCACTTTAAATTAGTATCAGGCGAAGAGGTTATTTCATATGTAGGTACTGAAACATCAGGCGATACACTGATTCATTTGGAGCGTCCTTTACAAATACATAGAATGGGAATGGGTAGTTTCTTTTTTTCTAAATGGCATCCGTTTTCAAAGAAAGATGAATGTGTAGTTAATCCAAATCAAATAGTATCTCATTCAGAATGTGCAGATATTGTAAAAGAGAGATATATTAAAATTTGTCTAGATATTAGTAAAGATAAAAGCGAGGCGGAGTTTGTAGATAAAGCACAAATGGAAGAGTTTGAAGATGAAGTACAGAAGAAAGCTGAAGAAATACTTACACCTTTACTAACAAAAGACGGCAAGGGACCTACATATCACTAGGGTATCCTCCTCCCTCCAAAAACCTCTATTAATTATACCATACATTCTGCTGTTTGTACACCGTTAATCTGCAGTAAAAGGAAAAAAAATGCGTAGAGGTAGAAGAAAAAGAATAAGATGGGAAGATATAGAATCACCGTGCGTCAAGATATGTAAACTAGTAGAAAGAGTTTGCATCGGTTGCGGTAGATCACAAGATGAAATAAGAGATTGGGTTATAATGACAGATGAAAAACGCCAAACAATAATGACGAGATTACAAAAAAACGGTGTACATTCTCGTCAAACTATGGTAGAATAATAGTTATGAAAGGAAGTAATATGAAGAAACAAAAGCCACATTATGTGAATAACAAAGAGTTTTCACTAGCTGTGGTGGAATATGTAAAAACCGTTGAAGAAGCTGAAAAGAAAGGTAAGGAAATTCCTAATGTAACAAATTACATTGCAGAATGTTTTTTAAAAATTGCACAGGGTTTATCACATAAAGCTAATTTTATTCGATATACTTATAGAGAAGAAATGGTTATGGATGCTGTTGAAAACTGTTTAAAGGCAATAAGGAATTATAATATAGACGCGGCTACTCGAACAGGTGCACCTAACGCTTTTGCATATTTCACACAGATTTGTTATTACGCATTCTTAAGAAGACTAGCAAAAGAAAAGAAACAGCAGGATATTAAATTCAAGTTCATTGAAAAAGCCGGCATTGAAGATTTTGTGCATTACGATAGAATGAATTCGGGTTCTGACTCATCGGTAACAAGATCATTTGTTGATCAATTAAGAGAAAGAATTGAAGTAGTACGTAGTAATGATAAAGTCATATCTGATTTTGCAAAAGAGGAAAAGAAAAAGAAATCACCTAAAGCAAAAGCAGGTGTTGAACTTTTTATGGGATAATTGAATGAAACTAGCAGTCTTGAATGATACCCATTGTGGTGTCAGAAATAGCTCAGACATATTCTTAAAATATCAGGAAAGGTTCTTTGGTGAAGTATTCTTTCCATATTTAAAAGAAAATAATATAACACAGATCTTACATTTAGGTGATTATTATGATCATCGTAAGTTTGTAAACTTTAAAGCACTAAATGATAATCGTAAAGTATTTTTAGAACCTATGCGTGATTTAGGAATAACTATGGATATTATTCCTGGCAATCATGATGTATATTACAAAAATACAAATCAACTTTGTTCCTTAAAAGAATTGCTTGGTTATTTTACCAGCAATGTTAATATACTTATGGAACCGACAGTTTTAGATTATGATGGTTTAAAAATTGGTTGTCTGCCTTGGATCAATGCAGAAAACTCAGAAAGATATCTCAACTGGTTGCAGAATGTAAAATGCGATTGGATTGGAGCACATCTTGAATTAAGTGGCTTTGATATGATGAGAGGAATAAAAAGTCCTCATGGCATGTCATCTGATCTTTTCAAAAGATTTGAAGTTGTAATGTCAGGTCACTTTCATACTAAATCAAGTAAAGACAATATATACTATCTTGGTTCTCAAATGGAATTCACTTGGGCAGATGCAGGTGATCCTAAACATTTTCATATTATTGATACAGAAACAAGGGTACTTACACCAGTAAGAAACCCATTGACTATGTTTACTAAAATATTCTATGATGATACCAAAGGCATTCCACAAATTAATAAGGAAAGCCTTGAAGATCATTTTGTAAAAGTTGTAGTTGTCAATAAAACAGATCCTTTTAAGTTTGATAAGTTTATTGATGCTATTCAACAAATCAAAGTACACGAATTAAAGATAGCAGAAACGTTTGACGAGTTTATTGGTGCAAATGTTTTGGATGATAATATCAGTGTTGAAGATACTACTGAACTATTGGATTCATATATTGAAGCTGTGGAAACAGATTTAGATAAAGATCGCATGAAAACAACAATGCGTAGTCTATATGTTGAAGCACAAGATAAGGAAATACTATGATAAAATTTAATGTTGTTCGTTGGAAAAACTTCCTTTCAACTGGTGATACATTTACGCAAATACAGATTGATAAATCACCAAGCACATTGATTGTAGGTGATAACGGTTCAGGTAAATCAACACTTCTTGACGCGGTGTCATTTGCTTTATTCGGCAAACCTCATAGGAATATCAATAAATTGCAAATGGTGAACAGTATAAACAATAAGGGTTGTGTTGTTGAAGTTGAGTTTGAAATAGGATCTCATTCATTTAAAATCGTACGAGCCATTAAGCCAAATAAATTTGAAATCTGGCAGAATGGTAATATGATTAATCAAGCTTCTGCATCAAGAGATTATCAAAAATATTTAGAACAGAATATTTTAAAACTTAATCATAAATCATTTCATCAGATTGTTGTACTTGGTTCAAGTTCTTTTATTCCTTTCATGCAACTACAAACATATCATAGAAGAGCGGTAATTGAAGATCTACTTGATATCCAAATCTTTACTAAAATGAATATGATTTTAAAGGAAAGAAACAGCGTACTGCGTGATGAATTAGTAGATGCTAATTATAATCTTGATCTGACAAAAGAAAAAATATCACTACAGAAAAAATATATTAAAGATATTACAGAACTTAATGAAGAACAAGCTGAAACAAAACAAGCAGAAATTGATGAAGCAAGAACTGAAATAGAACTACTTAATGAACGAATAAAAGACGCTAATGAATATGTAATAGAACATCAAGATCAAAACAATAATGCATTAAAAGAACTGCATGACAAAAAACAATCTTTGTCTCAATATAAGTTTAGGTTTGAGCAACAGATTGGAGATGTTGTAAAAGACGCTAAGTTCTATGAAGAAAATAGTGAGTGTCCTACATGTTCGCAGGAAATAAATGAAGACTTGCGTAATACTAAAATGGATGCAGCTAAAGCTAAAGCAAAAGAATTGAAAGCCGCTATAACTAAAGCAGCAACCGAAGCACAAAATGTTAATACTTTGATTGATGACTTAAATACAATTCAAGATGAAATTATATCTAAACAACAAGATATTCATTCAAATAGTGTAACCATTGAAAGATTACAGAAATCAATTACCACACTTCAAAATGATATTGAAGGACTTACCGGAAAAGATGGTGATTTAGGTAAAGCAAATAAAGACCTAACAGACTTACAAGAAAGTAGAGATTCATGGGCTGAAAATAAATTAAAACTTATTGAAGAAAAAACTTATAATGACGCTGCTGGCGAGATGTTAAAAGATACAGGTATCAAGACTAAAATCATTAAAGAGTACCTGCCAGTAATGAATACTTTGGTTAATAAATATTTAAGTATACTTGATTTTTTCGTATCATTTGAATTAGATGAAAATTTTAATGAGTCAATAAAATCGCGATATAGAGATACCTTTAATTATTCTTCGTTTTCCGAGGGTGAAAAGCAACGTATTGATCTGGCTCTTCTGTTTACTTGGCGACAAATCGCCAGGATGAAGAACTCAGCCTCTACGAATCTTCTCATTCTCGATGAGACTTTTGACTCGTCGCTCGATCATGACGGCATTGACAGTCTTATGAAGATTTTGGGTTCCTTAGAAGAAGGATCAAACGTTTTTGTTATTTCACATAAAGGAGACTTACTAGATGGAAAATTTAGATCAAAGATCGAGTTCGTTAAAGAAAGGAACTTTTCCAAAATCTATGAAGGCAAAATTAATTAGTTACTCACAACCACCTAAGGACGCTGATATTGACTTAACCGATGCAAAAGAGTTAGTCGCGTACTGTGCACGTGTAAGTAACCCAGACAATCAAAATAATAAAAAGACTTCTGAAAAACTACTTGCATATCTCATTAAACATAAGCATTGGTCACCATTTGAAATGGTAAGTGCTTGCCTTGAGGTAGAAACCACACGAGATATCGCACGGCAGTTCTTGAGACATCGAAGCTTTAGTTTCCAAGAGTTTAGTCAAAGGTACGCAGACCCCACTAAGGACCTTAATTTTGTGATTAGAGAATGCCGTCTGCAAGATCCAAGCAATAGGCAAAATAGTATTACTATTGATAATGATCCAAATATACAGTTGGATCTGCATAAGGTTGAACTTATAACCGAATGGCAAAGACGACAACATGGTGTTATCAATAGGGCCAAAGAAGTTTATCAATGGGCAGTTGAAAATGGAATTGCAAAAGAACAGGCACGGGCAGTATTGCCAGAAGGTCTTACTGTAAGTAGGTTATATGTAAATGGTACGTTAAGAAGCTGGATTCACTATATTGAACTTAGAAGTGCAAATGGCACCCAAAAGGAACATATGGAACTAGCAGAACTTATCGGCACCGTGATAGGTGAGGTATTCCCGTTCAATCAACCGGCATATAGAACTCCAAAAGTGTGACATTTTTGTCACAGTATTTGAAAAAAATGCAAAAAATGCATTTTACTGCAGATTAATGGTGTACATCTGCGGAAAAACATGGTAGAATGTATATATTAAATGGAGAAAAATATGGTAAATATAGCAGCAAAAAACACCTTAGCAAAATTACTTGCCAAAGAAGGTATTACTGTTCAGCATGGTAATTATGAAACAGCTTACTTTGATGTAGAAAATCGAGTACTTGGTCTTCCAGTTTGGAAAGATATGGATAACCTTTATGATTTACTTGTAGGTCATGAAGTTGGTCATGCTTTATTTACACCACCAGAAGGTTGGCATTCAGCAACTCAGGAAATACCTGGTTGCCCAAGACAATTTGTAAATATTATTGAAGATATCAGAATTGAAAAGCTTGTACAGCGTAGCTACCCAGGTTTAGTTCTTTCATTTAAAAAAGGTTACACAAATCTACATGATCGTGATTTTTTCAAGATTGGCGGTATTGTAGATATTTTATTTAGTCAATTCAAACTTATTGACAGAATAAATATCAAAGCTAAATTAAGAGATATTGTTAAAGTAGAATTTTCTGCTGAAGAAAAAGTTTTAGTTAATGAAGCATTTGCAGTTGAAACATGGGAAGATGTTTTGGCAGTTTGCAAAAAACTAGTTGAATATGCTAAGACTGAAGAAAAGAAAGATACTCCTCAGCCTGAGCCAACACTTGAAGATTTTGCTCAAAAAATGATGTCCTCTGAATCAGCACCACAATCTAATGATGATAACGGAGAAAATGATGATACGAATACTCAAGAAACTTCTGGATCTGATAATGAAGAAGGTCAGTCAGGCTCAGACGAAAATGATTCTGAGGAGAGCGGACAGGCTGATAGCGAAACACAAGCTTCAGAAGAAGATGGAAACGCTAGAAAAGATGAGCAGAGCCAGTCAAGCTCAGAAAAGACTGATGATGCTGGAAAAGAACAAGCGGATGATGACGGAGTAGCTGGTTCAAACGACAGTGAAACAGAAGAAGAAAAGCTTAAGTCAATTACTGATACAGCTCAAAGACAATCAGAAAAAGAATTAGTTGAAAGAGATAGACACGATAATCCAATGGATATCGTATATGGCTTAACAGATCAACAGTGGAATGAATCAGTAGTTTCATTTAAAGAGCTAGCCGAAGAACGTAAAAAACTAGAAGGTTTTTTCGGTGTTTGGAGAAAAGAAGAAGAAAATCATTTCAATGCATTTGAAAGTGAAACCAAAAGATTTGTACAGATTATGGCAAAAGAATTTGAATTGAAGAAAGCAGCATGGAGATCAAAGCGAGCTCAAACTTCAAGATCAGGTTCTTTAGATGTAAACAAACTTTACAGCTATAAGTATAATGACGATATCTTCAAAAGATTTGTATCTATGCCAGATGCTAAAAATCATGGTATGGTTCTATTAGTTGATTGGTCAGGTTCAATGCATGAAGATCTTGGTTCAGTTATCAAGCAAGTTCTTAGCCTTACAGCATTCTGTAAAAAAGTAAACATTCCATTTGATGTATATAGCTTCACATCAAAAAATTCAGAATTAAAAACACCTTCCATTCAGCATGTTAAGCATGATGATCTTCATGTAGTTCATATGCTAAGCAGCAAAATGAATAAAGTAGAATACAATGAAGCATTCAGAGCTTATGCAAAAATTTCTTGGGTATTCAATGCCAAAGGTGGATATGCTTCTGGCACAGTACTTACTAAATTAGAACAATTAGGTATGACACCATTGAATGCAGTTCTTACTTATATTCCAACTCTTCTTGCAAAGTTCAGACAAGAAACTGGTGCTCAAAAAATTATCTTTACATGCCTTACAGACGGTGCAAGCCAAAGTGCAGATTCAGTACAAAGTCTTGGTGGATACGGTGGAAGAAAGTTCATCGTAAATAACAAACTTCTTGATACTACTAACAAATTAGAAACTGAAGTGCTTCTTGAAAATATCAAAAACTATTGTGAAAACACTGTAGGTTATTTCCTTACACGAGGTAATAGACACAACTTTCAATATGCTCTTCCAACTGAAGGCGATAAAAGAATACCTTGGTTAGAAGTTATGGATTTAAGAAAAGAATTCTTAAAGAACAAAATCCTTCATTATAAAAATACAAAAGGTTACGGAGACTACTTTATCTTAAGATCAGATAAAGCTTCCTTAAATACAGATAATGAAGACTTTGCAGTAAGTAAAGTTGCTAAAAAAGCTGAAATTACCAGAGCTTTTAAAAAGTTCCAAAAGTCAAAGAAAGGTAACAGAATCATGGCAACTAAATTTGCTGAGGCGGTAGCCTAATGAATTGTGATATAAATGTCACAGTATTCAATAAAAATGCAAAAAAATGCAGCCAACTGCAGATTAACGGTTTACATTCCCCTCAAAATATGGTAGAATGTATACATAAAATAAAAATTGATGGAGAATTATATTATGGATTTAAATTTTGCTCAAAAAGCTATAGTTGAAAAGCTAGTAGCAGCAAACCCTGGAAAAACTGAATTTTTTCCAAAGACTCTTGTCGCTATCGCCGATGAGAATGATATTCCTCGAAGAGAGGCATATAACATTGTACAGTCCATGCCAAAGGTTAGGCGTGGTGTTTATAATCTTTCAAGCGTAGTATTACCTTTCATTCAGAAAGATGCTACTCCAACAGAAAAGCCAATGCCAACTTCTGTTCAATCAATTCAAAACAGCGAGATCTTTGTTCCCGCTAAAGATCAATATTATGTTCCTTGGGGAAACTTCAAAGATATTGAGAACATTGTACGTTCCGGTATGTTTTACCCAGTTTACATTACTGGTCTTTCCGGTAATGGTAAAACCCTTATGGTTGAGCAAGCGTGTGCTCGAACAAACACCTCATACATCAGAGTTCAGATCACACCTGAAACTGATGAAGATGATCTTATCGGTGGTTTCCGATTGGTCAATGGCGAAACAGTTTTTGCCGAAGGTCCGGTTATCAAAGCTATGAAATCCGGTGCTTTACTTCTTATTGATGAGCTTGATCGTGGATCAAACAAAATCATGTGTCTTCAAGGTGTACTTGAAGGTAAGCCAATCCTTATCAAAAAAACCGGTGAAGTGGTTTCACCAGCACCTGGTTTCAACGTAATCGCTACTGCGAATACAAAAGGTAAAGGATCTGACGATGGTCGATTCATTGCAGCTTCAATCATTGATGAAGCTTTCCTTGAAAGGTTCACTATCACAGTTGAACAACCTTATCCTTCTCTTTCAATTGAGAAAAAGATTGTGCTTAAGCACATGGAAAAATTCGGTAAATCTGATCTTCAGTTTGCTGAACTTCTTTCACAGTGGTCTGAAACAATCAGAAAAACTTTTGAAGATGACGGCATTGATGAGTTGATCTCAACTCGTAGGCTTTGCCACATTGTTCAAACTTTCTCTATCTTTGATGATAGAATGAAAGCAATTCAACTCTGTGTAAACAGGTTTGATAACGATACCAAGGAAGCATTCCTTGATCTTTACTCTAAAGTTGATGTTTCAGTTACACCAACTGAAGAAAATATTAACCCTGATCCAGTAATTGATGACATATTGGATGAAGCATTGGAGAATGCCGATGTATAAGTTTAATGAAGGAGCTCTAATCCAAGAGCTCCAACAATATATTGATGCTACCTATGAAGGTCACTATTCAAAAAACAAATTTCAGTCAACAGAATTTATTATTGACTGTGGCCATGGCATGGGTTTCGCATTAGGTAACGTTTTAAAGTATGCACAGCGTTACGGTAAAAAAGACGGTGCAAACCGAAAAGATCTAATGAAGATATTACATTATGCAATTATTGCAATGCATCAGCATGATCTAAATGAAAAAGAAAAAGAATTGCCAGAACAAGAACGAGCAGAATGTGATTTCGCCTCTTGGCCTGTACCAATACAGTATAAATATAAATTTAAACATGGAGCAAAAAGTGAAACTTAATGATGAAACACGTGAAATACTAAAGAATTTCTCTACAATAAATGCGAACTTGGTTGTAAGGCCTGGTTCAACAATCTCAACAATGGCAGAAACAAAAACTTGTTTGGCCACTGCCACAGTGGCAGAATCTTTCAATAATGAATTTGGTCTATATGACCTTAACGAGTTCCTCAGTGCTATGAGCATGTTTGACGATCCTGAACTTGATTTTGCAGGCGACAACTTGTCCGTCTCCATCAAACAAGGAAGTCGATCTGTTAAGTACTTTTTGTCAGACACTACTACATTAACTTCTCCATCAAAACCCGTAGTAATGCCTAGCACTGAGGTCCAGTTTGTATTAAGCGCTGATGAAATAGCGTCTATTAGGAAAGCGTCAAGTGCTCTTGGCGCATCCGATATGATTATCAGTAATGGTGATGTTGGAGTAAGAATCACTGTTACAAATTCTAATGATAATACCTCAAACCAATATAATGTTGAAGTTGCAGCCTCCCAGGTTCCTTCTGAAAATTTTAAATTGATTTTATCAATTCCAAATCTTAAGATCATTCCTGGTGATTATGCGATCACGCTGTCTTCAAAACTTATATCTCATTTCAAACATACAACACGTCCAATTGAATATTGGATTGCGGTTGAAAAAAATTCTACTTATGGAGAATAATATGACAGAAGAAAATATACAAATCGGTGTTGCCGATCTTGAAGCCGTAGTTCAAATCATCGATGCATGTTCACAAAGAGGTGCATTTAAAGGTGATGAACTTGCTTCAGTTGGCAATGTTAGAAATCGTATTGATGCTTTTGTAAAAGCAAATAAGCCTGCACAACCTGCAGATGAAACACAACCTGAACTACCATTGGAGGATAATGATGAAACCGGGTGAAGCAATTCTATTGGCTGCTAAAAAGCAAGCCGAAGGAGAAGTTGAAGTTCATAAAGCGAACATTCAAGTATATCAAACAATGCCTGCCGGTATTGGAGAACATAGCGATATTGTAGAAGCAGTTATTGCTGAATTAGATAAATTAGCAGCTGCAAACGATCGACTCGAAATGATAAATACTTATTTCAATCAATCAATTCTTAGTGCGGAGAAGTCGCTACAATGAAAAAAATAATTGCATTAAGTTTACTTCTTACTGCCTGCACACCAGTGGCTGCACAAGATAATGTCAACCTCAATGCAAACGTACACGATCACTATAAAACTGTCTTTATACAAGAACCTTATAAAGTACAAGTATGCAGAGACAAAGTAATTTCCGGTGATAAAACTGGTGATACTTTAGGTGGTGCAATCCTAGGTGGTTTAATAGGAAAAGCACTTACCGGACAAGATGATGGTGCTAAAATAGGTGCACTATTTGGTGGCATTATCGGGCATGACAAAAGTAACGCACAAGGCGGTACTGCAAGGGTATGCCAATATGAAACACGATACAGAGAGAAAGCAAATACTACTTACTCTCATTCAACAATCACTTGGCGAATGAATGGAAGGACATACCGACTAAATTTTCAAAAGTGATTTATTATTATATTATGGAGAATGTGAATGACTGATTTTTTGTGGGTTGAAAAGTATCGCCCAAGAACAATAGAAGAATGTGTGCTTCCAAAACGTATGAAAGATACTTTTGTTAGCATCAAAGAAACTGGTGAACTTCAAAATATGATGTTTACTGGTAGTGCAGGTGTTGGAAAGACCACAGTTGCCAGAGCCCTTTGTAATGAACTTGAACTCGATTATATCATTGTGAATGGTTCGGAAGAAGGCAATATTGATACACTTCGAACTAAAATAAAACAATTTGCGTCAACCGTTTCCCTTCAGGGTGGTTATAAGGTTGTTATACTTGATGAAGCAGATTATTTAAATGCTCAATCAACTCAACCTGCTTTACGTGGATTTATCGAAGAGTTTTCTCAAAACTGTAGGTTTATCCTCACCTGTAACTTTAAAAACAGAATCATAGAACCATTACACTCAAGATGTAGTGTATATGATTTTTATGTTGCTCCGAATGAGCAACCTGAGATACTTGCCGATTTTATGAATCGGGTATCAGATATTCTCACTAAAGAAAATATTACATTTGACAAGAAAGTACTTGCTGAACTTATTATGAAGTATCGGCCTGATTTTCGTCGTGTAATAAATGAGCTTCAAAGGTATTCTGTATCAGGCACAATTGATACAGGCGTCTTGGCTAATATGTCTGATGAAAGTTTCAATTCACTTGTAAGTTCTCTTAAAGATAAAAACTTTAAGGAAATGCGTAAATGGGTAGCTAGTAATATTGACTTGGAACCATCTGTAATCTTTCGTAAAATTTATGACACAATGATGGATAATATACAACCTAAGTCTATTCCGCAGGTAGTTCTTATTCTTGCCGACTATCAGTATAAGAATGCATTCGTTGCAGATCATGAATTAAACGTTGTAGCGTGTATGACTGAAATTATGGCAAGCACGGAGTGGAAGTAATGGGTAACTTTATTATAAGATCTGCCTGGTTTCTTTTAATATTAACTTTTTTATTCTGGGATGTAGATGGCACCACGATATTTGAAAGTATTGTTGCGGCTACTATAAATATATTACAATGAATCCATTCCAATATTTAAGTGCTATTAATGACACGAAACAGGATATTATGGTTGACGATATATCAGAAAAGCAATACAACGCTTTTATGGTTAATCGCGGGCTATCCTATTTTTACGACACTGTGTTACTTGCCAATGAGATGAACCAAAGGGCACACCTTGATAATCGTCTTCAATTTGATTTTTTTATAAATACTATAAGAAAAAAGAAAAGATTTAGCAAATGGATGAAAGCTAAAGAAGAGGATAACATTAAGGTTGTCAAAGAGTATTATGGTTATAGCAACGAGAAAGCACGCCAAGCTTTGACAATACTAAATGATGATAATATTGAACAGTTAAAAGCAAAGGTGTATAAAGGTGGAACAAGAAAATAATGAGAGTTGTGAGTGGACTCCAGCTATGATGCTGGAAGTATCACTTAACACACCGGATGATTTCTTAAAAGTAAGAGAAACACTAACAAGAATTGGCGTGGCATCACGTAAAGATAACACGCTTTATCAGTCTTGCCATATACTTCACAAACAAGGTCGCTACTTTATCACGCATTTTAAAGAACTTTTTCTATTGGATGGAAAGCCATCTAATCTTACAGTGAATGATGTTCAAAGGCGTAATACAGTTGCAACACTTTTATCTGATTGGGGTCTTATCACGTTCATTGATGAAAAACAAGCGGAAGATAAAGCACCATTAAGACAAATAAAGATTATATCTTTTAAGGATAAAGATCAATGGAATCTTTCACCGAAGTATAATATAGGCAACGGTAAAGTTTAATGCCGTGGCCCAGAAAGAATAGACCGCCTAAAGGTCGTAGAAAAATTGGGTCAAGACAAAGAAAAAATAGAAATAAACGTAAAAACAGGAAGTAATCTTGTATAAATAACATTGAGTGCCGGATTGTCCGGGCTCAATATTAACCCTTGCTAGTTATAGGAGGAAAAAATGACTGGTACTTTTATGTTCCCAAGGAACGCTTTTTTAGGTTTCGATCACATCTTCGATGAACTCGAAAAAATCACAAATCACGCAAATGATTCATATCCACCTCACAATGTAATTAAACATGAGGATGGAAAATATGATATTGAACTAGCTATCGCTGGTTTCTCAAAAGATGATATTGACATTCAAGTCAAAGATCATGTTTTGACAATTAAAGGTGAGCGAGGTCCTCGTAGAAATCAAGATGCTTATGTACACAAAGGCATCTCAGGTCGAAAATTCATGAAATCGTTCAGGCTATCTGAGTACGCTGATGTCACTGGAGCCGATATGACGGATGGGATTCTTACTGTCAACATTGAAGTAATCCTTCCCGAAGAGAAGCGTCCTCGTAAAATCAATATTGGTCAAAACGAGGAAAAAAATGACAGCAATAACTCTAAGTCTGAGTTACTCACAGAGAATAATTGAACTTCTCTGGGGTGGCTTAAAAAATACCTTAAGATCTATAGCACTAGGTATAATCTTAGCTCGTCAAACACAAGCTAATACTTATATCGTTAAGGAACTTATGAAATCTGGAGAGTATAAGAAAGGTCATACTGAAAGTTCGCTTTTGTATGAACTTAATCAAAAGTCTCTTCAAAGACTAAAGGATGAACGGCATGCTAAATAAAATTTTTCAATGGCTATTCAATAATCCTAGCATTCACGAGCAAATCCTTGCTA
>MDTE01111294.1_pt1 | contig 13385 bp, 7 predicted proteins | sample 811231 | NCBI WGS metagenome assembly MDTE01 (sample SAMN05326651, study PRJNA326480) | marine metagenome | isolation source: seawater | place: Indian Ocean: Red Sea | collected 2010
AAACTGGCGAAGCAGGCGGAGAATTCGAAGCTGCTCCGACTGTTGCTGGCGAGTGTCTGGTTTCGATTGGCGGTCGTGGGGATGCTTCTGGTGTTCGTGGCTCTCGTCCTGGCGCTGGTTCCCTTTTTGGATACGTCACCGAGGGAAATTCCAGGAGTATACCGGACGAGCGGTCCCAACATGGTTCAGGCATGGCGGCTCCATCAGAATGCCGTTGAGACCACAGAGGCCAAGGAATATGAGGAGGCCGATTATTTTTGGCGTGCGACGCTGCGAAAGAATCCCGGGGACGTCGCACTGGTTCGCGACAGCGCTTCTGGTCCGAAGGGAGCGCCCTCAGGAGGCCATTCGCTTCACCCTCGATTTGATTAGCAGTGATCCGGCTCAATCAGTTTTCATTCTTAATCACGGCTTGGCGTTGCTTCAAAATGGTCGGATTGAGGAAGCGGAACGCCATTTTCGCGCCCTCGTTGGGATTTGGCTGGTTCGAGCTCTACGTTGGTTTGCGCGATTTGGAAAATGCCGAGCGGGCGTTGATGGATGTCAACGAGTCCCTTCTTTTTCCAGAGCAAGCCCAGTGGCTGGCGAAGGCTAATCGGGAACTTGGCCTGGGGGCCGCCGGCCCCGTGGTGGAAGCTGCCGAAGAATAGTTCGCTTCTTTCCCAAAGCGAGGGCGGAGGATGATTGGTAAGAGCGGATGTTTAGGGGTGCTGGTTGCAGCAGGAGTCGTCGGATCCAAAACTCCGCTGGGTGATCGGATTCAAGAAGGTTGAAAAAGAGAGTGGTCTCCGAGAGGAACCGATGAGGGAGTTTTCGCTTTTGTCCGCGGCGGGATCCTGCAGATCATAAAAGCGTCCTGATACTGCTAATATCAATTGGCAGCCGGGAACTGCGGCGCCGAAAGGGGTTGCTCGGTCCAGTCGAGAACGGTTTCAACGGGAAGCTGGTCGCCCGTGAACCGGGTGACGTTTCTGGCTGGTGGGGTTGGCCGTATTGGATGGTTTTCATTGCCGTGGCCAAACCGTCACCACAGCGGATGAACCCGAGTGATCGGGATCCATCGTGTTCTCGTTCCTTCCAGGTCAGGTCGTCGTCAATGGGGTGAGCGGCGAGATCGTCGGGCGCTACCCGAAGCGTTTTTGGAAGATTTCCTTCCTGGTCTTGTCGGTGCTCGCTTTGGGGGCCGCGGGGATCTTGGTTTCCCGGTCGTCGGCTGCTTTCTGGGGGATTCGGAAAGGGCTGCTTTGGTCCGCTTTGGCGCGGAGGACGGCTTGCGCGGGCGACGAATCGACTCAACGGTTTTGGGGCGAGATTTGGGAATCAAGACCACCGGGCACCCCTCGTAGCCGAATGCCTTTCTCATTTCCCGAGCCAAGTACTTTTCGTATTGGGCGCTAAAGAGTTCCTTGCGATTGACGAACAGGAGGAAGGTGGGGGGCGATGACTTGACTTGAGTCGCGTAGTAGAACTTGAGCCTCGAACCGGCCTGACTGGCCGGTTGCCTTTTTTGAATCGCATCGTGAAGCGTTCGGTTGACGACGGCGGTGGGAATCGATTGTTGGAGTTGACCGGCCACATAGCGAATGGCCTCCAGCAGCCGTTCCATATGAAATCCGTTGAGTGCCGAGGTAAAGATAACCGGCGCGTAGTCGAGAAAGAACATCTGCCGCTGAACCCAGTCACCGAACATGGCGAGGTCATAGGTTTGGCCATCGATATGCTGACGTGACTTCAATGAGCCCGAGCGCTTCTGTTCCTCACCACGGGCCGTCTTCACCGCGTCGGCGTAGAGGTCCCATTTATTGACCACCAGGATGCATGCCTTTCGTTCTTCGACGATGATGTCGGCAATCTTCTTGTCCTGCATGGTCACGCCGTCTTCCGCGTCAAACACGTGGACCACGATATCGGCACGTTTGATCGCTTCCTCGCTTCGTTTGACACTGAAGAACTCGATCGAGTCATTGACTCGTCGACGCTTGCGGATCCCCGCCGTGTCGATCAGCAGGTAGTGTTCGAGTTCGCCGTCGGTTTCAATGGTGAATGGGACATCGACGCAATCCCGGGTGGTGCCCGGCACGGCGCTGACAATGACCCGTTGGCTCTGGGCGAAGGCGTTAACCATGGAGGATTTCCCAACATTGGGACGGCCCACGAAGGCAAGCTTGAGCGCCTGGGCATCGCTCCCTGGGGCAGCGGATTCTTCCCCCGCCGGTTCAGGGGGAGGGGCACTTGTTTTCAGTGCGTGATCGACGGCGGAGGTGAAGTCTTCAATGCCTCGTCCATGAATGGCCGATACGGGATGGATTTCCTCGAAGCCGAGCTGGTCGAAATCGGCTTGGCCGCCGAGATCCTTTCTGTCGTCGGCCTTGTTGGCCGCGACCAGTACCGGTTTTCCCGATTGACGGAGTCGCTGGGCCACCTCGAGGTCGAGGGGACGAATGCCGTCCTTGATGTTGACGACAAACAGGATGACGTTCGCCGATTCGATCGCGATTTCGACCTGGTCGATGGCGGCGTTGGTGATGAGATCGGGAGATTTCTCGCCGGTCAAGAGGCCGATGCCTCCGGTGTCGATCAGGGTCAAGGGTTTGCCGCCCCAGTCGATGACGGCACTGACCCGATCCCGAGTGACTCCCGGTTGATCATGCACAATGGCAATTCGGCGTCCGGCAAGCCGGTTGAATAGGGCCGATTTCCCCACGTTTGGGCGACCGACAATGGCGATGATTCGCTCCATTGGTGAGATATTGTCGAATGAGAACGCCAGTCAGAAGGAAATTCTGATTCCCGGTTCGGTTGAGGAGAACGGGGCGCGATCGGGACTGCGGAGGAACGACTCGCCGAATCACCCTAGGGAGAGACTCCATCGCAGGGTTTGATGGTTTTTTATGTTTGTAACTTATTTATAATGAATGAGTTGTGTTTTTGTTGACGTATTTTCACTTCATTAAACGCTTTGGAGGATTTGCTGCTTTCACCGATTTTGACCGTGTTGTTGACGCAGAAATCAACGAAGAAACCAAGAGAAGCATCATGAAATACTTAAAGAACAAGGGGAGGGGAATCGGCTGGGCCGCGTCCCTTCTCATATCCGTCATCGGAATGACCTGCGAAGTCGGGGGGCAAACCGCCCCGAGCGGAGGAGGGGTTAGTTTGCGAATCGTCGGGGGGAGCATCGCCAACGCGGTGGACTACCCATGGATGGTGGGGTTGGTCTCCGGGGATGAAAGCGATTTGACGAACGCCCAGTTTTGCGGGGCGAGTGTCATCGCCCCCACTTGGGTGATCACCGCGGCGCATTGTGTCGAGAATGAGATCCCGGGCAACGTCGACGTCATCATTGGGGCCGGAGATCTGCGAGATTCATCGGCGTTTCGGCGGATTCGCGTCTCCCGCATCATTACCCATGCAGGATACTTCAACCAGGAGGATGGAATCGACGCAGACATCGCGCTTCTTGAATTGACGGAGTCGGTGGAGGGGGGGGCTGTCCTGCCGGTGATTGAGGACGAGGCCTTGGCGGTTCCCGGAACCATGAGTCGGACCATCGGTTGGGGATTGACCTCCGAGGGCGGAAGCCCTGCGGCGGAGCTCCGGGAGGTGGATCTTCCGATAGTTTCACTTGAGACCGCTAACGCCACGGGGGCATATGACATGGAACTGACCGCGGACATGTTACCGGCCGGATTTCCCGGCGGTGGCAAAGACTCATGCAACGGCGATAGTGGCGGACCACTATTGGTTCGAAATCAGGCGAACGATGGGTATGTGTTGGCCGGGATTGTGAGCTTTGGGTCACATCTGGGATGTGCGGCCCCCAATGCTTACGGCATCTATACCCGCGTCTCCTATTTCCTGGATTGGATCCAACGGGGGATGGCTTGGGAACTCGAGGTGACCGAATCCGGCAGTGAGGGAAATCGCCCAGACGATGAAGGGGAATTTGATCCCTTTGACGAATTGACGGATGAGTGGCCTCCCATTCCCGGGGAGGAAGGGGAATTCGATCCCTCTGACGAGTTGACGGACGAGTGGCCTCCCGTTCCCGGGCAGGAAGGGGAATTCGATCCCTTTGACGAGTTGACGGACGAGTGGCCTCCCATTCCCGGGCAGGAAGGGGAATTCGATCCCTTTGACGAGTTGACGGGCGAGTGGCCTCCCATTCCCGGGCAGGAAGGGGAATTCAATCCCTCTGACGAGTTGACGGACGAATGGCCTCCCGTTCCGGGCGGTGACATGGGATTCCCTGATTGGGATGAGGCATTTCCTGGTTTCGCATGGCCGGATGACGAAATCAATGAATCGCTCCCCGGCGATGACGAGGGATTTGAGGATTTCCTCCCCTGGGAGGATATCCTGGGTGATGGGGATGATTGGGAATGGGCGGATGACGTCGAGTTCGATGAGGATCCCGAAGCAGGGTTTCAAGAGTTTTCCGAGGATTGGGAGGCCCATGAATTCGAACCCGGTGAGTTCAATGACGATGAGGAGTTGTTCATGGACGATCCGCTCTGGGACGAGATCTGGGATCTTATTGGTGGATTTGATGATCCATGGGGGAATGGTGAAGGCGACTTCTGGGGGGATGATGAAGGTGACTTCTGGGAGGATGATGAAGGTGACTTCTGGGAGGATGATGAAGGCGAGGCGGACTGGGACTCCGATCAAATGTGGAATGGATTCTTCTGGTGGAACTAGCCTGGGAACCTTTGGAGTCTTGTAACGGGAATCGCAATCTGCTGATCTGTGCGGCGTATTCATGCGTCGTTCAGATCGGCAATTCTTGCATCAGGCGGGCCCGATGAGTGTGACGAGGGTTTTCGAAAACAGCGTGCCCTGCTGCAAGGGACATTCCTTGGTCTGGCGGGTGGGGATGATTCTCCTGGGCTTGGTTGGGGCTCTTCATGGCACGGGGGAGATGGCTTTTCCCACTCGTAATGAGGCGGGACGGCCGCGAATCGTTGGGGGTCGGGAGGTCTCCCGAGGGGAATTCCCGTGGATGGTGGCGATTGTCCGGTCGGATGATCCCGTCGCCTATCGCGGCTACATGGGAGGGGGAACCCTGATCCATCCTCGGTGGGTGATCACGGCCGCCCACGTGGTGGGCGACGCCCGGGCGGATGGCCTTGAGGTCCTCCTGGATGCTCATGATCTTTTGATGGATTCATCGAGTCGCCGGGTCCGCGTGGCTGAAGTGGTCCGGCATCCGGGCTTCGAGACGCGGAAGGGACTCTTGGGATCGGACCTCGCGTTGCTCCGGCTTGAAACGGTGCAGGAGAAACGAGAGACCCCCATTCTTTTCCCTCCGGTCTCGGCATGGGCGAGCGGTCGGTCGGTTCGTGCGCTTGGTTGGGGACGAACCGCTCCGCGGGGCTTTCGAGCGAGTGCGTTGCAGTGGGTTGATTTGTCTCTGGTGGATCGAGAGGCCGTTGATGCGGCGGCGGTCTATGGTCAGTTGCTTCCGGACGATGTTATTCTCGCGGGAGGCCAGTCGGACGGAAGGGATACCTGTGAGGGGGATAGCGGCGGGCCTCTCTTGGCGGAGACCCGGACCGATGGGGCTTGGGCGATGATCGGGGTGGTGGCAGGAGGCTCGGATCAGGGATGTGCGGTTGCCGGGGTTCCGGGGCTCTACACCAGTGTTCTCGAGAACCGGGTGTGGTTGGAATCGGTTGTGGTCGGCGGCTTCCCTGATTGGGTCGTGCTGCATGGAGCCCGCGGCGAGGAGGAAGACTTGGATCAAGATGGCATCACCAATTGGGAGGAGTATGCGCGGGGGACGCATCCTCGCGATCCGCGATCGCGCCCCCGCCTTGCGATCCGCCTGATTCGAAATGAAGGGAAGGTCTATCCCGAATTGGCCGGAGTGATTCGGCGTGGTGTGGATGACCTGGTTTTCCATTTGGAATCCTCCCTTGATCTTGTGGATTGGGAACGGATTGAGTCCGTTCGGCCAGTCACCCTGCCGGGTCGAGGATTGGTTCCCTTTCAATGGCGGGGCGCGGCGCGGCAGGAAGGGGCGGGGATGGCCTTTTTTCGCCTGCGTGCGACTCCGAGAAATTCCGGGAAGGCTTTGGGGTTGAATGGGATGACGGTGATTGGGGAGACTTTGGAACGGTAGTCATGGATTCAGTTAAGCCTCACTCCTCCGGTGACCCGACGTCGCGAACGCGGATTGGATACCTGGGATCCATCATCGCGATCTTTTTTCTCGTCGGTGGCTTTTTTGTGTCGCGCTCCATTCTCAGCGGGTTTGACCAAATTGAGGTTCAGAATGTTTTGGGAGAGGTCGGATGGGTCATGGCGGATCTTGAAGAAGAGGGCTTTGAGCTGGCCAATGTGGCCAATGATTTGGCGGTCCTTCCCGAAGCGGCGCAGTTCTTTGCTTCCCCCTCGGAGGCCTTCTTTACCGATTATCTGGACCCCGTGTCCGCCGAGCTGCTGATGTTTGATTTCGCCGCGCTCTATGATCGGAGCAATCAATTCTTGGCGGGGGTTCGCTATGATGCGGGCTTGGCTGACGAGAGTCGGATCGCCGAGTCTGCCAGCGAGGTTTTGAAGCGGCGCCTGAAGCGGTATCAACTCGAGCGGGACCAAGCCAAACTCGATTTGGTGATTCTTGACGGTACGGTTTTTTTCTTGGCCTCCCATCTCGTCTATGATCTGGAACGCGATCAGGGGCCGGACTTGGGTACGATCGTGCTGGGCAAGCGCCTGGCCCTGGACTATCGCCTCTATGAGGGGGTGTTGGGAACGACCTACGCCCTGCCCTCGAGTCGGGATGTGAGCCCTTGGAAAGGGGGGGGGGAGCCGATCAACCAGACTGACGTTTACCCGGTCTTTCCCGAGGAGGAATTTGAAATCGAGGAAGAGCCCTTTGATGATGGCGACTGGGATGAATTGTCGGCGGAGGAATGGGAGATTCATGAATTCGATGTCGATCTGGATGTGTTTGAACAATCGCAGTTCTTTCTCATAGAGCCAAGTGCGCGCGGGCCGGACGGACAGCCCAAGACGCAGGTAATGTGTGCGTTGGGCGGAAGCTATGAGGAAGCCGAGGTGGTGTTAAAGGTATTGGTCCCACAGACGATTTCGCAATTGGCGGCTCGCAAGGCACGATTGGTCAACGGCGTGCTGTGGGTTGGAGTGGTCATGACGATTGGATTTACCGCGTTTGTCGTCAGGGAGATTCGACGCCGCTTTCAAGCGGAACGTTCCCTTCGTCGGGTCAATGATCAACTCGAGCAAGCAAACGCTCAAAAGGATCGGCTGTTCTCGATCATTGGGCATGATCTCAGGGCGCCCCTCAATGGGGTGATTCGACTCTCCGAGCTGATGGTCAGGGCGCCGGAATCATTCGCGTCGAAAGATGTGTCCCGATTTGCCACCAATATCAACCAGACCGGAAAACAATTGCACGGTCTCCTGGAGAATCTGCTGAATTGGTCGCGGTTCCAGACCGGGCAGCTCCCGTTCAATCCGATCGTCCTGGATCTCGCGACCGTGGTGCGGCAGGTCGCGGCGCTCTATCGGCCCCGCGCGGAGGAGAAGGGGATTCGTCTTGAATGGGATGTGGCGGAGGGCATGACCGTGCGGGCGGATACGGAGATGTTGAACACGGTTCTCCGTAATCTGGTCTCCAATGCGATCAAGTTTACCGACGCGGGAGGGACGGTCGACCTCTCCGTCTCCGAGTTGGATGGATTCGTCCGCATTTCGGTCGCGGATACGGGGCGGGGGATGTCGGTAGCGCAGGTGAATCGACTTTTCGAATTGCGAACGGATTCGGCTGATCGATCGGCTCCGGAAGAGGAGCAGGGGTCAGGCTTTGGGTTGCTCTTGTGTCAGGAAATGGTCCGGCGTCACCGCAGCGTGCTGGAGGTGTTTAGTGACCCGGGGGTCGGGAGCGAGTTCAGCTTTTCCATCCCGACCGCGCAGAACACAGGATGGTGTGACGCGGGAGGCGGCGAATGAAGTCGGTGAGAACCGTCCTCATCGAGGACCAGGAGTTATTGAGAAACGTCCTGGTGAAGACCCTGGAAATGAATCCCCACTTTGAGGTGCTCGGGGATTGTGCCGACGGCAAGTCAGGGCAAACCCTGTGCCTCGAAGCGCGTCCCGATCTGGTCGTGACGGATGTGGATATGCCGGAGATGGATGGGATCACCATGGCCCAACGGCTTCTCAAGGCACTTCCCGCGGTTCGGATCCTGGCGCTCACCAATCTGAAGGATCCCTTTACGATCAATCGATTGAGAGAAGTCGGGGTGCATGGCTATGTCGAAAAGGATCAACCGCTCGATATCCTGGAGGAGGCGATGCGTCGCGTCGCGTCGGGAGGTCACTATTACACCGCCATCGTGCAGGAAGTGAGTTCTCAACTCGCGCAGGATCCGGTCGCATTCTCGAAGATTCTGAGTCGACGGGAACAAGATGTGGTTCGATTGGTCGTTCAGGGGTTAACGAGCAAGGAAATCGCCAAAACCCTCAAGCTCCATCCCCGCTCCGTCGAAACCCATCGGTACCGAATCATGAAGAAGCTTGAGCTCAAGAACGTGGTTGATTTGGTGGCCTATGCGGAGCGCCATGGCTTGGGGCGGGGAATCCAGTAGGGGCGAATCGAGTTTATGCCGGTCGAAGAGAGGGAACCGGTAAGCGTTCTCGAGGGATTCATGTGGCTTGCCGGGAGGGAGGCGTGGGTTCGGTCTTTCGATCCAACGCTCTCCGCTTTGTTGGCCGGGGTGATCGGGCGATAATGTACTTGCCTGAAGGGAGGGGAACGCACAAACCTACGACCCCATGAGTGGTCAGCCAGGTCAACCCGTACCCCACGAGAAATTGGTTAATATTCCGGCATTGATCGCCGATTACTACACCCAATCACCCGACCTTGATGATCCCGAACAACGGGTGAGCTTCGGAACCTCAGGCCACCGGGGAAGCTCCCGGAACGGCGGGTTTACCGAATCGCATATTCTGGCCGTTGCCCAGGCGGTGGCCGAGTACCGACAGGCGCAACGATTGAGCGGGCCGCTGATGCTGGGGATGGACACGCACGCGCTCTCTGAGGCCGCGCATCGAAGTGTGATCGAGGTGTTGGCTGCTAATCAAGCAACCGTATGGCTTCAGGCGGGAGGTGGCTACACGCCGACTCCGGTCGTCTCCCATGCGATCCTTCAATACAACGCCGACCGAACCGATGGATTGGCAGATGGGTTGATCATCACCCCATCGCACAATCCGCCCGAAGATGGGGGGCTGAAGTACAACCCACCGACTGGTGGTCCCGCGGATCGCCAGGCGGCGAGTGCGATTGAGACTCGGGCGAATGAGATTCTTCGCCACGGACTGAAGGAGGTGAAGCGAATGAGTTATCGAAAAGCCCTCCGTGCGTCGACCGTTCATGAGCGGGATTTCCTCACGCCGTATGTCGAGGATCTCGACCGGGTCGTCGACATGGAGGCGATTCGACATTCCGGCCTCAAGATGGGGGTGGACCCGATGGGCGGCGCGGGTTTGGCCTACTGGGAGCCCATTCGGGAGCGCTATGGGCTGGATCTTGAAGTGGTCAATCCCCGAATCGACCCGACCTTCTCCTTCATGACCCTGGATCAGGATGGTAAGGTGCGAATGGATTGTTCCTCGCCCTATGCGATGGCGGGTCTCATCGAGTTGAGGGACCGATTTGACCTTGCTTTTGGAAATGATCCCGATTTCGACCGCCACGGGATCGTGACGAGGGAGGGGCTGATGAACCCAAACCACTACCTGGCGGTGGCGATTCATTATCTGTTTCAGAATCGGGCCCAGTGGAGGGCCGATGCTGCCGTGGGGAAGACCCTCGTCTCAAGTTCCATGATTGATCGCGTTGCCGAGTCGATCGGACGTCCCTTGGCAGAGGTGCCGGTGGGATTCAAATGGTTTGTGCCCGGCCTTGGGGATGGTAGTTATGGGTTTGCGGGAGAGGAATCTGCGGGGGCCTCGTTCCTGCGGCGCGACGGAGGTACCTGGACGAGTGATAAGGATGGCTTCATATTGGATCTGCTGGCGGCGGAAATCATGGCGGTGACCCAAAAAGATCCATCCGCCCACTACCGAGCCCTGGAGGAGCAATTTGGTCAATCCCACTATCGACGGGTGGATGCACCGGCCTCCCTGGAGCAGCGCTCCCGACTCAAAGCCCTTTCCGCAGAGCAGGTGAGGGTTGGGGAGCTCGGGGGGGAGCCGATCCTGGAGAAGCTGACCCATGCCAGGGGAAACGGGGCGGCGATTGGCGGTTTGAAGGTGGTGACCGAGAACTGCTGGTTTGCCGCTCGCCCTTCCGGCACGGAGGATATTTATAAAATCTATGCCGAGAGCTTCAAGGGAGGGCAGCACCTCGACGCCGTGCTTCAGGAAGCCCAAGCCCTGGTGGAGGGCGTGCTGGCTTAATGGGGCTTGCGTCTTTCGCCCGTGACCCTCAATTCGTGTCATCCCGGTTCCTCTTTCCTTTAAAAAATTGAAAGATCCGGCTCCGGCCGACGTATACTTTGATGACGGGTGAAGTCCTTGTGGGAAGGAGAAAGGGAGGATCAGACATCGGGTTCGGCCGATCCCAAGGACGCCAAGGAGGTTGAACACTGGCGGATGCGGGCAGAGTCAGTCTGTCGGTATCCGCTCCTTCTCTTTCGGTAACCGATTGTGCGTTGTCGCCCTGAACTCCCATCAGCGTGGAGCTAGTGATGGGCGCGTGAGTCAGGGGGGATTCCCTTAAAACGGTTCGGATAATTCGTTGGTGATCGCGGCAGAAACCCCTTAGCCGGCCCGAGGCGCGGGGTTGCCGCCATGGTCGTGGTCGTTCTGTTGGGGGGTGCCTGCGAGGACGGATTGGAGTGTCGCCGCAAGGACCTCATATTGGTAGGGCTTTTTGATTAATTGGAATGATCGAGCCTTGAGTTTGTCCGCGTGTCCGCTCGCGTATCCTGAGAGCAGTAAGATCTTGGTTTCGGGGTAATGTTGTTGAGTCCATTCCGCCAAGCGAAACCCATCCATGTCCCCGGGCATCAGGACGTCCGAAAGGAGGAGATCGATTCGATCGCCGGACTCGAGGAAGCGTCTCGCCTGCTCGGCGGTTTCAGCTTCATGGACGGTATAACCCAGTCGTTGAAGATTCCTGGTGGTGATCTTGCGAACTCTCGGTTCATCCTCCACTACTAGGACCACCCCGCAGTGCTCGAGGTCTTGGTGTGGATGGAAGGGGGGCTCGGAGGAGGCATCGAGGGATAGGCGGTCAGAATCCGAGTAAGGAAAGAACAAAGAAATGCTGGTCCCCTTTGGCGTGGATTCATCGATGAGGCAGGTGCCCGCCGATTGTTGGGCGAAACCATAGACCATGCTCAGACCCAGGCCGGTGCCCCGTTCCCGTTCCTTGGTGGTAAAAAACGGTTCAAAGATGTGCGGCAAGTGATCGGGCGAAATCCCCTGGCCCGTATCCTTGATCGTGATGCGAGCGTAGGTGCCCGCTCTGAGGCCAGTCCCCAGAACATCCTCCGCGGTTTGCTCATGCAGGTGGGTTGAAATCGTGATGGTGCCGCCCTCGGGCATGGCGTCTCTGGAGTTGATGGCGAGATTGAGCAAGGCGTTTTCAAACTGGTTGGGATCGATATTGATTTGTAGCCTCTTGAACTCGGAATCGGTCACCAACCCGATGTTTTCGCCAACGGTGCGAGACAGGAACCGCGCAAACTTCTCGATCGAAAGGGAGATGTCGGTCAGGGCGGGTTTAAGCTCTTCCTTACGAGAAAACCGAAGCAAGTTCTGTGTGAGTTCGGCGCCATCCTGGGCGGCTGCGATGGCGTCATTCACAGCCTCCGCAGTGTCTGCATCCATCGGCTTGGTGTCATCGCGGAGAAAGACCAAGTTACCAATAATGACAGTCAAAAGATTGTTGAAATCGTGCGCGATGCCACCGGTTAGCTGACCAACGGCTTCCATCTTTTGGGCCTGTTGTAATGCGGCATCTTTTTCCCGAAGTTCGGTAATATTCTGGCCCACGCCGATGACGCCAGTGATGTTGCCCTCGGTGTCCCGTCGGGTGGTGGCGTTGAGAAGCACGTCGACTTGACGCTTGGTTTTGGTGAAAATAGGGAATTCGTAGTTGGCCGTTTCCGAACCCTGCAAGGCGTTCCGGAGGACGTTTTCCACGGAGGTCTTGTAATCATCGGTGATGAAGTCGGCGACGAGGTCGCGCCCGATGACCTCCTCCTTGCTAAAACCGGTGATATTGGCGGACTGCTGGTTCCACTCATTGACGCGGCCCTCGACGTCAATGCCGAAAATGGGCGCGTTGGCGGTGTCGATCAATTGGGTCAGCTCAGCGGCTTGACTTTCCAACGTCTTGGCCTGGTTAGAGATTTGTTCTGTTCGGCTCTCCACCATTCCCTCCAGGGAGTTGATCAATTCCTTCAGGGTGCCATTGAGGAGCCTGATCTCGGAGGAGCCTCTGTCGAAGCCCTCATAGTGGGCATGATGGCTCACTGAGAACCGTGCGGCCGAGGCTAATTCCGAAATCGGAACCGAAATCTGCCGTTGAGCCCAGGAGAGCACCCCGACGAGTGCCCCCAGAAATAAGAGGACCGACACCCAAAAAACGAGCTGATCTCTACTCGCCGCGACGGTGGCTTTGGCTTCAAGCGTCTGATATTCGGTCGTGATCAAATTCTCGAATCTTTGGAATTGAACGACGAGCCGTTTGGAGAGGGCAAAAAACGCCTCAGAGCGGTCCTGTTCACCCTGTTCTGTCATCTCATCGAAGGTGACCTCGTTGACGATCACATGATTTTCAGACAATTCCGTTGAGTCCTGCTTGAGCGGCGGTGCCTTGGGCTCGTCTTTGTTGAAATCAATGGTCTTCGTTTCGGCCGTGGCGTCGAACAGGTTGATCGTATGGTTGTTGGGATCATGACGTTCCGATTGCCCTTGTCCGGTGCTGTTTTTGGTGAAAAAGGTGCTCAAGCGCTCGAGTTGCCTCTGCATCGCGACGACCTCCGCCTGTTGAGTCTTGGTGAAGCAATCATCATACAGGAACTCAAAGGATCGCTCGGCCTCCTCATACGACCTTGCCGCGGGTTGGATGAGGTAGTACGCCTCATCCGCGAGGTAGTAATCACAGGCCGTGATGAACGTGTTAAGGCTGTTGGAGGCAATCGAGACCCGGGCCTGGGCGATCTCGGCCTGGGCCAGTTGCCGATCAGCCTGGTTTCGAATCACGGCGCGGTAACGCTGAAACGAGCCGAGGCTGATCCCGAAGAGGGCGGCCATCAAGACGAGAAGCAGAAGGTGGGAGCGGATGCTCATCCGTTCAAGAGAGAGGTCACGATCGGAAAACCGGATTGATTGGGACG
>MDTE01001837.1_pt1 | contig 13383 bp, 9 predicted proteins | sample 811231 | NCBI WGS metagenome assembly MDTE01 (sample SAMN05326651, study PRJNA326480) | marine metagenome | isolation source: seawater | place: Indian Ocean: Red Sea | collected 2010
AGATAATCTATTAATCTAGCCTGATTAGAATTTAAAAATAATTAGTTGTTGTATCAACATTATTGATATAAATTTGATATATGGACAACAAAAAATCACTGCAAATTCATATGGAGATGGGGATGCTAATCTCAAGTGCACATAAAGGGATGATGAGAAAGTTTGTTCAGAACTCACAGGAAGATGGGATTGATATTTCGCTTGACCAATGGATGGTTTTGGGACCTATATGGCAATTAGGTAATCCATCACAAAAACAATTATCTGATATATGCCTTAAGGATAAAGGGAGTATAACAAGGATTTTAGATATATTGGAAAAAAAATCATTAGTTGTAAGAGTTGCAGATCAAATTGATAGTAGAATTAAGCGGATTGTCCTTACAAATAATGGTAAGGAATTATTTGTTGATGCTGTTCCAATAATGGAAAAAACTAGACAGCAGATTAAAAAATATATTTCTGAGGAAGAAATAGAAATATTTAAAAAAGTATTAATTAAAATAAATAAAAGCTTAGATGAAGAAATTAGTTGATCATGCAACTATTAAATTTTTCCTTTTGCTTGTTTTTGGTTGTGTACCCAAATATAATTTAGATGATATAGAAATTGAAATACCCAATAAGTGGGAATATGATATATCAGATAATCAAAGTGTAACCGGTGTATGGTGGGGAATCTTAACTGACTCTACAATTATTTCATTTATAGAAAAAGTTAAATCGCAAAATAAAACTTTAAATAATATTATTTATCGTAATTCAATAGCTATGCAAACTGCTAGAATTCAAGGCGCAAATATTTATCCAACACTTAATGGATTGCTTAGTGGAAATAAATCTGTTCAAAATTTAGCTACTTTTGGTTTTGCAGAATCATTTTTACCAGAGAACCAAAACCAAAATTCAGATGTAGATGATAGTGATATTATTTCCTTTGATTCAGAAACATATGGACTTCAACTATCAACTCAGTGGGAGATAGATATATGGGGAAGAGCATTAAATGCTCGAAAAGCTGCTCTAAAAGATTATGAAGCAATGAAATATGAACTTTCATATATTGGATTTTCAACTCTCGTCCAATCTGTTAAGACATATTTACAAGCTGAAGAAGCATATGGACAAGTAGAAATAGCAAAAGCATCATATAATAATTTAGTTGAAATTAGAGATATGGTAAAAGACAGGTATGATAAGGGTGTTAAATCGAGCCTTGATTATAGACTTGCTGAAACATCTGTTGCTATAGCTGAGGTTCAGATTGAAGTGCGTCAAGCACAAGCAAACAATATTTTTAGGGTGCTTAATGTGCTTCAAGGTCAATATCCATCAAATAAGTTTACTCCTACAAATCAATTGTTTGATAGTATACCAAGTATTACCAAGGGCATACCAGCAGACCTATTAAAGAGAAGACCAGATATAAAAGCGGCAATTTCAAAAATTGAAGCAGAAGGTATGCGATTAGGTCAAAAGAAAAGAAATCTTTTACCAGGTATTATACTTAATGCATCTGCTGGTACTTCAGCTAAAGAATTAAGCGAAATATTTAATGATAAAAATGGTATATGGAATGCTGGTTTATCTGTTGCATCTCCAATATTTAATCAGAAAAAACTTAGATTAGCAATTAAAGTACAAGAGTCAGTTAGAAATGAAACCATTGAAAATCTTTATATTACCTTATTAGAGGCATTTACTGAAGTCGAAGGTTTGATAGAACTAGAAGAATCTTATAATAACCAATTAAGATCATTTAAAGTTGCTCAAGAACAATCAAAGAGCGCATATCAATTAGCTCGTGAACGATATGATAAAGGAATAACAACATTAGAGTTGGTATTAAACAGTCAAAAACAATATAATGATATTAGATCACAATATTTAGAATTAAAAAGAAGAAGATTAAATAATCGTTTGGATCTCATCCTAGCCTTAGGTGGCGATGAGCAAGCCACATTACTAAATTTTGAAATGGAAGAAAAATGAAAAAATATATAGGTGTTTTAACTTTATTAATTACTATTCTGGTATCAATTATCTTAATTAAAGGAAAGAGCGAAGCAATATTAGAAAAACAAGAAACTATTATACCCCTAGTAAGCGCACAATCTCTTATAAAACAGGATGTTTATGCTAGTATTCAATCACAAGGAGTAGTGATGCCAAGTTTAGAACTTCCTCTTATATCAGAAATTAATGCTCAAGTTAAATGGCTATCAGATAATATGAAAGCAGGCGCAAGTTTTAAAAAAGGTGATACATTAATTAAATTTGATAAAAGAGACTATGAGTTAGCTCTTATATCAGCAAATTCTAATGTTTTTAATGCTGAAGTTAACCTTGAAAGAGAGCTAGCAGAATCTGATATGGCAAATAAAGAATGGGCGCGGATTGGTGAAGGAGAGGCTAGTGCATTAACTTTACGTAAACCTCAATTAGCTCAAGCAAAAGCTACTTTAGAAGCTGCTAAAGCGCAAGCAGAACAGGCAAAAAGAAACATTGAAAGAACTACTATAATTGCTCCATTTAATGGAAGGGTAAGAAAAAATAATATAGATACATGGTCAACTGTGTTTATTGGTACTCCGCTAGGATTAATATATTCGACAGATTATTATGAAATTAGATTGCCTATAACTGATCAAGATATACAATTTACAGGATTACAATTTGATGGTAAAAGAATCTCTGAAGAAAATCAACTTGATGTAGAAATTAAATCTATTACATTACAACACTCAAATATTTGGAATGGTAAAATTATTAGAACCGAAGCTGAAACAGATCCACAAACTAAAATGATGGTTATAGTTGCTAAAATTAATTTAAGTAGTAATAGAAAGAATCTATTAACTATTGGCCAATTTGTAAAAGCAACTATACAGGGATTAAGGCAGACTGAGGTTATTAAAATACGAAGGTCTCTTGTTAGAGACAATGCTATTTGGATAGTTGATGAATCAAATAAATTACGTAAAAGAAATATAATAGTTTGGAGATATGAAAATAATATGGCATTTATTAAACAAGGTATATTTTTTAATGATAAGTTGCTAACTTCGCGCTTATCAACACTCATTGATGGAATGAATGTTAAAGTAAAGTCTGAATAGGAAATATAATGGAAAATATAATACGCTGGTTTGTAAATAATAGTGTAGCAGCAAATATGCTTATGATTTTTATTATTGTATCTGGTATTTTTGCAATTCCTTTTTTAAGAAAAGAGGTTTTTCCAGAAATTAAAGTTGATATAATTAGCGTCAGTGCAGTTTATCCAGGAGCATCTCCTGAATCTATTGAAGAATCAATATGTATACCAATCGAGCAACAATTAGAAGGACTAGAAGGAATAAAGCAACTCACTTCAGTAGCATCCCAAAGTATAGGTAGCGTAAGTGCAGAATTATTACCAGGACAAAATGCAAGTGATATGCTTGATAAAATTAAATCAGAAGTAGATGCTATAGTTACATTCCCTGATGATGTAGAACCACCCAATGTGCGTCAGTTTGTAGCTGTTGCAGAAGTTATTACTGTAGCCATATCAGCGAACTTAGATGAAAAGTCTTTAACTCAATTAACTGATGACATAAAAGATGAAATAAATTCATTACCAGAGATAACCTATACTAGGATATCAGGTAAAAAAGCTCCTGAGATTAAAATAGAAATATCAAATAATACACTACAGAAACATAATTTATCATTTAGTCAAGTAGCTCAAGCAATTAGAGTAAATTCAATAAATCTACCAAGTGGAAGTATTAAAACTTTAGATGGAGAAATATTAATAAGATCAGAAAATCAAAGCTATAATAAAGAAAGTTTTGGGAATATCCCCATTATTTCTACACTTAATGGTGGAGTGATTAAACTTAAAGATATAAGCGTTATAACTGATGGATATAAAGATATTGATTTAGAACTTATGTTTAATGGAATGCCATCTAAATTGATTAGAGTTTTTAGAGTTGGAAACCAAAGTGCTTTAAAAATTGCTGATGCTGTAGAAAATTATATTATAAAAAAGAATAAAGAGTTGCCGGATGAAATTAGACTAACGCCTTGGAATAATGATGCAAGGATTTTAAGAGGTAGAATTGATTTACTAGTAAAGAATGCTCAATATGGATTGATACTAGTTATTTTTATATTAGCTTTGTTTTTGCGGCCCAAGCTAGCATTTTGGGTATCTCTTGGAATACCCATTTCATTTATGGGAGGGTTTATGTTAATGCCTATAGGTGATGTTTCTGTAAATATGTTATCATTATTTACTTTTATTCTTGTTTTAGGAATAGTTGTTGATGATGCAATTGTTGTTGGTGAAAATGTTGCATTGTACAGAGAGAGGGGGCTTGATCCTAAGCAAGCAGCTATCAAAGGTGCAACACAAGTATCAATACCTGTTATTTTTGCTATTTTAACCACTATTGTAACATTTTCACCTATGCTTGCAGTTGGTGGAACTATTGGTGCAATATGGAGGATTATTCCTTTGATTACTATATATGTTCTATCGTGGTCTTTATTTGAATCGCTAACTATACTACCAGCGCATCTTGCTCATAGTACTGAAAAAACAAGTAAATATTTTTTGTTAAGATCTATATCTAATAAGTGGAAATCCATACAGAATAATATAAAATTTGCTTTAGAGCAATTTATAAAAAATTACTATATCCCCTTGTTGCAGTGGGTAACAAACAATATTATTTCGACATTATTAATATCAATTTCTATTTTTATTTTAACTGTATCTATAATTGCTGGAGGATACATGAAATTTACTTTCTTTCCTCCAATAGAAGGTGATTTAGCTATAGGTGCTATTGAATATCCCGTTGGAACGCCTATTGAAGTTACTGAAAAAGGTTTCTTGTTATTGCAGAAATCAGCAGAAAAATTAAAGAAACAGCTAGAAAATGAATATCCAAATAAGCAAATTATTATGAATACATTATCAACTTTAGGATATCAACCACTACGGTCAAGAACTTCAAGAGGACCCGGAGCTCTGGATGTTGATTATGGTGGTTCTAATATGGGCGAGATAACTCTAGAGCTAGCTCCTGGCGAAGTACGACCAATAGGTACTGAGGAGGTAGTAAAAAGATGGAGAGAAATTACACCTGAAATTGTGGGGGCTGAAGATGTATCATTTTTTTCAAGCCTATTCTCTGCAGGAGCTCCAATTAATATACAATTAACCAGTAAATATACAGATGACTTGCTGAACGCTCGTGATAAGTTATTAGAAAAATTATCCCAGTATCCCGGGGTATTTAATATAAGTGATAATTTTTCAATAGGCAAAGAAGAGTTAAAGATAAAATTATTGCCATCAGCTGCTAATTATGGTATAAATATGATGATGCTTGGTTCGCAAATACGAGAGGCATTCTATGGACTAGAAGTTCAAAGTTTTCAAAGAGGAAGAGATGAAGTAAAAGTTGTTATTCAATTTCCAGAAGATGAAAGGTCTTCAATATCAGATTTAGAAAAATTTATGGTTCGAACACCAAAAGGATTAACAATTCCAATTAGGCAAATAGCTACATTAGAATTAGATGCTGGAATTTCATCTATTCAGCGAAAAAATAGAAAAAGATCTATTAATGTTACAGCTGATATTGATTTGTCTATTACGACAGGTAATAAAGTAGTAAAATCTTTACAAAATCAGATTATTCCTGAAATTATAAGAAATTATCCATCGATAGAATATACATTAGAAGGAGAACAACAAGAGCAACAAGAAAATTTGCAGTCTATTGGAAAAAACTTTTTAATAGCGATGGTTGTTGTTTATACTTTACTAGCGATTCTATTTAAATCATATTTCCAACCATTAGTAGTAATGTCTGCAATACCATTTGGACTTACAGGAGCAGTACTTGGACATTTGATAATGGGTACAAGCTTTTCTATTCTATCATTATTGGGTGTGGTTGCTTTAACAGGTGTTGTTGTAAATGATAGTTTAGTTCTTGTTGATTTTATTAATCGATATCGTAATGATGGCAATAGTATTATTGATGCAGTAATGGAAGCTGGACCAAGGAGGTTTAGACCAATATTTCTTACATCACTCACAACATTTGTTAGCCTAATACCACTACTTTTAGAAAAAAGTGTACAAGCTAAGTTTCTTATTCCAATGGGTATATCATTGGCATTCGGAGTACTTTTTGCTACAGTTATAACTCTTGTTTTAGTTCCATGTTTATATTTGCTAATTGAACTTAAATTACTGATTAGAGAGTAAGTATAGAAAAATAATAAGGCTCTTAAGTGATGATATGAGTTTAGGTTTTTATATTACATAACTGTAGAACTAAATTTATATTCAATTTATAGGATTAAATTATGAGATATTTTATTTATATTTTATTTTTGAAAATGTTATGTGGTATTGATTTTAGTATTGATATATCTCCAATAATTTATAATAATTGTACTAATTGCCACAGAACTGGACAAATCGCATCATTTTTACCATTAACTAATTATAATCAAGTACATGATAATAGATATTGGATTTCAGATGCAATTTCAGGAGAAGGAGAACAAAGACATGGAGATCCCATTATGCCACCATGGCCTGCTGATAGAGAGTATAGTACTTTGCTTGATGAAATGTATTTAACTGAAAGTCAAATAAATGTTTTTAATGAGTGGATTGAGACTGGTGCAATACAAGGTGATCCTAATCAAGAAACACCAATGCCTGAATTTCCAGAGGGATCAAATATAGGTGTACCTGATATGGTATTTGAAATGGAATCACCTTATTCATTGACGGGTAACTATCAAGATGATTATAGGTGTTTTATAATTGATTTAGGTGATAATGATGAAATAGATATAGCCGCTCTGGAATTCATTCCAGGTAATTTAGAGGCTGTGCATCATGCTATTCTTGTGGCTGTGCCTGATGGTTCGGCTGATAATTTAGATCAGCAAGATTCTGAATATGGCTATGAATGCTTTGGTGACTTTGGTACAAATAATATATCCGATTTTTTGGGTGGTTATGCTCCAGGTACTTTCACCCGAAAATGGCCAGAAGGGATGGCGCAAAAAATACCTGAAAATTCAGATTTAATTTTACAAATACATTATGCCCCTTTATATGATGATGCAATTGATCAGTCATATGTAAATATTTTTGAAAAAGATGAAGAAGTAGATAGATATATTAATGAACATTTAATGATTAATTTTAGTTTTCAGTTACCCCCAAATGAAATAACAGAAGTATCTGAAAGCTGGTACATTGGAACAGATATTAGCTTAATACAATTTTTACCACATGCCCATTTACTAGGCAAGAGTTGGGAGATATTTGCAATTCCACCTAATTCTAATGATACTATCAATATAATTAGAATAAATGATTGGGACTTTGATTGGCAATTTTGGTATTCACCTCCTTATATGATTCATCTGGTACCGGGGACAGTGGTGCACGCGAAATGTTTGTATGATAATACTTCAGATAATCCAAATAATCCGAATAGTCCGCCTCAATGGGTACATTGGGGCGATGGTACAACAGATGAAATGTTTTTTGTTCCGTTCAGATATGTAGAATATCAACCAGGTGATGAGTACATCTATCTAGGAGAAGAAGAATATATAATAATTGGAGATTTAAATAATGATGGTATGGTAAATATTTTGGACGTTATTAACCTAGCTAATGCAGTGCTTAGTCAGGATAATGAAAGCTCATTATTTGATATCAATGAAGATGGCTATATAAATATTCTTGATATTATTTCTCTTGTAAACATAATATTCTCTTAGAGGGACTTTTACATAATTAAAAAACAATTATATGATATAATTTTTGAATCAGATACTCCTGCTGGTAAAGCATTTGATTTATTATTGATTCTGTCTATAATTTTAAGTGTAATAGTTGTTTGCTTAGATAGTATCAATTATTACAATTATCATTATGGACACATATTTTATATTTTAGAATGGATTTTCACTCTGCAATTTACTTTAGAATATATTTTAAGAATATATTGTATAAAGAAACCTATGTTATATATTAAAAGTTTTTATGGTATAATTGATTTTATATCAATTATTCCAACATATTTAAGTTTGCTTATACCTACTTCCCGTTATATGATGATAATAAGAATATTGCGTGTATTAAGAATATTTAGAATATTGAAGCTAATGGCATTTATGGTAGAATCAAATATGCTTATTAAAGCTATGTTGGCATCAAAAAGAAAAATTATTATTTTTTTATTTTCTTTACTCACTTTAGTAACAATATTAGGATCAATAATGTATTTAGTTGAAGGTGAAAGGAATGGTTTTACAAGTATACCCAAGAGCATTTATTGGGCAATAGTTACTATTACAACTGTGGGTTATGGCGATATTTCGCCCCAAACAAATCTAGGTCAAGCGCTTGCTTCTTTTGCCATGATTATAGGTTACGCTATAATTGCAGTACCAACTGGAATAATCTCTGCAGAATATACTAATTTATATAAAATTGAAAGTAAAATTGTTTGCAATGGATGTGGTAAAGAAAATCATGAAAACAGTGCGCGCTTTTGTAGTCAATGTGGAGATAAGATTAGTAGATTATAGAATAAAACCCTCTACATTTGATAAACTCGACACAAAAAATATCTACAATAAAAAATTTAAATTTTAATCTAATTAGTGATGGGAGTAAGAATAGTATTAATTTAAAAGAAATTAATGAAATTCAGACTTTCCATAATACATTAGATAATAAAGCTACTCCATTAATTAATCTAAATAGTTTAGCACGGTATTTAGGTGTAAATAAAATATTTTTAAAAGATGAAAGTCAACGTTTTGGTCTAAATGCTTTTAAAGCTTTAGGTTCATCATATGCAATATATAAAAATATTAAAAAATATCCAGAAATAAAAACATTCTGTACTGCAACTGATGGAAATCATGGACGTTCAGTAGCTTGGATGGCAAAAAAATTAGGTAAAAAAGCAGTTGTTTTTGTACCAGAAGGTACAGCTTTTAATAGAATAACGGTAATAGAAGAAGAAGGTGCAAAAGTTATTATAGTTAAAGATGATTACGATACTGCTGTTAAGATGGCTTGTAAATATGTATATGATAATAATCATAAATACAAAAAACAAAGTCATTCATTAATTCAAGATACATCATGGAAAGATTATCATAAAATTCCCATTGATATAATGAAGGGTTATTGGACACAGATGGTTGAAGTAACTAAACAAATTAGTAATGAAAAAATTGATTTTGTGTTTTTACAAGTTGGTGTTGGAAGCTGGGCAGCCTCAGTTATAGATTTCATTGTAATGCATTGGGAAAATCACCCTCTTTTTATTAGTGTAGAACCAAATTCTGCGAATTGTTTATTTCAATCTATAGATAAAGGGAAAATGGTGACAGTCAATTCAGATCAATTTACATCAATGGCTGGATTAAATTGTCAATCAATTTCTACTATTGCTTGGCCAATATTGAAAAATGGTATCTTTGGGTGTATGTCAATTCCTGATGAAATAACTGAGGAGGCTATGAGAATATTAGCTAAGCCATTATCTGGTGATCCATCTATTATATCTGGTGAATCTGGTGCTAGTGGATTAGGAGCTCTGATTGCTCTAATCAAAGATCAAAGATGTAAAGAATTTAGAAATTCAATATTAATTAATGAGAATTCAAATATATTAGTTATTAATACTGAAGGAGATACAGATCCAGTTAATTATAAAAATATTGTTTCTCAATCAAAAAAGATAATAGTATAAATATAAAACTCATTATGGAAAAATCAATAGAACCAATTGTAATAGCAACATGGAAACATGGATATAGTGCAGCGAAACATTCATTTAAAATTATAAATAATAATGGATCTGCATTAGATGCCGTTGAATCAGGTGTAAGGTTAACTGAGTCCGATCCTAATATAAGAACAGTTGGATACGGTGGATATACTGATCAAGATGGAAATGTCACATTAGATGCTAGTATAATGGATCATCTCGGAAATGCAGGCTCTGTAGCTTATATAAAATCAATCAGACATCCAATTTCATTAGCTCGTAGAGTAATGGAAAAATCAAATCATGTAATGTTAGTTGGTGATGGAGCAGAAAAATTTGCATTTAAAAACGGTTTTAAAAAAGAAAATATAATCTATCAAAATTCGCTTAGTGAATGGAAAGAATGGAAAAAAAATAAATTCCCTATAGAAAATATTATTTCAGAAGATAATCATGATACGATTACTGTTATAGCTAAGGATAAGAAAAGTAATTTAAGCGCAGCATGTTCTACAAGTGGTTTAAGATATAAATTAAATGGTAGAGTAGGTGATAGTCCTATTATAGGCTCAGGAATATATGTTGATAATGATATTGGTGCTGCAGGTGCAACTGGGCAAGGAGAAGAAATTATGAAAAATGTTGGAAGTTTCTTAATTGTCGAATTGATGAAACAAGGTTATCATCCAAATGAAGCTTGTAAAGAAGCTAATAAAAGAATAATTAAAAAATATATTAACAATATTAATTTTCAAGTAGCATATATTGCAATAAGAAGTGATGGTGAAATTGGTGCCTCAGCTATACATGATGGTTTTTCATATATACTATCTAGAAAATCTGCTATAACAATAAATACTATAAGTGGTATCATTTCATAATTAAAGTTTATAAATAAAATAATTATCTGTTAAAATATAATGACACTGGATCAAATTACAATATTTAGTATAATTTTAGTTACTTTTGCTTTATTTGTTTGGGGTAAGATTAGATATGATATTGTATCGATTATTGCATTATGTGCTTTATATATTTCTGATAGCCTACTAGGTGGAGAAAATTCAAAATTAATTATTGATCCATCACAAATATTTATGGGATTTGGTCATCCTGCAGTTATAACTGTAGCTGCTGTTTTAATAATTAGTAGAGCATTACGTAACTCAGGTGTAGTTGATCTTATTTCCCGACAAATTGAACCATTATCTAAATATCAAATTACGCATATCTCAAGTTTAAGTTCATTAATTTCAATTCTATCAGCAATTATGAATAATGTTGGAGCATTAGCATTAATGCTGCCTGTAGCTTTAAAAACCTCAGCAGGACAAATGCGTTCTCCTTCAATAATATTAATGCCACTTGCTTTTGCTAGTATTCTAGGAGGTATGATTACAATGATAGGTACACCTCCCAATATAATTATTTCAAACCTTAGGAAAACTCAATATCTTGAATTAAAAAAAGAAGCAATTGCAGACAATAGTTCTGCTGCTGCTCAATATTTTATTTCGCAAAATATTAACGTTGATGAATTTAATCCAGAAATATTTGGTATGCTTGATTTCAGCCCTGTTGGTGGAATACTTACTATTTTAGGAGTTGCTTTTATTACTTTATTTGGTTGGAGATTGATACCAAAGAGTTCTTATAAAAAAGCGGGATCTGAAAATTTATTTTCTATTAATGAATATATCACAGAAATTCGGATACCACCTAATTCTCATTTTATTAATAAAAAAATTAAAGAAATCGAAAAGATTACTAATTCGAGGCTTAAAATAATCGAATGTATAAATAAAGAAAATAAAGTTGATATTTTAAATGATGAGGATATAATTAATGAAGGAAATAGATTCCTGATCCAATGTGATCCCGTAGATTTAAAATCGATAATGGATGAATATAATTTAAGATTATCAAAGGAAATGCGCCAACGTATAGATAATCTTAAAGAAAGTAATACAACCTATAAAGAAGTATTAGTTATGCCAAATTCTTCCTTAGTTAATCGGGGTAGAACATATTTTAGAAGACGAACATCAAATTCAATTACTATCCTTTCTGTTGCTCGTCAAAATCAACCTATTCGTAAACGTCTAGAAAATGTGACATTTAAGATTGGTGATGTACTTCTTATTGAAGGTAGTGCAAATAATTTAATTGATAATATAAGTGCCTTAAATCTAGTGCCACTTGCTCAAAGAGAGGTCCAAATTGGAAATTTTTCTAAAGTTTCCTTAGCTTTAATTATTTTTGGAATATCAATAGGTATTAGCATGTCGGGGCTTTTACCAACGACGTTAGCATTTATTATTGCTATTCTTATTTATATTAACACAGGGATACTATCAATGCGTGAGATTTACGAACAGGTAGATTGGCCCATTATAGTCTTATTAGGGGCTATGATTCCTGTAAGTAACGCATTGCAATCAACAGGAAGTACACAATTAATAGCAGAATTTATTATAAATATAACTAGTGGTTTTCCAATTTGGTTTATTCTGGGAATAATAATGATTTTAACTATGTGCTTATCAGATATTATAAATAATGCAGCTACAGCCCTAATAATGGCACCTATTTCTCTAGGTATTGCAGTTTCATTAGGAGTTAATGGAGACCCATTTTTAATGGTTGTTGCTGTCGGAGCATCATGTGCTTTTCTAACTCCTATAGGACATCAATGTAATGCACTAATTCTTGGACCAGGAGGTTATCGTTTTTCTGATTATTGGCGAATGGGATTACCTTTAGAAATTATTATAATAGTTTTTGGTCTTCCATTAATACTCTATTTCTGGCCACTATAGCTTACGTTACTACACATAACAAGTAGATTGTTGTTAAAATTCAATAATTATTCCACCTACAGGTATCTGTTTATATTGATATGACATCTGGAATGTACCATCATCTAGATAAACTCTTTCCCATTCATTATTATGATTAAAGATATTTTGTAAATCGAGATATGTAATAAGATTAATTTTTTTAAAATTAAATCGTCTTAAAACCATTAAGTCAAATCTATTGTAGCTTCCATATGTGTGTGAATTAATATCATAATTATTATCAATAAACCATCTTCTAAAAATAAAATCAAATTTTTTAGGAGTAAAGGGTAAACCATCTGAGTATCTATATCGAAGACTAATTTCTAATTGATCTGAAGGCATAAAGGGCAACCAAAAGACAAAAGAGAAAAATCTATTATATTTTATATTTTGATACCATTTAGATTCTAAAAAATTAAACTTATAGCCTCCTACAAAAGTTAGGCTATTCCTAATATCGTAATTAGAAGGAAAGTATCCAGTATGATTTTCTCTATAATCTTTTGTTTTTGAATTTGAGTTTGAATAGCTTAAGGTGGTATACCATTTAGCTGCAAATTTCTTTTGAATAAATAATTCAAATCCATTTGAGTATCCTTCTCCAATATCAACAAAGCCTAAGTAGTTATCTAGAGAGTTTAAAGTTATATCAGATTTTTTTATTGGTCTATTATAAAAGTTTTTATTATATAATTCAAGAGTTAATTTTA
>MDTE01165841.1_pt1 | contig 13383 bp, 6 predicted proteins | sample 811231 | NCBI WGS metagenome assembly MDTE01 (sample SAMN05326651, study PRJNA326480) | marine metagenome | isolation source: seawater | place: Indian Ocean: Red Sea | collected 2010
AGGGGGGAGCCACCACGTGCGCGATGGACTGCGGGACCATGGTGACGAGAACGGCGGTGATCACACCCGCCAGGGCAGCCAGTCCATTGCGGAGCATGTGAGGTCTCGATCGAGTCCGTCGCGAAAGGCCGTTACCTGTTGGCTGTTTTTGCGGAGGTCGCACGAGGCGTACAGCAGGGGGCGCCCACCGCCACCACGTGGTCCTGGCCACGCAACAGGAGCAGGCCCCCGGAGAGTGCCGGGGTGGCCATGCACTGCTCACCCAGCGAACTGCTTGCCAGGTGCTTGTAGGTCCTGCCTGCGGCGATCACGTGGACCTGTCCATCCTCGCTGGCGAAGAACAACTTGCCGTCTCCGGCCACCGGCGACGCCGTGAATCCGACACCCCCATCGATCCTGGTTCGGTAGAGCCGTTTTCCGGTTGTCGGTTCGTAGCATCCAAGGACCCCGTTGATGCGGCAGGCATACAGAAGTCCGTCATAGAGGATCGGCGTCTGCATGTAGATGCCATCCTGCGGCAACGACCACGCGATGTGCTCGGTCGCCTGGTCGGTGGCCTTCGGGGTAATGTCGCCGGTGGCCGAGAACCTGATCGCCCGAAGCGGCCGGCTGGGTCCGTGTGCGGAGCTGAGAATGGCGAGGTCGCCAGCGATGATCGGGGTGCAGACCGGGATGTCACCGCCACCGGTCAGCTTCCAGATTTCCCGACCGGTGCGAGGATCGTAGCCTCCGGTGTGGCGATAACCGGCCAGGACGACCTGGACCTGTCCGTCGTGCTTCCAGATGGTTGGAGTGCTCCACGTCGGAACCTCGTCCCGCCCGATTCCCCAGAGCTGCCGACCGTCGTCGAGCGAGAAGGCGGCGAGGTAGGACCCCTTCTGGATGTCGCACTGCAGGATCACGGTGTTTTCGAAGAGAATCGGCGAGCTGCCGAATTCCCACTGTGCGGCCGGGACCTTGTAGTATCCCGAATCGAGGACTCCAAGATCCTGTTTCCACAGCAGCTTGCCGTCGAGGTCGAGGCAATGGAGGCCCTCGGAACCGAGGCAGACGACGATCTTGCTGCCGTTGGTGACCGGCGTGCAATTCGCGTGCGTGGCCTTGGTGTGCCGCTTGATGCGAGGTACGCCCTCGTGTAGGCATCGATCAAAGAGAATGCAGCCGGTGTTGCGATCGAGACAGAAAAGTCGCCACGAGTGTTTCGTCTTGTCGTCCACGGAGGCGATGTTGCCATAGATGCCGACCTTGACGCCGGCGTCATCTCGGCCGCTGATGGCGGTCGTGACATAGACCCGGTGACCCACGGTGATCACGCCCGAGTGACCCAGGCCGGGGATTTTCGTCCGCCAGGCCACCTCGTCACCCGATTCGACACTGAAACGCGAGGGCAACGGAAACCCGTGACTGACTCCCGACGCCGCATGGCCTCGAAACTGTCGCCAGTCGGTGGATGTTGGTTCAGCGGCCAGGCTGGTCAAGGACAGCAGCGAGCAGGCCAAGAGCATGAGGAGTGAGCGAGACATCATGACAGCCATCGTCCCACCCCACTCCCCCGCACGCAAGCGGCCCTTGAGGTTTGGGGTCAGAGCTTGAATAGTGAATAGTGGTATCGCAGCACTCCGTTGCCGATGGTTCCGAGACGCCACTCTTCAGCTTGCAAGCCCTGACCGCATGAACGTCGTTCGATTGATGTTGATGGTTGTGTTGGCTTGTCCAGCCACGGCATGGACGGTCGAGCCGGCGAAGCCAGCGGTCACCCAGCACGACGCCCAGGCCATCTTCCTGCGGCACTGCACGGTCTGCCATGGTCGCCGGAGGCAGGAGGGCGGTCTGAGCCTGCTGGATCGCGCGTCGATCCTCAAAGGCGGACAATCGGGCCCTGCCGTGATCTTGAAAACGGGCACACCGGCCGAGCAGGCAAAGGCACTCCGCTTGGCTAGGTCCAACCTCGACGCTGCGAGACGAGACCTGGTTCGCCAGATCCCGGCACGGCTTGCCCGACTGAGGACTCGGTTTCCGACCGGGGATCCGGAACCGGCAACACGGGGACTGGTGGCCCATTTTCCGTTGGATGGGTCCGAGGCCGAGATCACAAGGAACCGGCAATCGAAGGACGTTGCGACATTCCATGGACCGGGAAGCCTGGAGACTGCAGCCGGGCATGATGCGACGGAATCCAACGATTCTACCGGCGCGATTCACCTGGACGGCACCGGCCAGCACCTGGATGCCGGACAGATCGCCGACTTCGGAAGTGACCAGCCATTCACCTGCTCGGCCTGGATCAAGCCGGCCAACAAGGTGGGTGCGATTGTCACGAGGATCGACGAGAACAGGGACTTCCGTGGGATCGATTTCACGAACAATCACGGTCTGATCGAGGTGCACCTGGTCGACACCTGGCCGGTCAATGGGATCAAGGTGGCGCCCGAGACGGTGCGAGTGTCGCCCGGCCACTGGCACCATGTGTTGTTCACCTACGATGGGTCACGCAAGGCGAGCGGCGTGCGAATCTACATCGACGGGGTCCGGGCAAAGCTCACGACGTTTCACGACAACCTGTCTGGTGAATTCCGCATCGCAGAGCCGTGGCGGATTGGGCGACGCAAGTCGTCTGCCTACTACGAGGGGGACATCGATGATGTCCGCATCTACAGCCGGGTTCTCACCGAGTCGGAAGCCTGGTTGCTGGCGGCCGACAACCGGTTGTTGAAGCGCGTGCTGGACATCTCGAGCCGGGACCAGACCAGGTGGACAGAATCCGACAGACAGGTGCTGTTGCAGTACTTCGGTGACCGCGACAAGACATTTTCGAGGCGACAGCGCGAACTGAACCAGGAGCGGGCGGTTCCGACGGACAGCCTGGTTCTCAGGAAGATCCGATCCGGGGAGATGCCGCCGAAGCCCAACTTGCTCAACACCGGAACGCGTCCTCTGAAAGCCCGGGATATCGCCCGCCTCGAGGAGTGGATCCAGGCGGGGATGCCGGAGGTCGTGCTGCCTCCCGAAACCGCCGGGACCGCCGAAGATCCCCTGGTGGGAGACGACGATCGAGACTACTGGGCATTTCGGCCTCCTGGACCTGTTGCGATCCCACCGTCAGTGGAACAGGTGATCACCAATCCCATAGATGCCTTCATTGCCACTCGACTCCGGGCGGCGGGACTGGCGTTCTCGCCCTCAGCCGGACCGGCAACACTGGCCCGCCGTGCGTTTTTTGACCTGCACGGCCTGCCGCCGACGCCCGCACAATTGCAGCGGTTTCTCGCCGACGATCGTCCAGGTGCCTTCGGTCGCCTTGTCGACCGTCTGCTCGCCTCGCCACGTTACGGAGAACGCTGGGGCCGCCATTGGTTGGACGCGGTCGGCTACGCCGATTCTTTCGGTGGCAAGCTTGAGGCGGATCACATCCGGCCATACGCCTGGCGATACCGGGACTACGTGATCGGGGCCTTCAATGAAGACCGCCCCTACGACCGGTTCCTGCTTGAGCAACTCGCAGGCGACGAGCTGGCGGACTACGAGCATGCCGAGCGGATCACCAGAGAGATCTACGAGAACCTGGTCGCGACCGGGTTCATGAAAATGGCACCCGACAGCACCAGCGAGCGCGAGGTGTCGTTCATTTCCGATCGGCTCGACGTGATCGCCGATCAGCTCGATGTCTTCAGCACCGTCGTGCTGGGGCTGACCCTCAAGTGTGCAAGATGCCACGACCACAAGTACGACCCGATTCCGCAGCGGGATTACTACCGCCTGGCAGCGATCTTCAAGGGGGCACTCGACGAGAACGACTGGCTGAAGCCGGTGGGGGGGACGGAAAAACAATACAAGTTTGGCGTCCGGCGACTGAATATCGTCTCCGACGAGGAGAAAGCCGAGAACGACCGATTGCAGGTTGAGATCAACAACGTGCAGCACCGCGTCAACGTCGAGGCAGAGCGATTGAGAGCGTTGCTGCCCGAGAAAGAAAAGACCCTGTCTCGCGAGAAGCTGATCACTCACCTGCTGAAGAACAACAAGGCGTTCAAGTCCTTTGCCGAACCGCTGCTCCAGCAGGTGAAGGACCTCGAGTCACATCGGCCCCCGAACCAGGCGATCCAGGCGTTGTGGGACCGCGGGACCCCGTCGCCGACGTACATCCTGATCCGGGGTGACCACGACAACCCGGGCCGGCCTGTCTCACCCGGTGTCCCCGCCGTGCTCAGCGATCCCCGGGTGCCGTTTGTCATCACGCCTCCGTGGCAGGGAGCCCGTCAGACCGGACGCCGGCTTGCCCTGGCTCGCTGGGTCACCCGTCCCGACCACCCGCTGACCGCGCGGGTGATGGTCAACCGCATCTGGAAACACCACTTCGGGCGAGGCCTGGTCGCGTCGCTGGGCAACTTCGGCCAGACCGGCAGCGATCCGACCCATCCGCTGCTGTTGGACTGGTTGGCCGGTGAATTCGTCTCACGTGGCTGGAGTGTCAAGTCGATGCACCGCCTGTTGATGCTCACGACGACGTACCGGCAGGCGTCCTCGGCCGCCGATCCCGACAGCGGACCCAGCCTCTCTCAACGCCAGGATCCGTCCAACGAGTGGTATTCGAGAATGCCGCTGAAGCGGATGGAGGCTGAGCAGGTTCGAGATTCCGCGTTGTGGGTGGCAGGTCGCATGAACGACACGCCCTATGGACCTCCCGATCCCGTCGATGTTCGCAAGGACGGGTTGGTCACCGGCAAGCCGATCAACGGGAGTTGGCGACGGAGTGTCTACCTGAGGCAGCGGAGGAAGGAATTCCCGACATTTCTGTCGACCTTCGATCTGCCGAGCATGACACCCAACTGCATCGATCGACCCCAGTCGACTGTAGCAACCCAGGCCCTGTTCCTGATGAACAACGCGATGATCGACGAGTTGGCCTCGTCGTTCGCGGAGCGCGTCGAACGAGAAGCCGGGCCGGATCGGGACCAGCAGATCGAGTGGGCTCACCTGGTGGCCTTCAGTCGTCGGCCGGATTCCGAGGAGCTGGAAATCGGCCGCAAGGCCCTGGCGCAACTTGCCGGGCATTGGACGGCTCATCTTGAGGCCGAAGCGAAGGCGGGTCGAAAACTGGCTGGCCCGACGGCGATCCGCCGTGCGCTCGCATCATATTGTCACGCGCTGTTGAACTCCGCCGAGTTTCTCTACATCGACTGACAACGAACGGTATCTGCATGACCTGGCCCATCCCACAGCTGTCTGCCACGCACCGATCGGCTGCTGGTGTGGGCGACGTGACGAGGCGTCGGTTCTTTGACCGCATCGGCGACGGGCTGGGTGGTGCGGCGCTGGCCTGGCTGTTTTCTCGGGATCTCTTCGGTGGTTCGGGGTTGCTGGCCGATGAGGCGACTTTGCGGCCGCTGGGAGTCTACGACGTCGCGCCAAAGACTCCACCGGCTCCACCGAAGGCCAAAGCGGTCATCCAGTTGTTCATGCAGGGCGGTCCGAGCCAGATGGACCTGCTCGATCCCAAGCCGAAGCTCGATCAGCTACACGGCGAGGGGTACTTCGACAAGGTGGCAGCTGACCTGACCGGACCGGAACAGGCGGGCAAGCTGTTTCGCAGCCCGTGGAAGTTCCAGCAACACGGCGAGTCGGGGCTCGCGATGTCCGAGCTGTTGCCACACCTGGCCACCGTGGCCGACGAGTTGGCGGTGGTGAGATCGATGCACACGACGCATCCGAACCACGAGCCGGCGATCTTCAAGTACCAGTCGGGGCGACTGATTCAGGGATTGCCGTCGTTGGGATCCTGGGTGGTTTACGGGTTGGGGACCGAGAACCAGAACCTGCCGGCTTTCGTGGTGCTGGCGGCCGAGGGGAGTCCTCCGGTCAACGGCTCACAGAACTGGCACAACGGGTTGTTGCCGCCGGTTTACCAGGGGACGCCCCTGCGAACCCAGGGCGCGCCGTTGTTGAATCTCACGCGCGAGGTGGCGCAGCCCCAAGGGGCCCTCGCGGTTGAACAGGATCTGCTGCGGCGGTTGGACCTCATTCACCGTCGCCGTCGGCCGGGACATCTTCAGCTGGATGCCAGGATCGCCAGTTACAACCTCGCCGCACGGATGCAGTTGGAGGCAACCGATGCGCTGGACCTGTCGCAGGAGTCGAAAGAGACGCTCGATTCCTACGGCGTGGGTGGCAAGGTGACGGACAACTACGCCAGGCGGTGTGTGATGGCCCGCCGGTTGGTGGAGCGAGGCGTCCGATTCGTGCAGATCTGCACGCAGCGGCAGATCTGGGACAACCACAGTGGCATCATCGGAGGGTTGAAGAACTGTTGTGGTCGAACGGATCAGCCGATCGCCGCGTTGTTGAAAGACCTGAAGCAGCGTGGATTGCTGGAGGACACGCTGGTCGTATGGGGTGGAGAATTCGGGCGGATGCCCATCGCCCAGATTCCCGACCGGAAAAACCTGTCAACGGCCGGACGCGACCACAACCCCCGAGGCTTCAGTGTCTGGCTGGCCGGCGGTGGCGTGAAGGCCGGGACGGTGTATGGGGCCACCGATGAGCTTGGCTACGAGGCGGTGGAGAATCGCGTGAGTGTCACGGACTTTCACGCGACGCTGTTGCACCTGCTCGGGATGCACCACGAGGGGTTGTATTTCGAGCACAACGGTCTCGAGGAAAAGCTGACATCCGTGTTTGAGGCCCGGGTCGTCCACGAGTTGATTCAGTAGCCGGGTTGGTCACAACACAGGCCACACGGTTGCCCACAACGCGGTCGATCACGTGTCGACGGCTGAAGCCAACTGCGGGGAGAAGAACATGATTGAATCACATTCTCAACGTGTCACACGCCGTGATGTGCTGGCGGGCGCCGGTTCGGCACTCATCGCTGCGGGGGGTGGCGCGTCTGCGAGCGAAGCGGCACGGGGAACTCGGAAGATCGACACCTCGCCGGGCGAGCACGTGCTGAAGTTCGACATGCCCGGACTTCGTATCGGCTCAGCTGTCTATCCCGAGGGCCCGACTGGCTGCACGGTGTTTCATTTTCCCAAGCGAGCTCGTGGGGTGGTGGACATTCGCGGAGGCGCACCGGCGACTTTCTGGACCGACGCCATGCGTCGCGGGGCTGCACCGGTGGATGCCATCTGTCTCACCGGCGGCTCCCTGTATGGGCTTGAGTCGGTGGCCGGGGTCGCCGGAGCGCTCATGGAGAGGAAGGCGTACTCGACCCACTGGGACCACGTGGCACTGGTGTCGGGGGCGGTGATCTACGATTACGGAGCGCGGCCGACCGAGGTGTATCCGGATCGAGAACTGGGGCGGGCGGCATTGGCGGCGGCACGTCCGGGGCAATTTCCGTTGGGTGGCCGAGGCGCGGGTGCCTCGGCCACCTGTGGCAAGTGGCTTCCGGCGCCGTACGAGAGGGAATTGGCGGGCCAGGGCGGGGCATTTGAGAGGAAAGGGGAGCTGCGGGTTGCTGTGTTCACCGTGGTCAACTCGGTCGGGGTGATCGTGGACCGGAAGGGTCGGGTGGTGCGAGGACATCTTCACAAGGATCTGGGTCGCCGGATTCGATTCAACGAGGCTCCCCAGGAGCTGGAGCGACCAAATGCGTCAGCCGCCGATGGTGGAGTTCGCGTGGCTAACGGCAACACGACGCTGACGTTGCTGGTGACCAACCAGAAGATGGCGGATTGGCCTCTGAGCCAACTGGCCCGCCAGGTACACACATCGATGGCCCGGGCGATCCAGCCGTTTCACACGCTCACCGATGGAGACGTCTTGTACGTGGTTTCTACCGACGAGGTGGGGTCACGCAACGACCGCAGCGGCTGGCGAACCGTGGCGGAGTTGGGTTCCCGATTGGCGTGGGACGCGGTCTTGGCATCGTTCGCAGGCCGCGAAGTGACGCAGTGACCAGGTAGCAGAGTTGGTCGCGACGCATTCCAAACGGTGGCCGAAACCACAGGTGACTCGCCGCAACTATGACCAGTTTCGCTACCTATACCGCGCCGCAGATTGCAGAGAGTAGGGCCGCCAGGACTCGAACCTGGAACCAACGGATTATGAGTCCGCACGCGCCCCCCCTAAACCTCGAGGAAAACGACGATTTCGGGGAAGGCGCAGCGAATTCTACAGCATTTGAAACGGCGAAAGGTACGCTCGACCCCGAGTTGGCCCGGGTGATCGAGGCTTGGCCAACGCTGCCACCAGCGATCCGCGAGGCGATCCTGGCGATGCTCAGGGCAGCCGAGTGAGCTAGGCGGAGGCCTCATGCACTCTGGGGCCCCTCCAGTCGCACAGAAACCGAACTGACCCCCCACCCCGTTTGGGAGGGAGTCCCTGACTTATCCTCTGTTACCGCCTCGACACCGGCGAAGTGGAGTTCCTGTAGCCGTGACGACGCTGCCACGGAGTTCTTGACAACTCAAACACTAACCTAAATGTTGGTGCCATCTGTGGGGCCATTCTCGTCATTTGTTGTCGAGTCAGCCCCTTCTTTGCAAGAAAATTCATTCAGGGCTTCGTGGCATCGGGGGCGGGAAGCCTGTCAACCAGTTGCTTGTAGTCCTCGCGATTTTCGAGTGTTGTGAAGGTTTGCTCGTCGAGGAACTTCTTGACGTTCTTGGATGACTCGAAGAATTTCCGGTCTTCGAGCTGCTTGATCATCGTCATGGCAGCCAGGCGGTACTGGTCGGCGAACTTGGTTTGCTGTTCGGGTGTGAGCTTGGGGTCCCTCGAGGCAAGTGTGACCGCGCGAGCGAGAATCGTGGCGGCCTTGAAACGCTGACCGTGCGGGTCGTGACTCGCTTTCACCTGGCCAACCTCCACGGCCATCTTCACGGCGTCGGTATGATGGTCCCTCAGCAGACAGAGTTCGCCAATTCTCAGCCGAGAGATCGCGACGCGATTCCCGATGAACTTGAACGCGGGGTCGAGCTTGGCCAACGACGAATACAGCGTCGCGGCCGCACGATATGAAGATTCGGCATCGGTGAGCCGCTTGGCCTGGTCGTAGAACTCTGCAAGTGACATATGCGAGTTTGCCAGGTAAATGATCAGTTGCGAGTTGTTCGGTTCCTTCTGGGCCAGTTTCAGCCTGGCCTCGACAGACAGTTTCTGATGAGAGATGGCGTCCTGCAGGTTGTCCAGTTCTTTGGCCAGCTTGGCGATGGTCGTTTCGTTGTTCGCCAGGATTTGCAGCAATTGGTTCCGGTCGGGTTGCTGCTGGATCAACTCATCGAGTCGCTCCGAGGCCAGGGAGTAATTCCCGATGGCCGCCTGGGGCTGGTTCGCCTTGACCTGTTGCGAGCCGAGGCTACTCAGGAGGCGAATCAGCATGAAGAGGTTGTCGGCATCTGCCGGTTGGGCCTTGTGGATCGCTGCACCAGCGTTGATGGCGACCTGGAATGACGCCATGGCCTGCTGAGGTTGCTTGGTGTTGATGAACACCTTTGCACGCTCGATTTCTACCGTGATCAACAGGGAGTGGATATCCAGCCGGGCTGGATCGGATTTGATCACGGACTTCAGCCGTGTGGCTGCAGCGGTCATCCGGTTGAGCCCTTCTGCAGAGTTGCCCGTCTTGACCAGCAGCACTCCGCTGTGGTGTTCTGTCCGGGCGAGTTCTTCCTGGAAATCTCGGTTGTTCGGATCCGCTTCGGTCAACTGGCCCAGGAGTTTTCTGGATTCGGTGTAGGTTGGTTCTGCTTCTTGGAACTTCTTGCTCATCTCCAGGCTGTATGCGATGTCAGTGAGCTGGCGTGCCAGGAGAAAAGTGTGAGAGGCATTTCCGGGACGTTGCTTGAGCATCATCCGGTAAATCGTCGCGGCCGCCCTGTACTCGATGACAGCCGCGGAAAAGTCCTTGTTGTTATGGGACAGGCTGCCGAGAGAGGATCGGCCCGCGGCCAGCAATTCGGAGAATTCGACGATTTCAGGATGCGCGGCCACCCTGGGGTTGAGCCGATCAATAACGCTGCGAAAGTCGCTGCGGGCACCTTCGAGGTTTCCTGCCAGCTGCCGCGCCTTGCCCCGGTTCGACTGAAACCTGGCAGCGGCAGCGTGGTAGTCCACCGAGCTAGGTTGTTTTTCGAGCAGTCCGTGCAAGATGTTCAGGGTCCGGTCGTAGAGTGCTTCGGCTTCGACCTGCTTGCTTCCCATGGGAACCAGCCCGGCCATGTCGCCCAGGGCGTTAGCGAGGACGAAGTTGTACTCGTTGACATCCGGATGCTGCTTGACAAGTGCCTCCGTGATGTCGATGGCTTGCTTGAGTGCCGGTTGCGCAACTTCGGGTCTGTTGTTGCCGGCCTGAAACTTGCCAATGGCGCGGTAGACAATCGAGAGACTATGGGTAAAGGCGGGGTTGTTTGGGTGCTTGGCGACCAGTGGCAACAGGATCTTTCGGGCGGTTTCATAAGTGGCGATGGCCTCCTCGCCGCGACCTGAATCGGAAAGCAGTTGACCCAAGCTGGTGTAGGCGCCCGAAAGCAGCACCGAGTAGTCCACGACATCGGGCGAGTCTTTGAGGATTATCGTGACATATCGAATGGCCTCTCTGAATTCCAGTTCCGCATCGTCGATTGCCCCGGTCGACCGCAACATCATGCCGTAGTTGGTACGAATGCTAGCCAGGAAGAAGATGTGTCCGACCTGTGCTGGCCCGTCTTTTTGCACCGTCAGGGAACTGAACAGTTTGATCGCTTTCTTGAACGCTTCCCCGGCCTCGTCGAGTCGTCCAAGGATTCTCAGTTGCGTCGCCAGGTTTCCATAGGAGTTGCCCAGCGATTCGACGTCAGCGTCCTGTTGATCTTGTGTGTTCGATTCGAGGAGCGAAATCGCCTCCCGGAGAGACTCGATCGCCTGGTCATCGTCGCCAAGCGCTGCGTCGTTGTATCCCAGCGTGTTGTATATCTGGCCAAGTTTGCGAATGAAGTTGGGGTTCTCCGGGTGAGCCTTGAGCATCTTCTTGGTCGCATCGATGGTCTCGAGATAGACTTTTCTTGCCGATTTGAATTCTGCCACCTGGTAATAGGCACCCCCGAGACGATGCTGCGCGTCGAGCAGTGTCGTGGCCAGTTCGAGGTTGTCAGGATCACTGGCGACGGCGAGTTTCAGGACCGGAATCGCTCTCTTCAGGCTGGCGATACCTTTTCTGGGCTCACCGAGTGTCATCAGGATCGAGGCCAGCCTCAGATGAGACTTGCCGAGAGCGGCGTTGAGTTCCGGGTCTTCGCGAGACTGTTCGACAAATTTCTCGTAGAACTCCATGGCACCGGTCAGAAGTTCACGCCGTAGTGGTTCCATCTGCGAGGCGGTTAGCAGTCGGTTCTGGCTGACCTCGGTCATGTATCGATCGACAGCTCCGCGCGCGAGATCGAAGTTCTTGATTGCTCTCGTCTTTTGCTCCTTCACCTCGATCTCTTTCTCGATCGCTTCAGCCTTTTGCTCCAGGGCCTGGATGGTCAATTTGCGCTGGGTCTGGGCTTGCAGGTAGCCATTGACGCTGACGAAGACCAGCAGCGCGGCGACGACGGTACACAGTCCCGCGATGGCCGGCTTTCGGCGGCACCATCTCCATCCGCGTTCGACGGCACTGATCGGTCTCGCCTCGATCGGCTCACCGGCGAGGTATCGCTGCAATTCGTCGGCCACCTCCTCGGCCGACTGGTATCTCCGTTCGGGCTCCTTTCGAAGACACTTCAGCGTGATTGTCTCAAGATCGTGATCGAGTCCTGTCACGAGTTGCCTGGGGGAGATCGGATCCTGCTCGAGCACCTGCAGCACGGTGTCCATGACGTTGGCGGACTGGAACGGAGGTCGTCCGGTGAGCAGGCAGTAAAGCAAGGCTCCTAGCGCGTAGACGTCGGTCGTCGGTCCGATCTGGGCGTCCTTGGCGCCGGCCTGTTCGGGCGCCATGTAGCTTGGGGTACCCATGATCGAGCCGCTGGCAGTTTGAGCCGAGTCATCCTCGAGCTGCTTGGCGAGACCGAAGTCTGTGATCTTGGGTTCTCCGTCCACTGTTAGAAGGACGTTGGCCGGCTTGAGGTCGCGGTGAATGATGTTGTGATCGTGGGCGACTTGGATCGCCCGTGAGAGGGTCTCGACCAATTGTGCCGCTTGCTGTGGTGGCTGAGGTTCTCCGGCGATGTGGCGATCGAGTCCGCCGCCGGAGACGAATTCGAGCGAGAAGTACGGGTGTCCGTCGTGTTCGCCGACATCGTGGATCTGGACGATGTTGGGGTGCTGCAACTGGGCGACTGCCTCGGCCTCACGTTGAAATCGTTCGAGCTCATCGGCACTGGCATGGGCACCGGCGAGGACCATCTTGAGAGCGACGAGTCGCTTGAGTCGGATATCTCGGGCACGGTAGACGACGCCCATGCCACCGCGGCCGAGCTCACCGAGAATTTCGTAGCCCTCCAGTTGCACGCCGTCGGTTGGCGTGGTGTCGCCGTCACGAGGTTCGCCGATGGCGGCCTGGATGGTCTTGTCTTTGGTGGGGTCCGCAGCAGCAGGAGGGGGTGGTATCGTCTCTTCGTCCGGAGCGGGAGTTGGGGCCAGCGTGGCCTCGTCGGCCAACGCCGATGGTTGCAGTGTTTTGGTGTCGTCCGCCGCGGTGGGACCCACGGTCTCACCCGGTGGAACGGTCAATTGAGAGAGGTCAAGATCGGGGTGTTGCCGGCGGTATTCATCGGCCGAGAGGGAATCGTCGACGTCCGACCGGCAGGCGAATTCCTGTCGGAGCAGTTGGCTCAGGACGCGCGGATCTCCAAGAGCGGGGAATTGAGTGACCAGTGTGGCCACATCGGCAGGCCGCTCAGCAGTGCCGGCCGCGTGGGCTTTCCATGCGAATTCGAGCTGGATGTGGACCAGTTCCTCGAGCGTCGGCAGGTACTGGCTGCTGTCGGGGTCGGGAAGGCACTCGGAGATGTCGATCGGTTGGCCTTCAGACCACGCTGCCGCGAATTTTTGGCGGGATGGCTCGTCGATGAGCATCGAGTGGTCAGGGCGAGAGTCTGTCATGTCGAATGTCTGAAACTCTAGACTGGGGCGGATTTCAGCAATGCGGTGACGATTTCGGGGAAGGCGCAGCGAATTCTACAGCATATGAAACGGCGAAAGGTACGCTCGACCCCGAATTGGCTCAGGTAACCGACGCCTGGCACACGCTACCGCTGGACTTCTTCCCCGTCTCATCACAGTGTTGGTAAACGGTGGCTTGATGCATGTCTTCAACCAATTCTTAGTGAGACGACTGTCATGATCGGTTTCATCAACCGTGGCTGTGTCCTTCTGTTGCTTGTTACCATGACGTCGCACGGCGAGAGGTCGGATGCGGCCGACTGGCCGCAGTTTCGTGGCCCCGATGGCAACTCTTTCGTGTCGGTGCGTCGTCATCCCGGA
>MDTE01002699.1_pt1 | contig 13381 bp, 3 predicted proteins | sample 811231 | NCBI WGS metagenome assembly MDTE01 (sample SAMN05326651, study PRJNA326480) | marine metagenome | isolation source: seawater | place: Indian Ocean: Red Sea | collected 2010
CAGAGAGCATCTCCAGGCCCTGTACCCCACTAGCCGTGCCCTATAATTGTCAGAGGCTATGACTGGTCAGAGTGGGGTGCATCCTCCTCTGCTGTCTTTAACAAATCCATGAACTCCTTCTTTTTGGCCTGCAGAGCGGGCAGGTGGTTCCTCTTGACGTTGGTGAGGAAATAACTCAGCCTCTTTGAGTCAATCTCGCCAGGGTGGGGCACCGTCAGGACGGCTATCTTCTCCGGTAGGTTGGCCCCTTTTTTCGTGCCCCTAGAAGGTGGAGCATCTACATAGCTAGGTGTGAGGGCCATGAAGATGGGAAAGTCCTTCTTCTTGAAGGTCCCCAGCAATCTAGCCAGCCGAAAGGTTGGATTGTGTCGAGTGGATCCGGCGAAGAACACGAACTCCTCGCCATTGAGCAGAGCACCCAAATCTGGGTCTGACAATGCCTTGCGAAAGGCTTTCGAGCCCTCTGTCAGGTCACTTCTACCCGACCCAGCGCCATCCTCGATGTATACGATAATAAAGGCGCCCTTCCCCCGGGCGTAGGCCTCCGCTTGTTTGATAGTACCTTTGAACAGCTTTAGAGGGCTAGCCCTATTCTGCCTTCTAATGTCACCAAGCATATCTACTGCAACCTCCTTAAAGAGAACATTATAATCATCTCTCCCCGTGATCTTGGCAACTGTCTTCATCATCTTGCGAGCAAGGCTCCTCCAGGTAGACCTCCTCGACACCAGTTCCCAAACTTGAACGAAGTCAAACGAGACGTGAAAAATCTCTTTGTCTTTGCCGAGATTGGTTTCCGACACTATAAGGTTCTTGTTATTATTGATTGTTGTTACCTCGAACTCTGCCCCATGCGCATGAGTGTCCCCGTCTTGCCCCCAGTTTCGGTCTATCCCTCCCGATTTCACAAGCCCGCCTCGACTGTCGCTAACTTCTTCACCGTCCATATCACTCATAGCCATCAAGGCCTCATCTGGTATGTATCCGCCAGTGAATCTGGAAGTGTCGGTAGAAGATGAGAAGTCGTGGTCATAATCTCCTGCTCCTCTCTGCCGTCCACCTCCTCCAATATTGAATATTCGAGCTGGTCGTGATAGACACTGCGTAGCCCACACGCTTAGCAAAAATGCTAGCAAGCCACACCACATGGCGCTTTTGGTTCGACTTTAACGCGAAACACTCGGGATCAGAAGTTGACTGCGTAGTGGCCTCTGTTCAAGTGTACGGGCGCTTAATTTCTTATCAGTCTTTGGAACATATACAGAGATCTCGTCCTGACTATAATTCTACGCATTTATGATGGAGATGGAGGGAGCTATCTTGTTTCTGGTGTTGATCGCACTGGCTTCTGTCGCACGAGGCCAAACCAACTGTGCCGCTGGTAAGATGGCTCGCGGCAATAGTTGTTACGACTGTGAAGCTGGGAAATATGGCACGGATGGCGCATCGTGTGGTGACTGTCCCTTGGGGAAGTATGCTAGTTCGCGGGGCTCTTCCGAGTGTTCGCAGTGCTCGAGAGGCTATATCGCGGACACTGCAGGAACGATTATGTGTGATGCGTGTCCACCTGGCACGATTAGTGGTGGGACTGGAGGAGCGATTTGCACTGATTGCAGTGCTGGGACGTATAGTTTGGAAGGGGCGCAGAGCTGCACGACCTGCCCGAGCGGCAAGACGTCTGGTTCTGCGGCAGGATTTTGCACTGCTTGTCCTGCAGGCAAGATGGGTACTCTCTGTAGTACCTCCTGTCCTACTGGAACGTTCTCCACACAAGGATCGAACTCCTGTTCTTCCTGCCCAGTAGGAACTTTCGCGAATGTCACGGGCATGTCGGCTTGTCTGCCTTGCCCGCCTGGTACGCAGGCCACGTCCACAGGTTTGGACAAATGCATTGCTTGTTCTGACGGCTACTACAAGAGCTGGTATGGCGTAGGTGACTGTAATATCTGCAGCCAAGGCAAAAGCACTACCTCTAGCAGTGGTTATTCGATTTGTGCCGATTGCAGTGCAGGCACGTACACTACAGATAGTTCGAGTGATAACACGTGTACAGCCTGCGATTCCGACAAGACATCTAATAGTGGATCTGGCTTGTGCGCTGTGTGCCAGCCTGGTTTCTATGCTCCTGTTGTACACAAGCACAATTGTACTGCATGCCCTCCTGGCAAGATCTCTTCTGCAAGTGGAGCAACCGAGTGTACTACATGTGAGAAGGGAAAACACTCTCCCTCCGCGGGTATGACACAGTGCATAGACTGCTACCCTGGTAGCTATAGTGCCACTACAGGAGCTTCGACATGTGATTTGTGCCAAAAGGAGTTTCATCAGCCAGATTACGGCAAAACCGACTGCACTGAATGTGCCAGTGGGGAGCCATGGGTCGACATCGCCGGTTGTGGTGGCTGTAATCTCGAAAGCACGTGCGCGGCTGGTAAATATGGTTCAGACGGGGCATGTGCTGTGACTGCTGCAGGCAATTTCACTCCTTGTTATGTCACAGAGCCCATGATATGTCCTGTGGGCACCTATAGCGCTGCCGGAGCCTCCTCGTGTACTCTATGTCCTGCCGGCAAATACAGCGATAAGGAACGCACGACTGAGTGCACAGCGTGTGATCCTGGCAAGACTACCTACAGTGCGGGTATGACAGCCTGTGTCCAGTGCACTGTGGGCACCTACGCTGCCTCTAGTGGCAGTAGCGTGTGCGCTGAGTGCCCTGCAGGCAAATATGGAACGACTATAGGTTCTACTGAGTGTACAGTGTGTCCTCATGGCACATTTGGGGCCATTCTCGGGGCTACTGAATGCACTGACTGCCCGCCCGGGCGTTACAATGACGAAGTATTCAAGAGTGAGTGCATGGTGTGCCCTGGCGGCAAATATGTAGCAACAGCGGGTCGATTCGGCTGCGGTAAGTGTATGGCGGGAACCTACAATGATGGGAGTGGTCCTGCCAAGGCATGCTCTTCTTGTGGGCCTGGGACCTACTCTGATGTACATGGTGCCTCTGTTTGCACTCCTTGTGGCACTGGCAAGTATTCTGCCTCTCTGGGAGCCACTGAGTGCACGGTTTGCGCCAAGGGATCATATCAGGCCTCTACTGGGCAAGCTATGTGCCTCACGCCTCCCAATGGCACCTACGTAGAGTCAGAAGGTGCTACTGCTGGGCAGCCTTGTGCTCCAGGCAAATATTGTGCAGCAGGAGCCTGTGAGTCATGTACGAGCTGTGCAGCAGGTACCTACCAGGACCAGACAGGGCAATCATCTTGTTCACCTTGTCCTGCTGGTAAGAACCAGCCCAGTCTGGGCGCCACTCAATGCTATAGTTGTGGTGCAGGCCAATACTCTTTTAATGGAAGCACTACATGCTTGTATTGTGAGGCGGGTCTGTATTCAGAGGGCACAGGCAATACCCAGTGTCAGGATTGTGGTGCTGGAAAATATAGCAATGCTGGATCCTCGGGCTGTACACCTTGCGGCCAAGACACCTACAGTGACACCACTCCCTCAGCATCTTGCACAACCTGCGAGGCGGGCAAGAACACTTTTGCTCCTCATCTTACTGGCCAGACAGTGTGTATGGATGATAGCCACGCGCCAACAAGTTCCCCCACCCCTGCCCCCACCTTCAGTCCTAGCGTAGCGCCCACACCTACCCCCAAGCCTAGTCACACTCCTACTATGCCACCTAGCCCTGTTCCAACCCAGACACCATCTTTCAAGCCCACTGCTGCAGCAGGCGGTGGTGATGGTGACTCGAACAGCAAGGACAGCGAGTCTGGCAGCACAGGCCTAGAGGCGGGTATGGCCGTGATGGGCGTGATGCTGTTTATGTGCATGATTCTTGGAAGCTACTCTTACTTCAAAGTGCACAAGAAAAACAAGAACCTCGATAGAGAGAACAAGAAGATGAGAGATAGTGCTGGCAGGGAAGGGGAGGAGGCGAAGGGCGAAGACACTGACCGGGACAGCCGGCAAAGAGGGAGGTCCTCTCGTCCTAATCAGCAGGCCTTCATGCAGTCTCAGCAGTCCAACCCTTACGCTTATTCTACGAGTGGTAGATCGCAGAGCTCGGAGAGGGACATGGCCTACATGCAGGGCAGCAACAACTACGGGAGGGAGCTCGATATGCATGAGCTGTATGGCGGCGATGATGAAGTTCGCATGTCCTCTTCCCTTGGTGCGAGAAATCCCCTGCATCAGCAGCATTATTCCCCTCCTCCTGTTTCTCCCGGTCCCGTCTCTGGCAGGCCGCAGATAGCTCGCTCTACAGGTAATCGGATGTCCAGCCCCGGGGGACAGGGAGCTGGGGCTAATTTAACCCCCAACAGGGAGAGTTTCCAAAGGGAGAGCATGGGCATGCGGAACTCACAGAGTAGTAATAGTGGAGGACCTTCACGTGCCTCGTACAATAGCAGGAGCCAGAGCCGCCAACAACAACTACGCGATCTACAAAATCCCCGCAATAGTCAGCGTGCTCCTGATTGGGCGAACCGCTGAAATTATGATTAGGACTATCCCAATTTCGGGGTTAATTTTAACCCCGGTGCCCTGGCTGGTTGGGTGAACCGCTACAATTATGATTCATTAGGACGAACGTTGTAAGTATTATATTCACTGGATGTTGACATTGTAAGACAAATTTCGGTGGTCACTCTCTTCCTCTCTCTGTTACTTGCTGAGACCGTCGTAAGGCGTGAGGCCATCAATGTTCTCGATGGTGTCGTCTGCACCGTGCTCAATGAGGTATTCTCCCAGCTGCCCGTCGGTATCGAAGGCCATAGCATAATGTAAGGGGGTATTGCCGGTGGCGTTCTGATGGTTTACATTGGCGCCACGGATCAGGAGCATTTCGCTGAGACGCTTGTTGGCGTTCTGGCATGCCACAACAAGCAGGGTGTTGCCCTTCTCGTCCTCGGTGTCGACCTTGAAGCCCAAATTCAAGGACTCCTCCACCTTCTTCGTGCGACTGTTGCGAGCTTGCACGAACACTGTGTCTATTTCCGGCACGCCCATTTGCTCTCGTTCCAGCTCTGCTCTCTCCTCTCTCTCCACGGCAGCGGCACGGTTCTTCTCCGCTTCTGTCATCGGCTTGAGCTTCTCGCGGCTGATGAGGATCTTGCGTACATGCAGCTTGTGCTTTACCCCTAGAACCTGCATCAAATCCTCTTCACGCAGCTCCATGAGGAATTGGCCGTCCACTGCTGCCTCGCGGAAGGAGGTCGAGTACTGCCCCAAGAACAAAGAGTCCAGCCAGCGACAAACATCATTGACACTCCACAGCTTGACATTCTCTGGCATGGGATTGGCCTTGGCCTTCTTAGCTTCTTCTTCTGCCAATTGGCTTGCCTGCAATTCTGCCTTTTTCTTTTGCACAGACAAGTCCAAGAAGTCGTTTGCTCCTAGGTCCATCTTCTTCATGTCCGGTAGATTAGCCGCAGCAGCGGAAGCCGCTGCCGCAGCAGCAGCATCAGCTGACGAGGCCACAGCAGCGGAAGTAGTATCTGCATTCATATCTCTGAGTGACTTGAGCATGTTTAGAGAGGAGAAGTAAGACAGAGACATAGACATGAACTGGAATTTCATGAGTTCCTCAGTCTGTCCAAACATAGCCTCGGAACGCTTCTCGTGTTCCTTTGCCTTCAGAGCAGTCGCAGTAGCAGCAGCAGCAGTCATAGCTGTCGCTGTCTCCAATTCGATGCCCTTTTCTCTCAAATCATCTAGTTCCTGCTTCTGCTCAAGCAATAGCTGCATGAGGTTCTTCTGTAGTCTCCTGAATTCTCGGTCCTTCCTCTCTCGGGTAGCTTCCATATCAGCCAGTGCTGCCTCGAGTCTTTCCAAGGCACGTTTCTTCTTCTCTACCTCCTGAAACACCACAGCAAACTCTGTCTCGAGCTCTTGTCGCTTCTTTTCTCTCTCTGCTCTCTTGATTTGTATTGTCATTTCAAGAGCATAAGCCTCAGCACGACGCCTTCTGGCCAAATCAGGATCAGTGCCTGCAGTCGACTCTAAGCCCATCACAAGCTCACCATGACCACTCTCAGCATTGCGAGGCATACCAGCCGCATCAGAGATACCCGATAGTAACAAGTCCTTCTCATGACTTAATGTCTGCAAATCACGCTCAATTTGATCGATTTCACTCAACTCTCTCTCTAGAACTGACAACTCCTTCTCAGCATCCTTCATTTCTGCATGGATATGGGACACACGTGCCTCAGCTCTCTCTTGAGCACGATGTAATGCATCAATTTCCTCTTGTTGCCTCTCAAAAGCCACTTTCGACTCCTCGATGAGCTCCAGGCCCAACTTGATGCGATCTGGTCCAGGTGCAGTACTTTCCCAAGTACGACGTCTTTCGAACTGTTTACGACCAAGGTATCCTCTGTAAGTGCGCTGAATCTCAATGACAGCAAGGACATGGATTCTTAATGAGCGGAACTCCTCACGAGCAACCTTCATACGCCACGTGGACTGGATACGACTAGAAGCTTCATTTTTCTTTCTGAGGATCGTGAGGCGATACTTCTCTCGTGAAGCTGCCAAGCGGCCCAAGTGACCTCTGAAAATTCTTTGGATTTCCCTCGCCTTGAGAAACCTCTTGACTCTCCTAAAGTACCTTCTAGCCACATAGCCCCTGTAAACTGATTGGATCGCTATCACGCTCTGTCCTTGCAATAGATTCAACTGATAGATGCGCTGTAGTTTCTTGAATCTTTTTCGGCCTAAGTAGCCTCGGCCAATGGCTTGACACTTGAGTACAGCCTTGTTGCGACGCCTTTCCATATCCTGAATATAACGAGCCTTCTCAGCCCTCTTGCGACCACACATGCCACGTCCAACACGCTGAATCAGACGACAACTACGATCAAAGAGCTCTTCCTGCTCTTCACTACCCAATGCACGCAACTTCTGATCACGCTCCAGCTGACGAGATGCCATCTGTTGCTTGACTCGCTCGTATTCCTCCATGTTCATGTGACCCTTCTTCCTTGCCTCCTCTTCATCTTTCTTCATGCGCTCGATTTGGAAATTAACATCAGTGTTCATGTTGTCCGTGATAGTACTGGGGAGGTCGCTGGGCTCGTCATAGCGCATGGGAGGCAATTCTTCTATAGGATCTCTCTCTGCGGGCAGGCCTGTGCCAGGCTCCTCTGGCAGCGTACCCAAGGTGCCTACACTACCTCCGGCTTCAAGATCCCCATCACCAGGCATGGAGGTGATGCTGGAGTTCATAGCAAGGGAAGCTCCCGCATCCACGTGGCCACCGTCTTGCGACGCACCAGCACCAGTAACAGACTGTGTGTCCTTCAAGCTGGCAGAGTTCACAATGCCGCTCTTTACCAGCTCCTTCTCGATCGTTTGGATTGCCAGACGACGCTGTCTCTCGGCCGCATCGCGCTCTTTGCGGCGTTCTTCCAGCTCTTTTTCCAACTTCAACAATAAAGCACGGTCCTCATCCTCATACTGCTTGCGACGCTGGGCTTGTTCTTCGTCGAACTTGGCTATGGCTAGGGCAGCTTCACGAGCTTGTTTGTCTCTAGCGGCGGCTTCCAAATTCCGAAATTTCTCTGGGCGAGCCACGAGCTCCTCCTCCAACGCAGCGGCAGCATCAGGGTCTGGCACATTGGCGACCCACTGCCTCTTAGCCTTCTGTTCGTAGTCTGCCTGTGACTTCTGCAAGTTCAGGTCAATAGGGGCGGCATACTCGGACTTCTTCGGCTCTTCGATCGTTACTTTCTTTTTCGTGAATTCGGATCCGGGCCCCTTATCGGGGGAGCTACCCCTGAGGGCACTGCGCGAGCCGGGACGCTCGGCTTCCTTCTCTGCCACGGCTTTGGCCTCTAGATCGTCGGCCATGCCCAGAGCATGAGCGAAGAGGTCACTGGAAGGCATTGCGGCCAGATTGTTGTCTACCCCTGCAGCAGCCTCGAGCTCCTCGGTGACACTTGCCTCAAAAGGTGACTTCTCCGTAGACTCCGACGTTGCAACGGAAGCCGCGTCATCGATGCGGTCAGGAAAGTCGGGGTGCGTGTGAATAGAGCTACCGAGCGTTTCGTTGAAGCCCACCTGCTTGGGCAAGGCTTTTGGAGAACCGTTATCTAACTCTGAGGACGCAGCGGGCTCGTCAAGCTTTTCTGAAGTAGTGGGGCGCGAAGATGTGGAGGTGGGAGAGCTACTAGTGGTCTTTTCCTCCTGAGAGACCTCCACGAAGCCGTCGACAGCCTTGGGGGTACCTGGAGCACGGGGGTCTATACCGATTGAGCCAGAGGGGACGCTATACTCGTCCTCCCCAGGACCAGACAAGGGTCTTTCCTTCTCCTTCTCCTCCTCAGCACCAGCACCAGGAGTACTAGCCTCCAGTCCGAACTCAACCGAAGATGGCTGGCCCAAGTCAATACGCACTCCGTGCTGCTGCTGTTCTGGCTCCCTTGGAGGCACTGGGGCCTCATTCAATGTTGTTCCCTTCTTCACGACAGACTTGGGCGCCTGTAGCTTGAATAACACCTCGAGTTTCTGTGTGGACTTGGTCTCTTCCTGTGCCTTGCTGCTATCGAAGATGCTGCCTGGACCAGTGTCAGGTGGTTGGATGGTCGTAGACCCAATTTTACGAGTTCCACCCGCAGCATCAGCAGCCTGTTCAGCTGCCAGGAGGTCCAAGCCCGTGTAGTCTGAGTTGGGGCTCACCAAAACATCAAAAAGGTCCATGATCGCCGCTTTGTTCTCTTGGACCACAGCGTGGCCACACCTTGCCCACATAACAAAGGCTCCACGAGGGTTTTTCAGGGTGTCAATGAGCATGTGCAGTCCCATCTTCCCTAAAATACTATAGCGGGAATAGTCTTCCTTGCCAGTGCTACGCTTGCCTACCCACATTCCATTCGGATCTGCGGCATGCACTTGAGCCGCCTCGGAGATCTTATTCAGCTGATGGGACCACAGGTGCTTGGTGTTCCTCCCTGCAAGGAAAGGGTCGACATTGGCAGCACTCACCAATGTGTTCTCTGTACTTTGTAAAACGATGATAGGCACCTGTACGGGCTGGATAGGAGGGCCACCGGCAATCTTAGGGCCAGCTCCCGCGGCAGGGACATGATCAGGGGACAGTCCACCACGCAGATCTCGGTGTTGCAAGCATCCTTTGGTGAGCTTGGTGCGGCCATCGTTAGTGATGGGGTTGCTGACAGCCGTATAGATATTCAGTGCTAGGTTCGGATTTACCCTCCGCAGATACTCCTCGGAGAAGACGAACCTAGACCAGTAGCTCACGGGGATATCTGGGCGGTTGTGAGGCGTGCTCTCAAAAACCTGTGCAGCACTGTGTAAAATGGCCGTCAATTGGGGGTCGGGGTAGAGGAAGCCGTTAACACTCACAATGCTACGCAGAGAATCTCTGTAACGCGAGTCATTGCCCCAGCGTTGAGCAAAGGCAGCAGCGATACTAGCGCCATTTCCGATGCCCACTAGATGGAAAGGGTTGGTAAGCAGGACATCACCATCTTCCTCTGCGTGCTGAAGCAGCTCGTGGATACGGTCAGAAATCCAATCATTATTCAACAAGGGCTCTCTCGCACCTCTCTTTCGCTCTTCAGCTGGCAGTCTGGGCCACACCGTGTTGGCTTGCCCAGGGTAGTTGAAGCACACGACCTGTAGGCTGCCGTGTCTCTGTACAAGCTGCTTGAACATAATCGCAGTGGCATCAGAAGTGTCGAAAAAATCATGAATGACCACAAAGTTAATGCATTTCACATCAAGGGAGATATTGCCCAAAACCGTGTAAGGCATGCGCGTGATGCCATCCGCACAGCGGAAGTACTTGGACTGTCCCACCGCAGCCATGTTGCCCTCTGTCTTGTTATGTGAGCTCAGGCGATCAGCAGCCTTTTTCTGACTTGCAGCCATGGCCGCTTGTTGTCGAGCATTCATTTTATTCCGTCCTCCTGCCTGGTCAGCAATAGTGTTTTGCTGAGCGAGAGACTCGTCCATCATTGTCTGCACTTCAGGCTTGATCGTAGAGTAGCCGGGCACCTTGGCACCACCACCAGTAGGGGGCTGCACGATGGGGCTCGGGGGCACAGTCTTCGTAGACTTCTTGCTCTCGGGAGAGAGGCTGCGTGGCCGGGCCATCTTGCTGTCAGGCGACAAGGATCTACCCTCCCGTGCCGCCTCTGCCACCTGGTTGCTCTTCCTCTTCTCCTTGGCTCTTGTGATGGCACTACTACCCCCCATGTTGTCCTCGGGACGGCCACGGCGTCCACGCATAGCCTTAGCCTTCTTTCTCTCAAGCTTCTGCACGAAAGTGAGGTTGGTGGTGTCGTCCATGGAGCCGATACTGCCCTCTTCTAACGAGCTGCCTAGAGCAGTACGCGTGCCAGCAGCAGCACTTCCGAGAGTATCCACACTTCGAGACATGGCCATACCACGCCCTTCATTGATAGTCTCCAGGGAGCCTACGCTACCTTGGCCAGCTGCTTGCTCCCCTTGGTAGAAATTTGTTTTCTTGTGACCCAGTCCACGCTGCCAGCGTGCTGCTTGTACCACACCAAGGACCCACGCACAAAATTTACTTGCGCTATAGCTAACCCCTAAAACATTCTCTGGGCGAAAGACAGGGTTGTCACAGTAGGGTTCGACTAACCTTAATCTAGCGTCAGTGACATCCTCGAGTTTAAACTCCCGGAGCATGACCAGAAACGCCTCGCCACCACTGAGGAGCCTCTTTGTGTCGCTGAATTGCATGCTCTTTCCCGTGAGTAAAGCCATCACAGCTTCTAAGACCACTTCCACTGCAGCAGGAGGCTTCACCATGGTACGAATTTCGGCCACATCTAGCTTGGTCAGACTGTCCACCGCTGCGACTGCCGCATTGAGGTAGGACTCGGCATTTATGTCTGTGGCACCAAATGAAGTAAGGGGGCCTTGAGAAATACTTGTGGGACTGCCCATGGTCTCCCGATAGCTCCCCAACCCACTGGTGTCACCATTCATAGTCTGAAAGAAGCTACCACTTGATCCTATCGAGGTCGCGGCGACAGATTGGGCATCATCAAGTGAGCCTATACTATCCTCCATGAGGCTCCCCTTCTTCGTAGATGCCGATGTTTTCACAGGGCTAAACAGCTTGTTGCTAAACTCTCCTGGAGATGACCGCTTCGACAGCTCACGGGAAGCACGCGAGTTGGTATGCAATGCAGCTTTACTGCCGCTGGCAGACATTTCAGTGCCGTCATCGCCATCGAGTATCAGTTTGCTTCTCTTGTCTTTCTCTCTCTCTAGCTTGCCTACAGCCCTCTCTCTAGCCTCGCTAATAATGCTATACACCTTGAAACAGTTCAGGCAGCATGGCACTTCCTTATAGAAATGTGCTGGTAGACGGGATGAGACACTTATATCCTGGTAGTTTTGCTCCGTCACATACTCGCCCGGCTCTCCACGTTTGTGGCGCTGTAACTGGAGTTTTACCAAGGGCATCTCCTGTCTGGCTTGCATGATGGTCCTATAAGCGATCTTACGTGCAAAACTATCATCACCATTGCCATGGTGAACGTCTCCTTGAAGGTCACTTCCTTCTCCCTTGGTTTTGCCAGTCATCAAGTCGGTCAAATGACTGTTTAAATTACCCTCACTCTGTGCAAGAACGCTATCCGTTACCAACAGTTTCCGTCTGAAATCAGACAATGAGTTACCACGGTCCCCCTGGGTGCTCAATGCTTCCTGGTTTTCCATAAAACCAAGGTCAAATTGACAAAAATCGCCTTGACAGCCGCTGATCTGGGTACTGCCGAACATAATATTGCTATCCGCGATAGGCACCTCCTGACCTAGACGCGCTTCTGGAGTCTTCCATACGTCCGCTTTGGAAGTTGAAGACGTCGAAGTGGACCCAGGTCGCTCAGGAGACTGCCTACTGCTTGCTCTTGAGCGCCTAGGGCTCCCCCTACTGCCTAATGCGCCTCCACGTGAACCGCCTCTAGATGCAGCCCTTGACCCCTGTCGACTGCCAGCAGCAATAATATCTTGCACTACAGCCTCAGACGGCACTGGCTCTGCATCCCATCTGTTTCTTACACGCTTGTCGCTGTGCCTTCCGATGCTACTTGGCCGACTTGACCCAAATCCATCATCCAAACTTGCAGCTTCTTTCGTGGTAGTATCTCCAAATCCAGCTGCACGCGAGATGCGCTCAGCCTTAGTTTCCCCAGAAGGAGAAGATATTCGTAGAGGGCTTCCTTCTTGAGCTACTGTACAGTGATTCATCCGAGTCATCCAGATTGCACCGTTCACATCCTGCACGAACTCCACCTTGATTTTCACGACTTTGCAGCCAAATGACCTCTGGATTCGAAGTACTATCTGTTCGGTGGTCTTTTCCATTAACCGATTATTAGTAGCATCCTTATTCGCTACTGTGGATGCACCACCCTTTTGGCCTGCTACTCTCGCGGCCACATCCAGACGGTCAGTCTTCATATGCTCCTTGGCCAGCCTATCGAGCCAATAAGTAGTCTCGTAGGTGCGGTTGTTTTCCCCATCACCCTTGCTAGGGACAAAGCACTGCACAATGGCGTCCCTCATTTGCCCCTGACTCAACATACTTTTGAAAGAAGCGCTACCCAGAAAGTTGGGGGTCGAGCTTCCATACGTGCTGAATGCCGCGACATTTTGGCTGTCATCACCATGAGCATTCCCCTTCTGTGGTTGTAACCTCTCGCTAATCTTCATAAACTCGTCGTAAATACGTTTCGGTTGCCGCGCCTTGACACTCTTCAAAGCCATAGCCCCCGATCCATTGGTGTAAATATAATGGGTGACCTTGCCGACTTGGTCGAACAAGACAGTATCTACGATGTTGGCATAAATAATCTCGTCGCGAGCAGTCGCAGGTGGTATCATCACGCGCACAAAGTCTTCCCACGCAATCTCCTTGAAATTACCTCGCTCCAAGATGCCTGGGATCTTCGTCTCTCTCGCAATGTTCCTAATATTGCCCATCTGGTCCCTTCCTGGGTCCAAAGGCATCCCAGAAGGGAGCCTGAAGTCCTTCGCAGTAGGACTTCCATCAAGTCTCTCTGTCATGACGCCTTACTCCCCGATAAGACGCCGAATCCAAGCCTAAAGTGCCACTGGACGGTTCGCGGCGTCAAGCTCGATTCTGAGGCCTGTGTTAGCCCTTTAGGATCTAAAAGTCGGCAAACCGCGCAATAATATCAGTATCTACGCGTTTGATACCCCAAACAAATCAGTAGTAACCCCTATTCAATAGATGAGGTCCCAGCAAATGGAAGAGGAAATGTCGGACTTTCGGCACGATTTTATATACACGAGGACCACTTCGAAGACAAAATTAGTCCTACTGACTAGTATCTTGAACTAGATTCCG
>MDTE01159668.1_pt1 | contig 13378 bp, 16 predicted proteins | sample 811231 | NCBI WGS metagenome assembly MDTE01 (sample SAMN05326651, study PRJNA326480) | marine metagenome | isolation source: seawater | place: Indian Ocean: Red Sea | collected 2010
TGATGAAGAACTTGAGAAATTGGTAATACACGAAATGATCCATTTCTTCTATCTTGATTTTTATGAAATTAATATTGACTTATCTAAATATCTAAATGTTCCTTCTAATCTAGAATTTATACCTAATGAATCCTATACCGAATTTATAACCCTTATGATACATACTGGAATAATGCCTATTGAAAACGAATTTAAAAAGGCTATTCAAAAAAACAATAATTCTGGGAAACAAAATCTTACAATTTTAAATACAAATAATATTTACACTAAGGGTATAGACAAAAAGGTTGTATTTTATAGGGCAATTGAACTTTTATTTAATGAAGTATTATTTGGTTACTTTCAGTGTGCCAAAATTCTTTTTCAATACAATATAAACAGCACAAAAGACTTTTTCATACCTTTAAAAAGCAATAAGTCAAAACGCGTATTTTTCTGGCAGATTTCGTGTATTCTTTCTTATTTCTTTGTAAAGGTAGCACTATTTTCGAATTTACAATCCTCTATAGATTTTTTCTTGAAAAATCAAAATGCATTTAAAATAAAAACAAGTCCCGAAGTTAAAAAGAAGTATGAAATTCTAATAAAAAATTCCTTAGAAAATGACTTTTACAGAGGAAATATTCAGATAGCCCTTGATAAGATAAATAGCATTATATTCAATGACAATATTGAGACACAAATAAAAAAAAGATGTGCTTCTAAAAAGAGAAAGCTAAGCAGATGTAGTCGTAAGTTGAAAGCTACACACAAATTAAGAAAGTCATTAAAAGGTAAAAATTCTAAATTATCAAATATAGTATTAACAACAAGAATGAGTTTGTTTGAATTATAATATTATTAAAATTGATTTGTTTCACTTTATTTAAAAGTTTTGTAAACCTATACTATAATGGGAATTAAAGATCTCACAGCATTCTTGCGTGAATTTGCTCCTGCGAGTATTTCAAAAGGAAATTTATCACAGTTTACTAGTCAATTTCCCAGAGAAAGACGTTTAAGAGCAGCAATTGATACTAGCTTGTTTATGTATAAATACAAATACAAAAGTGGAGATAATTTTATAATCGATTTTCTAGAACAAATAAATAGACTCTTAATTAATAATATCGAACCAATATATATTTTTGATGGAGCTCCTCCTACAGAAAAATCGGATACTATTAAATCTAGAAAAGAACGTAAAGTGAGTTATCAAAACAAAATTAAAGAGCTTGAAGGTAAATTAGAAAATGTTGAAAATCTTGTTAGTGTAATTAATGAACAAACTAATTTAGATACCCCAAAAACAAAGGAAGAAATTGAAAACGAAATTAAAGAAGAAATATCAAAAATTAAACGGAAAACTTTAAGTATAAGTGGAGAAGACATGAGCAAGCTTCGTTACTTTCTAGATATAATGAATATTAAGCACATTAAGAAGAATATGGAAGCAGATATAGTTTGTTCTAAACTTTCATCCGATGGTTTGGTTGACTTTGTAATTTCGGAAGACATGGATCATCTTACATCGGGAACAAAAATACTTTTGAGAGATTTTAATAATAGAAATAACTATGTAACTATTTATAATCTTGATGTGGCACTTAAAACATTAAATTTTACGCAAAATCAATGGATAAATTTGTGCATCCTATTTGGGTGTGATTACGTTCCGAGAATTCGAGGTCTTGGTTACAAAACGTCATATAAATTTCTATCTAACAATGTAAATTCCAACTTTGAACAATTAGTAAATATAATAACTCAATCAAAAAAATGTAGCTTACCAGATAAATATTTAGAAAAAGTAAAAAAAGCACAGAAAATTTTTGAAAACAATATTAACATAGAAATTAATGAAGATTTCTTCAAAGAGGACAAAGACATTTTTGATAACCAAGTAAAGGTAGTCAAAGACTACCTCAGAAAATATACATCTTTCAGCGACCAAAAAATAAAGAACAGAATTAAAAATATATTCGGATATTGTATATGATTTACTTAGCAAGATCCAATTTGGCAAAATTAATCTTATTTTTTAGTTTCGTTTCGCTCTCAATAACTACCGTAAAATATTTAAGCTTAAAAATCTTTACTGTTCAATGTATTGTTTTCTTTTTATTTATAAGAACAGTAGATTGTAATATTTATGGTAAATGCTTTATAAACGCATATTTTTACACACTATTAGCATTTATTATTACTCTATTCCTGATTAGTGACTATTTTGGAATTTTCAATGAATATAAAAAGGCTGTGCGAAGATTTTATTCATTATATGACAGCAGCAATGGAACTAATTTTAAAAATATAATATTTCCAAAAGAAGATGAAATTACAGACTATTACAAAAACAGAAGTTTACCAAGAATAATAAATAAAAATTTCAAGCATAAAACTCTTGAAGAAGAATTAGACGAAGATGACATAGAAGTAATAAACAACAATAATAATACGTTATTGGATGGAATTAATAACAACATCGCCTTTTAATTTTATAATTTTATTATTTTATTTTTCTATTATATATGTCAAGAAAATATAATATTGAGTTTTTTCAAGGCGTTGGAAGCGCAGATAACGCTGGAGGAGGAACAGACTTGTCTTCCGCATATAAAAAAGGTGCTACTGTCAAAAATTTAATTAGTTCATCGGGAGTAGGATCAACCGCCGAAGCACCAAGTGGGGCATCAGCTGCTCCAGCAAATGCTGTCGCTGCTCCAGAGAAAGTTTTTGTGCCACAGGGTATGCAGATGGGAAATATCTGGCAGTTTCTCGGAATTGATAACCTCACACTAAAGAAAAAACAGTGTGTATATAATTGTGGAATGGACTTACTTGGTTGTTTGGAAAGATGTTCAAATCCGGATTGTAGACAGCAGCAAAATCTGACACACGAACAGTGTAGGTATGGTTGTATGAGAAAAGGAATAAGTTGCTCTACAAGTTGTATATCCGAGATTGAACCACCACCTCCAATGTTTGAGAGCGATTTTACTATTGACAATATGATGGGTATTCAAACTACTGCTGCTTCAGTTACAGAACCTGTTATGGCTACTACTACTTCACTTATTAATGAACCTATAGATGAAGAAGAAAGTGTAGAGGAACTTTGTCTTAAACACTATGATGTATTACCTAACGAAGTTAAAGGTGTATATTCAGACCTTGATACCTATGCGCCATTTGATATGCGGGTTTGGCCAAGGGATGGTAAATTTGGATGGACATTAAGTGAACTAAATAAGTTAAAAAGAAATGGATACGATGTTCCAAATACAATAGAAGTTAATATGGATCATAGTTTATATCCAATTAAAAATAGTGGAAATCCTGTATTAGAATTCCAGTATGTTACTGATTAAATAGTTTATTTCTTTATTTTATAATATGAAGTTTAAAAATATTAAAGAGGCTCATTCTTTTTACAATTTTCCTGGTTCCTTTAGAGTGGGAAGTATATATACTAAAGACTACGGAATTATTAGAAGTTATAGTAACGGTTCTGGAAAAGATTTTTATAAACAAGGAATGTTTCTATACAAAATAAAAAACAGAGATTACTATCTAAAATTTTTAGAAAATAAGACCAAGAATAATCCAATAAGACTATTCATAAAAACTGCTGATGGAGTTTCTGATATGGGGTTACATAAAGTAGTTAAATTAACAAATAACTATGTCTACTTGAAAAATAAAACATAAAGAAATTATTGCAGTTTGTATATTGTTTTATTGTTTATTGTTTATTGTTTGTTTGTTCTACTATTTAATTATTTTGTTTAATTATTTTATATAAATGCCTGGAAACCCATACAATAATCAAAACCCAAATCATAGTTTTTTTAATTTATATGTTGAACAGTTTCAAAACCAAAACCAAAGTTCTAATGAAAGTGAAAATCAGAACCAATCATCTAGAGTGATCGTAACTGATACAGAATTTCAGGTTGGAAATAAAACACTAACAAGAACTTGTCCACACAATGGATGTTTATTAAATTATAATAGTTCTCAAAATAGATTTATATGTCCTTGTCATGCATCTACATTCAATCTTAATGGAGATTGTTTGAATGGTCCTGCTTGTCCAAAAAGTATTCTCAAAAATTCAGGTAATTAAGTTATTTTTTTACTTTTTTGTTTTTCTTATTTTTCTTTTTTAAAAACTTATTGACGCGAGCTTTTTCTTTTTTCTCTTTCTTATCGCTTTTGTCTTTCTTATCGCTTTTGTCTTTCTTATTGCTTTTCTCTTTCTGATTGCTTTTGTCTTTCTTATCGCTTTTATTTTTGGTTTGCTCTTCCTTAAGATTTTTCTTAAAATTAGTTATATTTTTATTTAGTAGTGTTGTTCCTATAAGGTCTCCTTCTTTGATACCTATTTTATTTGCTAAACCACCATTTATTTCTAAAACAAATTTACACATTTTCTTAGTGCTTCGCTTATCTAGAGACCCTGGTTTCATATCGTGTTCAATATGAACAACCCGAGCATCATTATTTATAAATACCGCATCTAAAGGAATAAGTGTATTTTTCATCCACATGCTTGGATAACTATTTTCCTTGTATTCAAAAAGCATACCCTGATCAAGAGGCATTTTTGTCACCCACATAAGTCCGGTTTCTATTTCCTTTGGTGTTTTAGCCACTTGAACATTAAAAAAATGTTTGTTCGAAGTATCTCTATAAGCCTCTATTTTAAATTTTATGATTTCATAAAGTTTTTTTATTATCATAAATATTCCTATAATAATTATTGTAAATCTAATCATAGTCCTATAATAAATAATAATATTTATTTTAAAGAAATAAACAAAAAATAATCTTGGGAAAGGCAAATGTTCATTAAAGAAAAATTACTGATAGAAATAATAGAGTAAACGTATTTATTTGTATTTTCGTTTATCTTCAGCAAAAAAAAAAAATTAGATTTTTAAAAAATGGAAGTTGAGAGATTGAATTTAGACGACTTTGATATAAACACATTTGAACCACCAAATTTTAAAATTGGAGACAGCTTTGAGCCTATAAGTGAGTTGGGTCTTGAACTTGAACAAGAACTCACCGATGAAGACAGCGAAGACCAAGAAGAGGATATTGAGATAAGTATTGATGAAAATGATCTAGACTTTGAGGAAGAATTTGATAATGTCATTTATTCATATCCCTTCTACTCAAAAGATGGAATTGATTACGAATACAGGGTCACTATATCAGATGACGAATTACTTTTAGAACAGGTTAAATGTGATGATAGTAAACCTGATTTTGAAGAGAGTATTCAAGTCTTTTCTGAAATTTATAGAGGAACATTGACTGAAGCATTTGATTTAATTACAAAATATATTGATTTACGGGATAAAAAACTTGTTCTTCAAGAGGGAATTATTGATTATAATTTTGAAAATCATAATGGAGAAGTAGAAATATTAAAAAGGAAAATAGAAAACAATAAAATCAGCGTTCTCTTTGAACTCTATAAGGAAATTATTGATTCAGTATACGAATAAGTTAATAATTTATTTCTTCTAATTTAGTAATGTCTGAAGCATAGGTAAATTACTTAGAGCATATTCAACAATTGTGCTGTTTCCTGGATCCGCAAAAATTTCTATATTTGATTGAGGTGTATTTTTTAATAAAGTTGATAGTTCACCTGTTTCTATTTTTTCAAATTTAGTATCATTATCAATCCTAATTTTTCCTATTATTTCATCAAGATTAAGATTAAACACTAAATCAAATATTGTAATCATAGATAATTTTAATTCGTCAGGAATTGTTGTTAAAAACTGAACCGGATAGAAATACTTAGGTAAGTCTTCTGTAATTCCTGTTTGATTAATTTCATTACCATCTATTGTTAGAAATTCTGGAGCATCTGAAGGAGTTGTTTTTGATTTTTTAAGTATATATTCAGTAATTTTTTGTTCTCCATCTTGGTCATTAAGATTTTCTACTCCATTATCTTTTTGAACCATATACATAAAGAAAAGGTAAAAATAAGCAACACGTTTTTTTATACCTTCTTTATTATTTGTTTCAATTATAGTGTTAATTGTTTCTTTATTATAACTGTCTAATAATTCAATTGCTCTATCTAAATTTATTAATAGATTTTTTTTCTGCAGCAGTGTGTCACTACCTTCTCTTGGAGGGCTAGAACCACCTCCAAAGTTAATACTAGTTAAAATTCTTTTGTTGTTTTGATTTGATAGATATACAATAATATCTTCTAAATTATTTGGTCGATAGTAATAATAATTTCCAAATGATGCGAAAATAACAGAATCAATAAAATTTTTTAAATCGGGTTCGGGTTCGATTGTTTGTTTTAACTTTTCATACAAATCTAAACATTCAGTAAATTTGTAACTAACACCTTCTACATCCAAACTTAAACCTCCAGGTCTTGCTCCTCCAGATTGTCCAGTTTCGCGTTTCCTTATTTCTGCAAATATGTCTTTTATTTCTTTTATGTCTTTTATTTCTTGTGGTAATGCTCCCTCCACAGCACCACGATTACCTGAGGAGGGATCTAGTTTTTTTTTTTACCTGCTTCTCCTCCACCTGGTCCTCCTCCACCTGGTCCTCCTTCATCGGTTCCTCCTTTACCTGGTCCTTTTTCTCCTTTTCCTTTTTTACCTGGTCCTCCTTCTTTACCACCTTTTTCTCCTTTTTTGTCACTAGTAGCAGCTTTAGCTTCTCCAGCAGTTTTAGGAGCGGATGATCCTGCTGCATTTGCTGCCGATGCTGCCGCTAGATTTGCTGATCCTTCAGTTTGCGCTGCATTAGGTTGTTTACTTTCAAGATCGCTACCATCTACTGGCATTATATTTGTTGTAAGTTGTGATAATTGATGGAATATATTTGTAACACTTTTTAAAAATGTATCTAATTGTTCAATCTGCTCTTTGGCTGTAAGAGAAACTTGTTCAACATTCATAATTTTTTCAGAATAGAAATTCAAAGCGTTTTGAGCCATCATCAATTGTCCTTGTAGTTGTTGGGTCTGCTCTTGACACTGTTGGTCTTTATCTCCACCTTGATTTTCATCGCCTTTTTTAGTTTTGTTTCCTTTTTCGTTTCCTTCCCCTCCTTCTGCTCCTGCTGCTGCTTCTCCTTTTGCTCCTTTTTCTGCTCCTGCTGCTGCTGCTGCTCCTTTAGTTGCTGCTGCTGCTGCTCCTTTTTCTGCTCCTTTTGTGGCTGCTGCATCTGCTCCTCCTCCTGGTGCTGCTGCTGGTGCTGCTGCTGGTGCTGCTGCATCTGCTCCTCCTGCTGGTGCTGCTCCTCCTGCTGCTTCTGTAGTTGCTGGTGCTGCTGCTGGTGCTGCTGCATCTGCTCCTCCTCCTGCTGCTGCTGCTCCTGCGGCTTCCGCTGTTACTGCTTCTGTTACTGCTGCTTGTGTTAATGCATCTTGTGCTACTGCTGCTTGTTCTGCTACAACTGCTTGTGTTTCTGCTGCTGGTGCTGCTGCTTCTCCTCCTGCTGCTGCTCCATCTTTTGTGGCTGCTGCTTCTCCTTTTGCTCCTTCTTCTGCTCCTCCACGTTGTTTCTTATATTTTCTATTCTTTCTCTTTGTTATTTTTACACTTTTTCTATTAGCACGTCTCAAATTAACCGACTTTTTTTGTGCTTTCATTTAATATATAATATTCTAATATAATTATTAGAGATCTTTACCATAAAATCAAAAAAAAAGTAAAGCAAATAAATTTAAATAATTAACGTTTAAAAACTTAGTTTTGTAGACACATTCTATAGGTAATAGAATTACCAGCTGTTTCACTTGCCCTAATTATTTCACACATGTCTCCCTTTCTTACTCCTAAAAATTTAGCCTGTGGATCTGACTTCAAAATCTGAGGCATCTGACCTGGTGTAGCAGAATACCTATCTAAAACTTCATTCTTCTCCTCAGGAGAGATAACTCGCATCTTTGGAACAAGCTGATGCTTTGTTATATTAAACAATAGATTATCCAGTGAGAATATTTGAATAAAAACCCCCGTTGAAGCAAGATAGCCCTCAAGCATGCTATCAAAAGTTTCCATATTATTTACATTATCCTTTAAGATAAATATAACCTCATCCCCTTGTTGGAATAATGTCTCAAGCATCTCATCAATAAGGGTCTTAAAATTAGATGTCCTTAATTTTGATGCTAAAAGATACTTGACATACATTTTACCTCCTAGACTATTTGTAAGTGTCATATCTAGTGATCCAAGCTCAGCAGTTGTTTTTTTCTCAGTTGCTTTAAACATAGCCTCTATTTCATTTACCGAAAAATTCTTATATGGTTCTACATCGAAACCTCGCAACTCTAGCATCTCTATAATAACATTACGCGACTTAAATAGCTTGTTGACGCTCATTTAGTATATATATTTATAATATAAAAAGCAAAAACTTAAATCAATTTTTTATTAAATTCTTTTTAAATTATATTCTTCTCTATTGAAATCTTCTGGTCTACCTCTAGGATGTGCTATAAAATGAACATTATTTACCACTTTATCAAACTGATTATGTGTATGACCAAATATCCATTTACTTAATTTTTTAAACCTACCATCAACTAAATCTCTAGAATTACTTTGTAATTGAAAAGACGTTTCTTGTTTACCATCCGAATCCAATGCAAATTGACTTAGAGGTATAGTGTGGGTGACTATTACCACATTCTTGATCTCTTCGTGTTCTTCATAGTAATCTAAAATTCTATATAATTGTCTCTGTTGCTCTTCGCTCTTCTCAATAACATTCTCTATAAATGCTCTACTTCCCACTTCAGAATTACTAATTTTAGGAATCCAATTTTCAAAATATTTTAATCCTTCATTAATAGAATTTTCGCTTCTTTTATCGTAATCCCACCACCCACTAAAACCTACAAAAACGGTATCCTTCAATTTATAATGCGTCTTTGGTAAATAAACTATTTTTTCGTTTTCTAATTTATCTATCTTATCCTTAATTGTTTCATTTGATAATAAACCAGGAAATTCGCCTACGTGTTCATGATTTCCATCAACAAATAAAATCCTTTCGTAATTTTTAGAAACATCATCAAGATATTTAACAGAAATGTCAATATCATCACTTATATCTCCAGCTACAACCAAAATTCTATCTTTTGATTTTTTAAATTTAAATGGAGCATCTACAACTTCACCGCAAGGATTTTTTATATTTAGAGAAGTATCCCATTGGTCAATATGAAGATCACTAACAATATCAAGGCAACTAAGAGATAATTTCCGATTTTTTTCAATAAATAAAGGATATGATAAACTAGAAAGCATTTATAAAATAGATAAATATTTAAATATAAAAAAAATAAAACTTATAAATTATATGAGTGGCTCGTCATCACCAGAAGAATGTGTGTTTTGTTTTGAAGAACTATCAAAATGGGATGTTGCCGTATTAAATTGTCCACATAGGTATCATGTTGACTGCATACGAGAATGGAACAATAAATCTAAAAATTTTTCGAAAGTTTGTCCACAATGTAATGTTAATGGTGAAATAATAAATATAATTAAAGGAAAAGAAACACGCCCTGAAAAAGTAGATAAACAAACATCAAACACATATTCACAAGTTAATAATACACTTCAGCAAAATACTTACTATGACGAAAGGTTTAATATGAGTGATGTTTCATTATTAGATGACACGGAAGAAACAACCCTACCTAGGAGACAACCTTCAAGGAGAAGAACAATTCACGATGAGATAGAACCGACACTTATTTGTTGTAATATTCTGTAATTTTCTGTTATTTTCTGTAATTTTCTGTTATTTTCTTTAAATAATTCCCTAATTATCTGGGATGTGGGCACAGCTATCAGCGACTTGAGGCTGCGAATAGTATTGACTTACATCAATATTAATATTTGGAACATCTAATTCTTGCTCTAATTCAGAGAACGCCTGGCATCTAGCCTTATCCTTATCACTTAATTGTGCCATAGCACGACTTTTAGCTATCTCCTTATCAGTTGGCTTAGCAAAATTACGCTTTTTATATTCAAGTTCATCAATATTAGCACGTTTCATATACAATTCATAAACCATGTATCCTAAAATAATAAGAAGTAATACACACCATATACCTAATGAAATATTGAGAGGTAAAATCTCTGTCTTTTTAAGAATAGGGACAATAATCATTATTCCTATTAAAATCATGACTACCATTAAAACCTTATTTGTGTCTTCCATTCTTCTAGTTTTATTCAAGTTAATTTCGATATTTCTTTTTGAAGTGGCATTCACAGCTTTTAAGTCTTCAATAATTACTCGATGTCTATCAATATCTTGTCTCAAGTTTTTTAATTGATCTCTTTTACTTTTTTTATCAAGATTAGAGGATTTGATATCAACCATCTGCATTCTGTAGATACCCTTAACCAAGTGGAACAAATTTCTTGCTAGAGAATCTGAATCTAAATTTCTTAACGAATAAAAATCAAAATCTATAGGAGCAAGTCCCTCCTGCTGATTATGAAATCTTTTATATTCATTAAAAATGGGAGCGTATATATCCTGAAGAAGAACAAAAGATTCATTTGCGGTATTCAATTTAAATCCAGATTGTATTTCTGTTGGATTAACAGCATTTGTAGGACTATTATCTGTGTAGTTAATTGTAGCGTTAAATCTGCCAGTAGAACCATCGTGGGAATAACCATCTGGCTCAATCGAGATATTTAAACTGTCTTCGTCAGGCACAGGCTCACCAGATACACGATAACTTGTTTGATCTGGATCAACACTACAAACATAATTTACACCTGGGAATAAGTAATTTTGATTTGGGTTAGAACTGTCAGGAGAAATATCTAGCGAAGGAGATGTGGCAAATGATACTTCAGCCGTTGAAATTGGTCCTGAAAAAGACATATTTTGATTTTCAAGATTAAAAACACGATTACAGTCAGTAGCTGGATTTAAACACCGTTCTTTACAATTAGAACAACCATTTGAAATACATGTGTTACAAACTTCAGCACCTGCGGGAACATTATTAATTGGACAAACTGGGTCAGTCATATATTAATATAAAATATATTTTTGTAATGTAAATTAAATTAAACAAAAAATACTATTCCTTCAATAATTAAAAATACTACAATCATTGTAATAAAAATTGTAAATTGAGTGTTCATTTTTTTTGTTCTGTTATCTGAACTTTCATTACGATATTTAGTAACTAATTCTGAGTCTTCATTTGATTTTAAAACATTTTCCTGATCTTCTAAATGTCTTTTCTCATTTCTCAACCGGGCTTCAAGCTGTTCTAAATCTTCATTAAAATTTTCATAATTTCCTCTTATGTTCCCAAGAAGACCAGTTAATAGTTCAGCAATCTTTTGATGCTTTACATCAATAGAATTACCACAGCTACTCATAATTCTATTAAATTCTGCCTCATACCGGTGCAAATGCTGTTGTTGAAGCTGTTCTACATTATGAGAATTGTGATAAACTTCGGTGCCATCGGCACCCTGGCGCTGACAGACATCACTTCCAGTCGGGTAAGTTGGTATTCTTACGCTTAATTGTTCGCATCCACTCATATAAAATAGAATAAGAAAATTATTACAAGTGTAATTATATTAAAAACAACAAGTGCTATAGTTACATTTTTACTTGAATTGTAATCTCTTTTTCTTAGTTCTTTTTTTTCATCTTGCGTTAATTCTCGCTGTTCTAGTGTTTTTATCTGCTTTTCAACCTCAGATATTTTATTTTTGTTATTATCTATTTTATTATAGTAGAATAAAAGCTGTTCATAGTCACCCCCTTCTTTAACCTTATATCTTTCTAATGAAACCTTTTGTATCCAATTAATTATATTATTCATTAAAATTGTTATTTGTAGTAAAACTTCTTCATACTTGGGTTTATCCGCTGCCGACGCTTCTGAATATTTTTTAAATGATTCTTTCAAAACCTGTTCTACACTTTTTATAAATTCATCATATTTTCCTTCTTTATCGGCTCTTGAAGAAGAGAATATATTCTCTTCAGATACTTTAATCTGTCTCCTAGTGTCACTACCAGCTATACTCTGAATACAAGTGTAATATTGATTTTTTGAAAAAACACCTTGTCTAAATAGTTTTTCACACGAGTTTAACAACTTATCTGCTAATGTCAAATTAGTCATATCTATTATTATATAATATTAAAAAAATTGAGTTAAAAAGATTTAGTTATCATTTTATAAATATTCAGTATGAATACTAATCTTATTAAAAATTTTGAAGCTCTTGCTAAAAAGGAAAAGGCATCTCAATCACCTAATATTTTCAAAATAAAATCATATTTAAGTGTAGCAAAAATTCTTGGTCAACTATCATTTGAAATAACACACTCATCACAGGTTAAAGATATACCGAGAATAGGACAAAAAACATTAGAAAAAATAGATGAGTTCTTAGAGTTTGGAAAGATTAAAGCTCTTGAAAATTTTCAACCATTCGATGACAAACAAACAGTTTCACAAACACAACTTTTAGAAGGTGTTACTGGTATAGGACCAGTTAAGGCAAAAAAATTAGCTGAAGAAGGATATACTCTACAACAATTAAGAGATATGTATAACAAAAATGATAAAGCTATTATTGACTTATTGACAAGTCATCAGCTTCTAGGAATTAAGTATTATGATGACCTTTCTAAGAGAATACCGTTTGACGAGATTACTAAAGTTAATACTTATCTACAAAATATAGTTGATACGGTTAACAAAGAGCATTTCACTTCCGAGCAATTTAAATTTCAAATATGTGGCTCTTACCGACGCCAATCACCTAATAGCGGAGATATCGATGTATTATTCTACAATACTTTATCTAATGAAGATGATGAAAAATTCTTTCTGGAAATTATGCGGGCTCTTAATTCAAAAAAGTTCTTGAAAGACCATCTAACTGATCCAGAAAAGGTTACAACAAAATATATGGGATTTTGTCGTCTTCCTAGAAAAAAAGTTTGTCGTAGGATTGATATGCGATGCATAAAATACTCTTCTCTTCCAGCCGCGCTTCTCTACTTTACTGGTAGCGGAGATTTTAATAAAAATATGAGGAAATTCGCACTAAAGAAAGGTTATACAATTAATGAATATGGTATCTATAAGTTGAATGAAAATAGAGAAAAAGGTCCTCTAGTTCCAGTTAAAACAGAAGAAGACATATTTAAGGTGTTAGGCTTAGAATATATTGAACCTAAAGATAGGCTCTCAACCGTAATTTTTAAGTAATTCATATTATAAAAATTGATTTAAAAATATTTTTTATAACTATAAATACATAAGCATGGACGTTGAAATCAAAACTATGGATCTATCATTTTGTGGCGAGGTTGCCCA
>MDTE01064857.1_pt1 | contig 13376 bp, 12 predicted proteins | sample 811231 | NCBI WGS metagenome assembly MDTE01 (sample SAMN05326651, study PRJNA326480) | marine metagenome | isolation source: seawater | place: Indian Ocean: Red Sea | collected 2010
AACATTGACGCCTTTATGGTTGGCAATTTCGCCGCCAATGACGACTTTTACCTCAGCGTAATTTTTGCCGCATCCTGTGACTCTGAGCCGAATTTTTCCGTCATTCACGAGGAGAGTGCTGCCGGGCTCCAGCGCGGCAAAAATCTCAGGATGCGGCAGGCAAACCCTTTCGCCGTTGCCATACTTCTCATCCATGTCGAAGCGAAAGGATTGTCCCGCACTCAGTATTGCCGCGCCGTCTGCGAAATAACCAACGCGCAGCTTTGGGCCTTGTAGATCCATCATAATTGCGATAGGCCGCTTGGCATCCTGTTCAATTGATCTGATAAGGGCAATGCTTTGGCGATGATCTTCGAGGCGGCCATGGCTAAAATTTAATCGGAAGACATCAACCCCGGCTTCAAACATCGCGCAAATTGTTTTTTCCGATGCGCTGGATGGGCCGAGCGTCGCCACGATTTTGGTCATATGCGTGCGTCGCATGAAATCACTTTCTAAATTTTGACACCGCTAAACTCCTCGGCAAAAGAGTATGAGCAAATAATCGTTAAGGTTCGCGGCTTAGGCCGTTGGCGTCGAGGTTATTAAGATAGTCGGCCCAAATCTCATCTTTATGACGACCGAGCCTGTAGAGGTACTGCCAACTAAAAATACCAGTATCATGTAGGTCGTCGAATTTGATGCGAATGGCGTAGTTACCTACCGGCTCGACCTCAGTTATACCGACGTGTCGGCGACCACTGACTATTTGCTTTTGTGAAGGCATATGGCCTTGTACCTCAGCAGACGGGCTCTCGACCCGCAATAACTCTGCCGGCAGTTCGAAGATTTTACCGTCGTCGAATTCTACTTTGAGTAATCTTTCGGCTTTGAGAAGCCGAACCGTGGTCGGCCAGTGTTCACTCGAATAGCCGTTGGGTGGCACGCTTAGTCCTCCAGAGCCCGGGCTTCGCCGACTAACATGATTGGGATACCATCCCGGATGGGAAAGGCAAGTTTGGCTTGCTTGCTAATAAGTTCACCGGATTCGCTGTCGTAGCTTAATGGTCCCTTGGACAGCGGGCAGACCAGTAGCTCAAGTAGTTTTGGATCGACCTCGGTGTTGTCCTTGCTCATAGCTTTCCTCTCTATTTGAACAGGCTAATGTTTATTGTGGCCGATCAAGCGATGCATTGTAACCGTGAGCCGTAATCTCAGCAATTGATGCAAGTATTTTTGAGCGTTCGTCGAGGTTTTTAGCCTCCAATAGCGCCTGTTTCTCAGCAGGAGAAAACGGCGATGACATTGCGAGTGAGTTTACTAGCGCCTCGTCTCCCACTTCGTTCGCCTTGTTCCAATCAATGTTTAATTCTTTCTGTTCGTAATATCGACGTATTGCAGTTAATAACCGCGGCCGATCGAGCGCAGTATTTGGGAGCTCATCATCGTCGTGAAACATGCTCCAATCGATGCTTACACGGCGGTAACCCCGCATGGTCTCAAGCTCATCGCAGATCGTGAATCGGGAAATTCCTTTAAGTAAAAGGAGGAAGCGGCCGTCTGGAGTTTCACGGCATTGTGAGATGTATCCGGCGCACCCCGTTGAATAAAGGGGTAGACGCTCACCATCTAGGTTTTTGATGCGGCCGTCTGCTGCGATAGGTAATTCTTCCGGATCGACGGGTTGGACCATCCCAATCAGTCGATCGGATGACATAGCATCCTCTGTCATATTGCGGTAACGCGGCTCGAAAATATTGAGTGGCAAAACCGCTCGAGGTAATAGTAAAACTCCAGACAGCGGGAAAACTGGGATGCTTGCTGGTAGTCGCTCGAAACTCGGTATCCCGTACGTCATGCAAAAAGGACAGAAGCCATCTTTTGGCGTCCCTCGATTGTGTCGGGATGTGTGTCCCCGAGTGCTTCAAAAATCTTGACTAATTGCTCCTTAGCGGCTTCTTCGTTCCATGACTTATTCTTGCGCATAATGTCGACTAGTGCGTCAATAGCCTGCTGATTTTCACCTTGAGCGAAATAAGCCAGGGCAAGTTCGAATCTAGCTTGATGATCATTTGGGTTAATGTCAATTTTTGCCTGCAATCCTGAGGTTTCGGCGTTTGAGCTTTCTGCTTGTGCGGTAAGTTCTAGGGCTGCCTGTAGCGCAGAAACTTCGCTATTTTTACGTTGCTCTTCCGGTATTGAGTCGAGAACACTCTGTGCCCCTTCCACTTGCCCAGTTGCGAGATAACAGCGCCCCATTCCTACCATCGCTTTAACGTTGTCTGGTTCTTGTTGGAGGACTTGACCGTATATGGTGCTCGCTGTTGATGCATCGCCTGATTCAAGCGCTGATTTTGCTTGTTCAATGGCTTCGTCTATTGGTGATGGGCCCGCAGCCGCAGAAGCCATCTGAACAATGCGGTCGATAAAAGATTTTACTTGGCTTTCCGGCAATGCGCCCATGAAGCCATCTACAGGTCGACCCTGGAAAAACGCATAGACGGCCGGAACCGATTGGATACGCATCTGTTGTGCAATTTGAGGTGCCTCATCGATGTTGAGCTTGACTAGGCGAACCTTGCCCCCGGCATTGGTGACGGTTTTCTCGATGATCGGCGTTAACTGCTTGCAGGGGCCGCACCATGGTGCCCAAAAGTCAACGATAATGGGGGTTTCTTGGCTGGCATCGATAACATCGGCAGCAAAATTCGCCGCTGTTGTATCAATGATTACCGCTTGATCGCCTGGGCCTCTGTGACCCCCTCCGATTACCTGTTCCATATGCAAAATTCCGCCTCGAATTGTCTATTTTTTAGATGTGCGTTTGGTTTAACGCCTGCAAGTCCATTGTTCCAGACCCTCGGGCGCGCCTATTCTATATTCTCGAAATCAATCAAATTCGGCGTGTGTCCCGTTTCCGTCATAAACTTGAATAAATTATAGATAGATAGCGCGGTGGTCATATCGTTTCTCAACGGGTGGACATTAATAAGATTTGCCTCCAGCAGTGATTTGTCGAGAAATGCTTCGACTTTACCCTCCAAATCGTTAACGACGCTGAGCGGCGTTACCGCACCGGGCTCGACGCCTAAATATTCCTTAAGCGCTTCAGCGGATCCGAAGGAGAGCGTTCCTTGAGCACCAACTTGTCGGCGCAACCATTTAAGATCAATGCCCCGATCTTCAAAAACAGAGACGAGAAAATAACGCCTTTTTTTATCGCGCAGGAAAAGGTTCTTGATATGACTGCCCGGCAGTTTGCCCCGTAAGGCCTTAGATTCGGCTACCGTGTGCAAGGGGGGGTGTTCATGGTTTTTGAAGGTGATGCCCAGCTCTCTGAAGCGATCAAAAAGGCCTTCAGAATTGATTGTTTGTGCGTGGTACATAATAAAGGCTTGTAGCTATCTCTGACAATTTGAACAATATTTTCTCGTTAGCCCATAATTTGCAGCTAAGATATGATAAATTTACAATTTATGACTAAATAACTTGAATATCCCAATTAATTTTCGATGATTGTCAAAGGGCGACGGTGAAACTAAAAACTCTTGCTGAATTGGGAAGAGTGAGTAGAGTATAGGTAGGGCGTCTATTCCTGTTCCGCAGTTTTGCCACAGGTTTCTAATAGGCCGTACGTAATTAATTTCATGCGGGCGTAGCTCAGGGGTAGAGCGCAACCTTGCCAAGGTTGAAGTCGTGAGTTCAAATCTCATCGCCCGCTCCACTTTTCTTATAAATATCAATGGTGCGATATAGATATATGCTGGCCCGAGTATCGCTCCTTGATCAGTTTGCTTTCATATAGCCTAAACTAGTTTAGATCCTCTTTCAAAAAGGTGGAGAGACTTGAGGAATAACCTGAATTTGCGGCACCTTAAAAAACATACAGGACAGCAAAGGTTCGATGGATAATAACCGGTCAAGTGTAAGAGGCCTGCTCGAGCCTCTAATCGTGGCGTGAAATTATAGCTACTTTTTCTTAAATCACTTGTATTCAATGTGGTGGCGATTTCAAATTGGTCGTTTAATTTTTAAGTCTCTACTTATTTACCGTGAAGATAATTCGTTCTTATGCGCGGTATCACGTTAAATTGAAATCAAGTAGGCAATCTATTGGTGACGATGAAGTTTACTAGCTAAACGCATCGCGATCATTAAAGAATTTTCATCCATTTCTCGTATTCCTGGCGGGTCTGGAGTATAGCCAAATCACTTAATGATGGTGTTTGTTCTATGTCCCAAAAGAACACGCACTGTCGCAGTGGCTCAGCGCAAATCTTCAGCCAAACTAAACATCCAGCCTCAACTAATGGTGTGTAAAGGCGTCAAAAGCAGGTAATTAGCTATTGTTCTTTGGCACCCAATCCGGCGCGTTCGTCGGACACCAAATGGATAGCCTGTCGCATCTCAGGATTGCTGGCGAGTAATGTATTGAAGTCGCGTTTATAAAGTACTAGCAGATCACAGAATGATTTGGTCCTGACATCAGTGGTTCGAGGATGGTCGTTGACTAAGGCAATTTCGCCAAAAAATTCTCCGCTACCTAAGCTAAATGGTTCGGGTTCAAGATCTACTTCAACTGCACCGGAAGTTATGAAATACATGGCATCGCCGGTATCACCCTTGTGTATTATATGCTCGCCCGGGACAGACAAACGAGGTTTAAGCAACTTCGCAATTTGTTCAATGCGTGAAGCGTCGAGGTCCTTAAAAAGGGGTACGGTCGCGATTAGTTGAGCCGGTTTTAGCCCAAGATCCAACTGCGGTAGCCGATCAACTTTGCGGGCTCGTTCGTTGAGTGTGTCTTCAAGGTCTGCCAGTACTTCTTTGCCAATAATATCCTGATTGTACATCGATTGATATGCGTTCTCTTCGAGACGAAGAGCAATACGTTGCAGGTGGCATTCCTGAAGGGTCTTCGAATATTCAGGATACTGTAATTCGAGTGCCTCAAAAGCCTCATTTGTTTGATCTATTCGCTGATCTAAAATTTCTTGGAGTCGACGACCGACGTCTTCACCAACTACCTCGGTCACAGCCGGCAGCCCTTTAATCCACGTACTATTGAGCGCTGCAATTGTTGCAAGAAGCAACTCGAATCGGTTAACGAGGAGATGGGTCAGTGGTCGAGCCCATCCGAAGTGGCGCTGCATTCTTAGAGCAGCGCGAAAGCGCCAGTCAAAGCCCAGGTTTGTGTTAACTGCAATGTGGTAACCATCGAGGCCATTAGCCTTTATACCATCGAGAATGTCGTCGATTTGACCCAGCAAGAGCCGCGCAAGCGGCGGTGAGACATATCCAGATGCGTGATAGGATAAATAAAATCGACGTTCTTGGTTTGCAAGAGCTGCGAGGCCAATACGCAACCAGTCTTCCTTATTAACCTCTCCGCTAGCCTCAGTGAATTGTGTGTTGGTTTGCCTTGCTCGGTTGGTGTAGTCCTTGACAACCTGATGTGAAATTTCTGCGTCAACTCGGTATTCAGCGGCGGCATTTTCGATTGCCTCACCGATTTGGGTTAGCGATAGTGCCATCGCCCGGTCACGAATTGCGAGATCAGCCGTCGATAACTTATCTAGGCCAAGCAGCGCCATAACTGGCTTAATAGTTGTGGCATTGATGAACAATGTGAATAAAACGAACGCAGTAACAAGCACGCCAATGAAATTTTTAATTTCTGCAGGCACCGCAGGGTTTTCGATAATTATTAGCGCCAAGGCTAGTGATACAGCGCCGCGCAGCCCCCCCCAAAACATAACCGTCCGATAACGTGTAGTGACCGGATCGGAGAGACCAATCAACTGTAATACCGGAAATAACCCATAAAGTACTGCAGCGCGGGCTGCAAAAGCGGCAGCCAGCAGGACCAATAAATATCCAAGGTCCGCTGTACTAACATCGCTGAGAATTTTGGGAACCATTATTCCGACTAGAACAAATATCAGTGAATTGGCCCAGAAACCGATTTGCTCCCAGGTTTCTTCAAGTAGATGCCACGCATTTGAAGAGATGGAGGTGCGTCCGCTCGAACCCACGACTAACGCAGCAGTAACTACCGCCATGACCCCTGAGACGTGGAGATAGTGCTCGGCTACGATAAACGAGAGATAGGCAAGACTAATTGTCAGAGTGATTTCTACTAGTGGATAATTTTTTAATCGAGCGATAACGAAACATACAGCGTGTGCCATTAGATAGCCGACGACGATCCCTCCAGTGAAAACCGTAATAAACGACAAGACACCGGACAGAAAGTCAGGTTCGCCTCCGTCTATCAACAGCGCGGCGAGGATAGTGAATATTACAATTGCTGTGGCATCGTTAAACAGGCTCTCGCCCTCAACTAGGATGGCTAGACGCTTTGGGGCCCCGAGATCTTTAAAGATTGCTACCACGGCTACCGGATCAGTTGCGGATACAATTGCACCAAGTAGAAGGCATGCGACCATCGCCATACCGGATACTGCCCACAGAGAGTAGCCGACAACGAACGTGGAGATAAGCAGGCCAATGATCGCTAAAATCAGGATTGGCGCGATGTCATCTAATAAACGGCGAACGTCGATCGCCAGTGCTGATTCAAAGACCAATGCGGGGAGGAAAATAAATAGAATTGCTTCTGATGAGATCTCGAAATGTCGAAGGGCGACGAAAAAATCGCCTACAATGCTGAGTCCAGGAGCCTCCTCTATCGCAGCACCAATTACACCAATGAAGACACCGAGAATCGCAAGAAGTACAGTATAGGGAAAGTTCAAACGTTTCGCCGCAGGGAGCATAGCGACCGCTATAGCTAACAAGGCGGTGATTCCCATCACCGAGAGCCAAACATGTTCCACAATACCCTACCCAGGCATAAAGCCAGTTTCCCACTAGCTAGATTTTGCGCAAGTTTTTAGATAAATTAAAGCTTTAAAGCTGCGAACCGATTTTGAGTTTCTCTAAATTTCTCTCATTTCACCCAATATTTGGTGTTTGAAAGCATTGCTCGCTCAAAATTTAGTATAAAAACAAATAGAGTGTCAGAGGCTCAGGCACATCTTCAATTGGCGTTCCATTTGTTAACATTTTCGGGGAATTTAAAAACGGATCAAATTTCAATTATCACAAATTAGGTCGTATAAGCTTATTTCTCTTTTTGGTTTGGTGGACAAAAAAATGTTCCAGATTTTGAGAATGCTCAACCCTAATTCAACCTATCGTTCAGTTTTGGTGCTATTTTTTGTAGTAAGGTATTTTGTCTGTACGTTGGATCGTGACTGCGCCTATGATTCGCGATCCCAGCGGTCACAGTTAATATGCCGGTTGTTCTTGTTGTTTCGAGATTGCGAAAAGGCTCACCATTAGTGTCGATTGTCGCCAAATTGCTTGGCCAAGCCGAATCTTTTTTAAAGCAGGGTAATCTTGAGGCAGCGATCGCGCTGTGTGTGGAGGCCAATGCCGTGGAACCGGATAATGAAGATGTCTGGTTTATGAGAGGCGCTATAGCCGCATTATGTGGCAGATTGTCAGAAGCAGTGGAGGCGTATGAAATTTGCGTCAAACTGCAGCCAAAATCCGGTAGAAATATTGAGGCATTCGCTTCCGCTTTGGTCAAAACAGGGCGTTTGGCAGAGTCAATAATCCAATATGAGAGATTGCTAAAGCTTTCTCCTAATCGTGCGGATTTGTGGGCCGTTCTTTCTGGCGTGAGGTTTCGCGTGGGTGAACTCAAAGGAGCAGAAGTGGCTGCCCGCAGATCTACTGAGCTTGATATAAATTTGCCGGAACCGTTGATCAATCTCGCGTTGATTCATCAACAAAAATCGGATGTCAAGGCTGCGGAGGAATACTGTCTTCGGGCGATCGCCATCGACAAAAAATTTCCGGAGGCGCATTTTACACTCGGGGTCATCCATTTGATGCGCGGCCGACACGATGAAGCGATTTTATGTTTCAAACGGGTCTTGGAAATTGAACCGGGAAACGCAAAGGCTCTTATCAATATGGGAAATGTCTTCCGCGAAAAGATGCAGGTTGCGAGGGCTGGAGAATTTTACCGGCAAGCCGCCAAAGTGGCGCCGGAGTCTGCCGCCGCCCATTCGAACCTAGGCATCGTTTTAAAAGATCAAGGGAGGATGGAAGAAGCTCTTTCAGCATTCCGCAGGTCTCTGGAACTCGAACCCGACAATCACCTCGCCCGTTCGAACTTGCTTTTCTGTCTTTGCTTCAAGGTTGAACAGGACTTGGATGAAGTCTTTGAAGAGCATCAAGAGTTTGAACGTCGGCACGCCTATCCCTTGCGGCCCAGGGTAGAAAATCACAGCGTTGATGCTGATCCTGAAAAACCCCTTCGCATCGGGTTGCTGTCTCCGGACCTGCGGGTCCACCCAGGAGGACATTTTTTCCTTCCGATTGTTGAAGGACTCGCTCGAAAGAGGCACCAACTCTTTTGTTATTATAATTTTCGAGCTGCGGATCACTGGACGAAAAAATTCAGGAGCGCCGCTCATCAATTTCACCAAATTGACCAGTGGCCGGATGAACAAGTTGCCGAAAGGATTCGAGACGATCGGATCGATATACTTATCGAGGGAGCAGGGCACATGTCTGGCAATAGATTGTTGGTTGTTGCCCGTAAACCGGCCCCGGTTCAAATTAGTACTGCGCTGTATCCGAATACGACCGGAATGTCAGCGATAGACTATAGGTTGCTGGATGAGCGTGTCGCTTTGCTGGATGCGCAAAGGTATCATTCTGAAAATATTATTAGGCTTCCCGAGACACATTTTTGTTATCGACCTTTGGATATCGATGTTGAGCCGGCAATGCGGCTGCCGGCGAGAGAGAATGGTTATGTGTCATTTGGTAGTTTCAATAACGCGATAAAACTGAATGATCTAACGGTTCAGTATTGGGCGAGAATTTTACGCGCTGTGCCTTTTTCTCGACTGGTTTTGAAGTGGCTCGAATTTGACCGTCCAGAGTCTGCTGGCATACTAGATCGCTTCGCCGAGCACGACATTGCGCCAGAACGCATTGTTCGTTTTGGCCATTCACCAGATCCTTACACACCTTACAGGGGCTTGGATATTTGCCTTGATCCGATCAGGGCTTCAGGTGGGACAACGACCTGCGATGCACTGTGGATGGGGGTGCCTGTTGTCACCTATGCGGGCGAAACCCAGTTTGGGCGCACAGGCCTGATGCATTTGACGAACATCGGTTTACCACAACTTGTGGCAAATAGTTTGGAAAGTTTTGCCCAAATTGCGATTGACCTTGCAACGGATCTAGATCGGCTCGAGCAAATTCGTTCCGGTCTTAGAGAGCGCATGCGGAGATCGCCGATTATGGATGAGGCGCGCTATACCGATTTTTTGGACCGGGAGCTTCGACGCATATGGCGGGATTGGTGTGGCCGAATGCTCAGGCAGACGGAGGATTCTCGGCGATAACGGCGTCCGCAAATGTGTTATGCACGCAGTCCTCAAACTCTGGTCGATGATTTATAAGTCCGCCTGAGACTAGCGAATCACGCAGTCGTTCAAATCCTTCGCGCGGTAAATACGGATCTTTTCCCCAGACCCCTAAATCGATATACCGTTTTGCTGCCGAGGACAAAATATCGGGATGGATATCGGGGAAGAATTCCGCAACCGCTGAAGCGATCTCGGATGGCTGTGCTGCGTGCAGCCACTTCTGGCAGCGATACATTGCCCGCGTCATCCTGTGCAATGCGTCTGGCTGTTCCCTGATCGTCTCCTTTGTTGCGTAGAGCGTAGTATAAGTGCAATGTCCGCGGGTGGCTTGAGCATACCAAATGTAGCCTGCGCTCTCGCTCAGTACCTGTTCTACAAAAGGTTGAAACAATTGGATAACGTCGGTCTCTCCAGCGGCTAGTGCATCTACATTTTCAGGCATCGTTCGGCCCGGCTCCCGGTCCAGCGCGGCTGGGTCGATGTTGGCTCGCCGTAAATCCTCCTGTAAGCACATCCAAGGAGTAGGCACCTCCGACACGCTGGCGAAGCGAATATCAAGTAAATCCTTGAGTTCAAACGAAGGATTAGGCTCTTTTCCGAGCAGGAAAAAGGGATCTCGTGTAATTGCCTCAGAGAAGCCTAAAATTTCTGGTTCCCGATTTTTATCTCGCATGACCATGATACGCATAGGGCCGCCCCAATAGACATCGGCGATACCGTCGCGCAACTGTTCGGCAACCGTATCAAGGCTAGGGCTTGTGCTCAGGATGACTTCCACGCCTTCAGCTTCATAAGTGCCCAAAGAGAACGGAAGATAGAAAGGTGTGTAAAACATTGCCCGGAACGATTCGCATAGGTTGATTGCCATTTCGTATTACCTCGTTTGCGTCGCCTTAGAATAATAGTCTTAAGGTATCCTATGTCTCGTCAACGTTGATTATCCGTTATAGGTGCGCGCGCCGTGATTGCGCAAAAATATCCTTATCATGTGCCGGCGCCGATCGATATGTTCGTGATCTTCGTATGCAGTCCTACGGTGTGCGCAATGACCGTTCAGAAAATAGGAAATCTGTCCGGCGGAAAGATGAAAATTGAGATTGAAGGCGGGCTTCGATAATATTCCATGGAGGGTTTCCACCGCTTCCCTTCCGGCATCGTCTAGCGTTTCGCCGACCAAATCATATCCAGCATAAATGTTGCGCGGGTTGAAGCGGGTCCAAAGTTCCTGACCGTCATAGGAAAAAACGGGGTGCAAGCTGGCTGGAGGTTTGCCAGAAGCGTGCTCACCGTACCGATTGAGCCAAAATGGTTGATAAAGACGTTTGAGAAGATTTGGATGCTGTCGCCGCATTTGATTATGCGCGCTCAGAAGGCTAGAGACGCCGCTGCGACCTCCCTTTTTTGCAGTTCTTAGAGCTTGTAACCCAAAGTACCTTGGAGGTTCGTTGTAACTGTAGTCGGTATGGAAATCGAGCTTGGCACTCGTCAGGTCTGCACGCACTGTCGGGCCTTTTCGCTTCCCGGTGTCAATTACGTCATAGAGTAACGTTCCGCTGAACGATTGGGCGACAGGCCGGGCAATCATTGAGCTTAAGACCCAATATATCGCCTTAAGCTCATCCTTTGTGTAATGCTTTGTCGAAAGTCGATCGAGAATGACGAAGCCTACCCCCTTCTCTAAGCGTTTCTTGACCCCTTTCATAATAAATTTACTGCGCGATAGTCGATAATCATTTGGGTTGAGTAATTCTGTTTGAAGCGGATTTGCTCTGAGCGTTTCAATGAATTTGCGGATCTCTAACTGGCATTCGCTGGGAATTTTAAGAAAGTAGTCTGATTTCTTAATGGTCTTGCGTGTCCATGCTTTCTTGCCGTAAAAGATGCCATCGAATATTCGAAGCGCCCGACTGGTCCGGCTCGTTGTCTTGGCCACCATGAAATTTGCTCCAGTGGTATTAAACCGGCTACTCCTTGCTTCCAGGAACAGTTCCGAGAGGCAAGCTTGCGACATAATCGGCTATTTCTCCTGGTCGTGCGAACCATACCATTTCCCTTTTAGGATGGTTGACGAAGTATTCGAGTATGCGCCGAAGATGTTTGAAGCGGAATGGCTGGCCAACGATGAAGGTGTGAAGGGCAAGGCCCATGACCAATGGTTGTCTCTCGCATTGGTCAATCATAACATCGAATTGATCAATCGCCATTTCGGCGAAGTCAGAAGCCGTATGACGTCTGTTTAACATCGCTGGGGAATCATTGATTTCTGCTGGATACGGGACTTGTAGAATCGGTCCTGAACGGGTTCGCATCCAAAAAGGTTGATCGTCGCAGGGCCAATTCATGATATAGGTATAGCCATTCTCCTTGAGTAAATCCGCAGTGGTGCCGCTTTCTGATATCCACGGACTCATCCAGCCCTGAGGAGGTTTTCCTTCGTGTTCACTGATTATTTGCGTTGCTTCTTTTATCAAAATTGCTTCTTCTTGTTCGGAAAAGTCGGCTTGGCGCTCAGAATTTGTTCGGCCATGACCAACGATTTCATCTCCTCGCTCACGAACGCGGTCCATGATCTGCGGCGCATAGTTGTAAATCTCGCTATTCGTAAGGTGACTGGCAGGAATCTTGAGTTCGTCTAACAAATCAAGTATTCGCCAAATGCCAACACGGAGGCCATAGTCTCGCCATGCGTAGTTTCGATGATCGGGCGGCGGCCCAGGTTCTGTTGGTGTGTGCCCGATCCCTTCGCCAAATGCAAAGTGTTCGATATTCGTCGCGATATGAAGTGCAAGGCGTTTGCCTTCAGGCCATGAGTAGTCCTGGCGATCGACAATAGCGGAATAATCGAAACGTTTGTGATGCGGCAAGGTCATTATTTGGCTCCGAACTGGGCGGTTGTGCGTGTTTATTCACTTTAAATAAACTTAGTCGTTGGCCCAATTGGGGCCAGTTTCGGTCAAGTAACTATGTTACTGCACAAACCGGTGTGAAGCTGACAAGGGTGACCATTGCTTACTCTCCCCACACATCCCTTAGGACGCGGAGCCAGTTTTCTCCCATTACCTTTCTTATTCTAGGTTCTTTCCATCCTGCTCGTTCCATCGCCGCAGTTAGGTTCGATGTTTCGCCGATCGTCTCAATTCCTTTAAGGCTCAAAATTTCGCCGAATTCGGTAAGCTTCCTGGCGTATCCCTTGTCCATAGTGATCCATTCAAAGAATGGCTTGTCGTAACCTTGAGTAAAGTCGGTACCATAGCCGACCGCATCTTCTCCAGCGATATTGATGACGTATTCCATTGCTTCTACGTAGTCATGTACGGTTGAATTCGTTCCACGCTTTAAGAATGGCGGGAACATGGTTACACCAACAAATCCGCCTTTGTCGACAATCGTGCGGATTTGCTCGTCCGACTTGTTACGTGGATGCGACTTTAGACCGGCCGGAGCGATATGAGAGTAGCATACTGGTTTACTTGACGTTTCAATTACGTCTTGTGAGGTCTTCGCGCCAACATGCGATAGGTCGCACATAATACCCACATGGTTCATTTCAGCGACAGCTTCGTGTCCAAAATCGGATAAGCCTCCATCGGTTGACTCGTAACATCCGGCACCGATCAAGTTTTGTGTGTTATACGCCATCTGAACTATACCCACACCTAATTCTTTGAATAAGCGGATGTAACTAATTTGGTCTTCAAAAGCTGAGACATTTTGGAATCCTAAGACGACGGCGGTTCGGCCCAACGATTTAGCGTTGCTAATGTCTGTCGCAAAGGCGCAATTTATTCGTGCCGATACGCTGACGCCGGTTGTCAAAAAGAAATCTCGTGTTACCCGATACCCGCATTCCAACCTGGAAAATGCAAAGTTCCTGGACGCCCACTAGATGTTAGTTTATCCTATGATTGTTCTGTAGAATAAAAGATCTAGAATTAT
>MDTE01113161.1_pt1 | contig 13376 bp, 12 predicted proteins | sample 811231 | NCBI WGS metagenome assembly MDTE01 (sample SAMN05326651, study PRJNA326480) | marine metagenome | isolation source: seawater | place: Indian Ocean: Red Sea | collected 2010
AACAAAATTAAAAACAAATTTACTTTGGACACATATTTTTCTTATCGTTCGTGTTCTTGGAGTTTTGGATCAAAACCTGAAATAGTAAAAAGATTTTTTGATTTTATGGATTGTTATAAAGCAAATGATATTGAAAAAATTCTGTTTGAAAATAAAACTAAAATTGGAAGTGATATTTATGACCATTGTTTACTAGACCAAAAAAATAATAAATATTTAATTGGGTATATTTGGATAGCCTATATGGTAAAAAATAATGGTTTATTTGTTTTTCCCTCTGAACATTTGGTCTCTTTCTATGGAAACGATAAATATGCTATTAATCATCAAGAAGATGATTTTTATATTAAATCAAAATTTGATATTGAGACCTCTAAAGAATTGAAAATTAATTTTAAGTCAATTAAAGATTTTACTATTAAAGAAAACAATAAAATTGTAAATTATTGGAATCCAAATTTTGTACAAAGAAAAATAAAAAAAATATTATTAAAAATTTAAAAATGAAAAAAATATTAGTAACTGGTGGTTCTGGTTTCGTTGGTTCTCATGTTGTTAAACATTTGATCAGTAAGCAAAATAATAATTTAACTGTTGATGTCTTAGATAATTATAGTTCATTTTCAGAAATATCTGATAAAGAAAAACTTAAAAATAAAAAATACCGTGAAAAAATAAGAGCAGGTGTAAAACAATATTTCGAAATTAACACCAACAATTACAAACTAATGATGGATATTATTTCTTCAAACAAATATGATATAATAATTCATTTAGCTGCAATGCCTCTAGCTACAATTGCAATTCAGTATCCATCTCTAGCTTTTGATGCAATTGTCAAAGGAACACAAAATCTTTTAGAGTGCATAAGAGTATCAGGTATAAAAAGTAAAGTAATTTATGTTAGTTCCTCAATGGTTTATGGTGATTTTGTAAGAGATGGCCTGGCCTATGAAACTGACCCATGTTCACCTAAAGAAATCTATGGAAGTTTGAAATACGCAGGGGAAATATTAGTTTCAGCTTATTCAAAAAGATACTCAATTGACTCTGCAATTTGTAGACCTTCAGCTGTATATGGCCCAGGTGATGATAATAAGAGAGTTATACAAAGTTTGATGGAAAACGCTTTAAATGGAAATCCTATGAAAGTTTACAACGGTGCAGAGACTTTTTTAGATTTTACATATGTTGAAGATCTTGCAAAATCATTAATTGCAATAGCCATGAACAGTAAAAAATTCAATGCAGAAATATTTAATGTAACCAGAGGAAGAGCTAGATCATTATTAGAGGTTGCAGACATTATTAAGCATATTGTACCGGGGAGCGTAATTGAAGAAACTTTAAATAAAGAGGAATTTAGACCAAAAAGGGGAACCTTATCTACACAAAAAATACAAAAAGAAATAGGCTTTGCTGCTAAAGTTGATTTAGAGGATGCATTACCGGATTATAAAAATTATATAGTCAATGAGTGATAATTTAAATATATTTTCTAAAATTTTGTTAATCCTAATATAATTAAGATGGTTGATTTTTTTGGATGTGGATTAGAAAATAAATTTTTGCTTAATCAAAGTAAAAATAACATTAATAATTTTATATCACTGGTTACAAGCAATAGCCAGGTACGTTCTGATATATCGAAAAGTTTAGAAAAAAAAATAATTCAATTTGGAAAAAGTCCAGACGCCATATCAAAAGTTGTAGGTTCAGCAACAGATGGACTTTTTTTTTCTTTGTTATCAAGTAATTTAAAGCCTGGGAGTAAAATAGGAGTCACTTCATATTCATTTCATGCAAGCGCATCCAGTATTGTAAGAGCTGGTTTTGTTCCTGTATTCATTGATGTTGATAAAAATGGTTTAATGGATTTAAATATATTTGAAAGTATTGCCAAAAATTTACATGGAGTTGTGATTGTTCAATTGTTTGGGTCTACAATTGATGAAAAGAAATTTATAAATATCTGTTCAAATTATAAGATTAAATTTATTGAAGATGCTGCCCAACGTCATATTTTTTCAAAAACATTAATAAACTCAAAATTTTGTATATCTAGTGTATTAAGTTTTGATCCATTCAAGATATTTTCAGGTATTGGAACAGGGGGAGCAGTGATAACAAAAAAAGCTTCAGTTGCTAAGAAAATTAACAATTTGCACTATCACGGAAATAAATGTGATATTCAAGGCTACAACTCACAAATGTCTGAAAGTTCTGCGTGGTTAATAAATAAAAAAATAGATAATTTTAATAATTGGCAAAAAAGAAGGAGATATGTTGCGAAAGAATATAACAATGTTTTCTCGAAATTTGATAAAAAGTTAAGAACACTTGCTAACTCTTCAAATTTAGATAAACACTCATTACATAAATACGTTGTTGTTTTCAATAGCAAGGTTGATAGGGACTATATTGAAAAAAAACTGATTTCTGATGGTGTTAAAACAATGGTACACTATAGGTATATATTACCTGAATTACCTTTATTTAAGAAATTTGCAAGACAGTCTTCATTTAAATATTCATCTAAATTTTCAAACAGTATCTTTTTGTCTAATCACTCATTATCTCTCCCAATTCATCCTTTTATAAAAGATTATGAGCTATTGAAAATAACAAAGATACTGTCTTTTCATATGAAGAATTTATAATTTATTAATTATAATAATTATTAAATTGATAAAAGAATTATACAAAGTGACAATATGAAATTAATACATTTAAATCATTCTGATATTGATGGTGGTGCAGCAAGAGCCGCTTATCGGATACACAACGCATTATTAAAAGAAAAAGTTGATTCAAAAATGTGGGTAAATTTGTCGATTTCAGGAGATTGGACTGTAGAATCTCCTTTTAGAAAATTTGAAAAAGTAGCAAACTTTTTTAAACCTCATATTTCAAATCAACTGACGAAATTGCTTAAAACAAAAAATTCAGTAATTCATTCACCATCAATTTTTTCTTCAAGGTGGATTAAAGAAATTAATAAAAGTGATGCAGATATTATTCATCTTCATTGGATACAACAAGAAATGTTATCAATTTCTGATATAAAAAAAATCAGAAAACCAATTGTGTGGACATTGCATGATATGTGGGCATTTTGTGGTGCAGAACATTACACTTATGATGAAAGATGGAAAAAAGGTTATACTAAAAATAATCGACCTAATTATGAAAAGGGTTTTGACCTAAATTTATGGACTTGGAAAAGAAAAAAAAAATTTTGGAGAAAACCTCTTCAATTAACATCCCCTAGTAACTGGCTTGCTAGTTGTGCAAGGGAGAGCGAACTAATGAGATCTTGGCCAATTGAAGTAATCCCTCATCCAATAAATTCAAAAAAATGGAGAAATTTTGATAAAAATATTGCAAGAAAAAACTTAAATTTGCCAAGTAATATTCCCTTATTGCTTTTTGGTGCAATTGATGGTGGGAATGATCCACGTAAAGGTTTTAATTTGTTACTTGAGGCAATTAATCATCTAAAAGAAAATAAAAATTTTGAGGATTTACAATTAGTTGTTTTTGGCCAAAGAAAACCAAAAAAATTACCAGTTTTTAATTATCCAGTTCATTTTATGGGACATTTATATGATGATTTGAGTTTAAGTAATTTATATAGTTCAGCGGATGTGATGATAGTACCATCACGACAAGAAGCTTTTGGTCAAACAGCCCTTGAGGCTAATTCATGTGGTACACCAGTTGTAGCCTTTGATATAGGTGGATTATCAGATATAGTGGAGCATAAAAAAACAGGGTTTCTTGCTAAACCATTCAATACTATTAGTTTATCAGATGGTATAAGTTGGTCATTAAACATGCGCCACAATAAAGAATTTAAAAATTATATAATTGAAAAAACTAAATCACAATTTTCTGAAAAGAAAGTAGCTAAGAATTATATCAAATTGTACCAGAAAATATTAGGTAAACTATAAAAAACTGTTCTAATTATGGATTTTATAAAAAAAATTTTTAGAAATCTAATAATTTTTTTTAACACAAAACTATTTTATAGGATTGTTAAAAGAGATAAAATTATTTTATTTTCGAGAATTATAGACTCCGATCATTTCTTGCAAAATCAAAATAAAAATTTACCATCTGTAATGTTTTGGACCACTCATAAATGTGCTAGCACCTTCATATCTAAATTTTTGAAAATTATCTCGGAAGAAACAAATTTTAACTATTTTGACTACGCTGGTCAAATTTGGGAATTAGGAAATGAAATAAAGGTGAACAACCCCTTTTCAATAGAGACAGACTGCGATTTTCTATATAGGAAACATGGCGAAATTTATGGTCCAATGAGAACGCCATTCGAATTCTATTTAAGAAAAGATTTAAATAATATATTTTTTCTTAGAGATCCTCGAGATTTAATAATTAGCAAGTATTACTCAATCGCTTATTCTCATCCAATACCCTCCAATGATAAAGTTAAAGAGGAATTTTTGAAAAAAAGAGAGCATGCGAAGAGTATAAATATTAACGATTTTTTTATTGAACAAATAGATAATTGGATATTGCCACATTATATGAAATATAAAGATATGAGAGAAAACTCTAAATATTCATCTTTTCATAAATATGAGGATCTAAAAGACAAACCGAAGAAAATTTTTTTAGAAATTACAAACAATATGAACGTAAAAATTTCAGAAAAATCTCTTGATAAGTTAATTTTAGAATTTGAAAAACCATTCAAACAAAAACAAGAAAAAAAACAAGATAGAAAATATCTTCATGAAAGAAGTGGAAAAAGTAGACAATTTGAGTATGAGTTAAACAAAAAAGTTTTAGACGTTGGAAATAAAAAACTTAAAAATGTACTAGAATTTTGGAATTTTAAAGTATGAATTCTTTATTTAAATTGAAAATCAACACAGTCACTTTTGATACATTTTTAATTTTACTCTGTATGATTGCTCCAATAGTGCCAAATATTTTTGCAAAACAATTAGTAGTTTTTTTTTTCCTAATTTTATCTTTAAGAATTATAATAAGTAAAGACATTTTTAGCTTAACAGTTGAAAAAATAATAATTATTTCACTATTTGCTCCTGGAATTTATTTTTCTTTAAAATTTTCATTAAATGATACGATAAGATTTTTGCCAATTTTACTTTTAGCAGTAGGCTTTCCTTTTAAAAGTTTTAAAATTAGGCCTGCTTCAATTTCACATGTCTCCGCATTTGTTATTTTGTACATTTTTATTACACAATGTTTTATTGCTAAAGGAAATTTATTTTTCTTAGATTTTAAAGAATTCTTATATCCTGAAACATACGCACCCAAATTTTTTGAAGGTTTTAGTAAGTCAATATTTATTAATATTTTTGAACTAAATGAGGGTCATACACCTAGACATGGGGGGTTGTATAGTAACCCAAACGATATGGCAGGTATTATCCTTTTATACTATTTAATTTTCGATATTTCATCAAAGTTTGTTACTGATGCAAACTTTAATCACCACTTAAAAAAAAAATTATCAATAATCAATATTATTATTTTTTTGATTGTGATAGTTTCATTACTTCTTACAAAATCAAGAACAGTGTTGATAGCATTTACAGTTTATCTATTTATTCAAAATGTAAGTATAAAGGACATAATAAACTTCAGAGCAAAATTTAAAACATTATCATATTTATTTGTAACATTATTGATGGTTATATTAAATTACGAAAAAGTAATATTTGGAATTATTAATCCTAGACAAAGTTTCCAAGCAAAATTAAGAATATTTACTAATTATTGGAATGAGACTCCAATATCGAAACTAATGGTTGGAGGGACATTTGATGTTTTTTTTGACACTGAATATGGTTATTGGCTAGGATCCGCAGGTCTTTTAGGATTAACCTCTTTTATATTTCTTTTTTATATGATGTCATCAGTTAAATATATAAAAAATTATATAATTGTATTTTTAACAATCTCTTTTGGTATGACTATTTTTTATAGCTTAATGAATGTTTCATTAGTTATTCCATTAATCATTTTAGCATGTTCAATAAATTACAATTCTTATTATAAAAAATAAATTTACATATTTTATATCCAAATATTGTAATATTTTTTTATATTGTTATTACTTTTGAATGGTTTTAGTTAAATCAATTAAACCTAAAATATTCTGGGTTGGTCCATTTGTACCGTTAAAAAATATTACTTGTTGGAAAGCAACCAGTCCAGCCGCGGTAAAATGGCAAACTCATTTATTGGAGGCTTTAGTAAAAAAAAAGATTGACATAGAATGGCTTTATTATCGTTCAGAGTCTGGCTGGCCTAAGGGAAAATTACTTCCATCATTAGTTAAGATAGAAGAAAAAAAATTTTTAAAGAGAAAACAAATTCATTACTTGAATTTTTTTGGTTTGAAGTATTTGACGAAAAGAATTTTTCTCAAAAAAATACTTTTAGACAAAATTAAAAAAAATTTTAATCATCCTTGTGTATTAATTTCCTATAATGCTCCAAACTGGATAAATAAATTATTTCAAGATCACAAAATAAGTTCCAAGTTTTTTTGTGTATATTTGCTTGCTGATGATCAACCGCCGAGCAAAGCAAATGGTTATATATTTTTATCTTATGGAAATTATAAAAAAAATTTCAAATTAAGAAATAAATTACATCTTGATGGTGCGGTTTATCCCTTAACTAAAAATATTACATTTAAAAAAACTCTAAAGAATAAGAAAAAAATATTTTTGTATTCTGGTTCGTTGCATAAATATAGCGGTGCAGAAACATTGATAAAAGCAATAAAACTTATAAAAAAAAAAAATTTTGAACTTTGGATTACGGGACCAGGTGAAGGAAAAGTTTTTGAAAATGAAGCAAAGAAAGATAGAAGAATAAAATTTTTTGGTTTACTGGAAGACAACAAACTTAAAAAAATATATTGTAATGCTGATATTTTTCTGAATCCTAGACCTATAAATTTGATAGATAATGAATACAATTTTCCCTCAAAATTATTTGATTATTTGTCTTGGAAAAAACCAATCATATCAACATGGACCAAGGGTTTAAGTCCAATTTACAAAAAAGTTTTACATATTTCTAATGATAGTCCTAAAGATATTGCATATTGTATGATGTCTTATTTACAAAACGCAAAAAAAACGAAAATTAATAATGAATTTATGAAAAAAAAAAATTGGGCAAATGAAGCAAAAAATTTAATAATTTTTTTAAATAAAGTTATTAAAAAATAAACTTCAATTAATTTATCAATGATAAACAGATCAATTAATATTTACTTTTCATGGACAGAGTTACCAAGTTATGGTTATTTTATGTTAAAGTATTTTAATTCTAAATTAAAAAACTATAAATTTATTAATTTCAAAGTAATTAGTAATCCTGGACCTGCTCAAAATGATTACAAAGAAAATGATGAATTCTATAATAGCATTATTTGGATAGATAAAGCCAAAAAATATAATTGGGATGACCTGGGTTTGAAAATACCAGAAATTTTTTTTCAGTCAGGATGGCACGTTCCTTGCTTTTCATATCTTGGTAAATTAGTTAAAAAACATAACAAAAATAATAAAGTAGTTATCTTAGCTGACAATTCAGCTCAAAAAAAAAATTTAAAACAAACTGTAGGAAAATATGTTTTTAAATTTTTTTTAAAACAAAATTTTGATTACGCTTTAGTACCAGGCTCATCAGGTAAAAATTTGATGGTGAGTTTTGGTTTCAAAAAATCAGAAGTTTTTAAAGGTTTGTATTGTGCTTTGATAGATACTTTTAAAATAAATAAATTCATAAATAAAAGAAAAAAACAATTTCTATATGTAGGACAATTTATAAGAAGAAAAAACTTAATAAAATTAATAAAAGCTTTCAAATTAGCATGTTTAAGAAATGATGATTGGAAACTAATACTTATTGGGAGCGGCAATATAAATCTTAAGAAATTTAATCTTGGAAAAAAAATATCAATTATAGATAAACTAAAGCCTAAAAGGCTTAAAAATTTTTATAAAGAAAGTAATTTTTTTATTCTTCCTTCATCTCGTGAACACTGGGGTTTAGTTGTTCATGAAGCCAGTTTATCAGGATGTATTTTGCTACTTAGCGACACAATAGGCAGTATACCTGAATTCGCTACAAAGAAGAATTCAATTCTTTTTAATGCTAATTCAGTGAATTCCATTAAAAAATCTATTGAGAAGGCAATGTCACTTTCTGATGAAAAACTTGCTTTAGGGAGTAAGGAAAGCATGAAACTTGCTAGCACTGTAAGCTATGAAAATTGCTATGCGCAAATTTCAAAAATTGTAAACAAATGTCTAAAAAAAAAAATAATTAAAAATTTTTAATGATAAAGAAAAAAATAACAATTGTTATCGATGCGTCTAGAAATAGATCAGGAGGTGCGGTTGTATACTTAAAAAATTTTTTAAAACACTTGGATATAAGAAAAACAAAAATAAAAAAAATTATTATATTTACCTATAAAGATTTACTAAATAAACTACCCAATAGAACTTTTATTATAAAAAAAAGTCACCCTTTTTTAGAAAAAAACTTGTTTTTTGAAATTTTATGGCAATTAATAATCTTACCTGTATATTTAAGAAAAAATAAAATTGACATCCTATATTCAACAGACTCCACCTCTTTTTGTAAATATAATCCAAATATAGTATTTAACCAAGATATATTAAGCTTTGATAAAGAATCATATCAAAAAACTTCATTAGGATTCTATAAAATAAGATTATATCTCATACGATTTTTTCAAATTAGAGCACTCAATAATGCTAATGAAATTTTTTTTTTAAGTAATTTTAGTAAAAAACTTGTCTCAAAGAGCTTAAAAAAAAATTTAAGTTTTCAAATTAATCATCATGGAGTTGAAAAAAAACTTATAAAATTCGGGAAAAAGATTCAAAAAAATTTAAATTGGTGTTACAAAACAAAAGATAAAATAAAATTGATTTATGTATCACCTTTATTTAACTATAAAAATCATCTAACTGTTGCAAAAGCATATAATAAATTAAAAAAAAAATACAAAAATTTAGATATTAAATTTATTGGTAATTTTAGCTGTAATTATCCCCTCTATCAAAAAATAATTAATGAGAATAAGCATATAACCGAAAAAAATTTCTTAGGTGAAGTTAATCATACTAAAGTAATTAAAATTTTGTCTAAATCTGATATTTTTATCTTTGCTTCAAGCTGCGAGACATTTGGTATATCTTTATTAGAGGCGATGGTTTTGAAAGTTCCAATAGTTTGTTCTAATAAAAGTAGCATGCCAGAGATATTGAAAAATTGTGGTGTGTATTTTAATCCAAAAAATTACCTCCAGCTATCAAACCAAATCGACAAAGTGATAAAAAACAAAAAGCTAAGAAGAGATAAATGTATTAATGCATATAAATTATCAAAAAGTTATAGCTGGGATAAAAATACATATAAATTTTGTAAAATTGTAAATAAACTTACATCATGACTATAGTACAATATAATTTTATATATAATTAGAAATAATTAGATTAGTGAAAAAAGTGGAAAACTCTAAAAATATATGTTCGAGGTGCATAATGGATACCACTGACCCTGGAATAAATTTTGATTTAAATGGATTATGTGAATACTGTAAAAATTATGACATTAATATCAAACCAAGATGGAAAAATTCAAAAAATAATAAAATAGAATTAAACAAATTATCTTCTCTGATTAAAAAAGAGGGTAAAAATAAAGATTTTGATTGTATTATTGGTCTGAGCGGAGGTTTAGATAGTTCATATGCAGCTTTTGTTTCCAGTGAAATAATGGGCTTAAGACCTTTGCTGTTTCATGTTGATGCGGGCTGGAATACCGACCAAGCTGTAGGAAATATTGAAAAACTAGTAGATGGTCTTAATTTAGATTTATATACAGAGGTTGTAGATTGGGAAAAAATAAAGCGAATGCAAGTTGCTTTTTTGAAATCTGGTATTCCCGATCAAGACTTAGTGCAAGATGGTGTTTTTTTTTCACAACTATATAAATTTGCAAGAAAATATAAAATTAAATACATAATTACTGGGTCAAATTATTCAACAGAATGCTGTAGAGAGCCTGAAGAGTGGGGTGGATATCTCGGAATAGATAAAATATTATTTAAAGATATATGGAAAAAACATGGTGATGGAAAGCCGAACAATTTATATCTAATTGATATCCTTTTATCTAAAATTTGGTATCAAAAAATCTTAGGTATGAAAGTAGTTTATCCACTTAATCTATTAAGTTATGAAAAAAAAAAGGCTGAGGAAATGTTGAAAAATAAATTTGACTGGAAACCTTTTGTGCATAAACACCATGAATCTAGATTTACAAGATTTTATGAAGATTTTTGGTTACCCAAACGCTTTGGTTACGATAAACGAAAAGCTCATTTTTCTAGTCTTATAATGACAAATCAAATGAACAGAGATGAAGCACTAAAAAGAATATCTAAATCTGAAATGGGAGATGAATTTCATAAACAAGAGGTTGAATATGTAGCAAATAAATTAGATTTATCTCTAGAGGATTTAAATAAATTATTATATTCACCAAAAAAATACTATTTCCATTTTAAAAATAAGAGATGGTTAATAAAGTTTGGGGCAAACTTTCTCAGAAAAATAGGGTTAGAAAGAAGATATTTTAGATGATTTGTATTATTGATTATGGAATAGGAAATATTCAAGCTTTTTTAAATGTTTATAATAGACTAGGTATTGATGCTAAACGTGCAAAAAACGAAAATGACTTAAAATATGCAACTCATCTTATTTTACCTGGTGTTGGACATTTTGATCATGCTATTAATAAGTTTAATCAATCAAAAATTAAAAAAAAACTAGAAGAGCTCGTTCTGAATTCAAATATACCTTTGTTAGGTATTTGTGTAGGTATGCAGATGTTAGCTGAAGGTTCAGATGAAGGTGTTTTACCTGGACTAGGCTGGATACCTGGTAGAGTGAGAAGATTTCCTGAAAAAGATAAAAGTTCAAATACACCACTTCCTCATATGGGTTGGAATAATATTAATATTACAAAGGAAAATATCTTACTAACTTCTTTAGAACAAAAGTTTACACAATTTTATTTTTTACATTCATATTATTTTGATGCAGGTAATTTTAAAAAAAATATTTTGGCATTATCGAATTATGGCATTAATTTTACATCTATTGTTTCTCATAAAAATATTTATGGTGTACAATTTCATCCAGAAAAAAGTCACAAATGGGGAGAACAATTATTAAAAAATTTTTCTAAAATTAAAAATGCTTAGGCCTAGAATTATTCCTTGTTTACTTATTGATAATGGAGGCTTGGTTAAAACAAAGCATTTTAAGGAGCCAAAATATATTGGAGATCCAATTAACACTGTAAAGATTTTTAATGAGAAGAATGCAGACGAATTGATGATATTAGACATAAGTGCAACAAAAAAATCTTTAAGCCCAAACTTTGAATTAATAGAAAAATTAGCAGTAGAATGTCGTATGCCACTTTGTTATGGTGGTGGGGTTACTTCATCAAAAGAGGCAATTAGATTAGTTGATCTAGGAGTTGAAAAGGTTGCTTTTAGTTCAGCTGCAATTCACAGACCATCAATTATAAGTGAAACAGCTCTTGAAGTTGGCAGTCAATCAGTGGTTGTAGTTTTAGACATAATTAAAAAGATCAGTATAATGAAAAAAAGTAGTTATAAACTTTGTAGTCATAATGCAAAAAAAATCCATGATATAGATCCATTAATTTTTTTTAAACGTTGTCAAGATGAGGGAGCAGGTGAAATTGTAATTAATATGGTAAATAAAGATGGTTCTATGGAAGGTTATGATTTAGATTTCGTTTCGAAAATCAAGTCTATTTCAAAAGTTCCCATTACTTTTTTGGGTGGTGCAGGATCACTATCTGATATTAAAAAGTTAGTAAACTGTTTTGGTATAGTCGGTGCTGCAGCGGGAAGTTTGTTTGTATTTAAAGGTAAATACAGAGCAGTTTTAATCAATTATCCAAATTTTGAGGAAAAATTAGGAGCTTGTTCAACAGCTATATAAATATATAAGAATAATATTAGAGGCTTATTTTGTTTAAAAATAAAAAAATTCTTGTAACAGGAGGAACAGGGTCATTTGGCGAAAGCGTGCTCCGTCGTTTTCTTGATAGCAAAGTGTCTGAAATAAGAATTTTTAGTAGAGATGAAAAAAAACAAGACGATTTAAGAAAAAAATATAATAATAAAAAGTTAAAATTTTATATTGGCGATGTTAGAGATTATCAATCTGTGTTAAACTGTGTTAGAGGTAGTGATTTTATATTTCATGCTGCTGCACTTAAACAAGTTCCTTCGTGCGAATTTCACCCAATGGAAGCAGTTAAGACTAATGTGCTTGGTACAGAAAATATTTTAGAAGCAGCAATATTTTCTGAAGTCAAGAGAGTAATAGTTTTAAGTACTGATAAAGCAGTATACCCCATAAATGCAATGGGCATCAGCAAAGCAATGATGGAGAAAGTAGCAATTCAAAAATCTAGATTGTCAAAGAAAACTATTATTAATATTACTCGTTATGGGAATGTTATGGCATCACGCGGTTCAGTTATACCTCTTTTTACGAATCAAATTTTGAATAAACAGCCAATAACAATTACAGACCCTAATATGACAAGGTTTATGATGTCCATAGATGATGCGGTTGATCTAGTATTATATGCTTTTAAAAATGGAAAACCAGGAGAAATTTTTGTTCAAAAATCCCCATCTACAACTATTAAAATTTTAGCTTCAGCTTTAAAGTCGCTTTTCAATGTTCCCAAATACCCGATTAATATAATAGGTACTAGACATGGAGAAAAATTATTTGAAGTTTTGTTGAGCAGAGAGGAAATGGTAAGATCAAAGGATTTAAAAGGATACTTTTGTATTTCACCAGATACTAGAGATTTAAATTATAACAATTTTATTGATAAAGGAAAAAAAACAATAACCATTTCCTCAGAGTATAACTCTCACAATGCTGATAGTCTTAACTTCAAACAAATGAAAAATCTTTTAAAAAAGCAAAACTTTATAAAAATCTCAATGAAAGAAAAAAAAATATAAAATTTTAAAATTAAATATGAAAGTTTTGATTACAGGTAGTAATGGGTTTATTGGAAAAAACTTAAAACTTTTTTTGCAAGAGAAAAAAGAAATAGAGATAATTTCATTTTCAAAGAAGAATCATATCAATGATCTAAATGAATTAGTAAACAAATCTAATTTTATTTTTCATTTATTAGGGGTAAACAGAAGTAATGATCAGGATGAGTTTAATTATGGAAAT
>MDTE01062126.1_pt1 | contig 13375 bp, 18 predicted proteins | sample 811231 | NCBI WGS metagenome assembly MDTE01 (sample SAMN05326651, study PRJNA326480) | marine metagenome | isolation source: seawater | place: Indian Ocean: Red Sea | collected 2010
AGGACTACTATGTAATGACCATGAAGATACAAGATGTATAAATCCTTGTAGGGGTTCCACTTCAGGACAAACCTGGGAACAACGACGACAATTCTTAGAAGGAGAAATTTAATGTCTTGTGGCGATCATGAAAAGATGAACCCAGTAGTTCATCAGTTATACCATTTGAAAGAGTGGGATAAGAAGATGGCAAAGAAAATACAGGATAAGTTTAACTTGACTGATTATCAAATGCTATGTTTAACTTTCGCAAAAGGTTTCGTGATAGGAGCAATACTCCTCTAAACAGAGACGGAACACCTTGCCTTAAAGGTAGGATTATTAATTTAATTCAAGTAGTAGTTGTTGTTCAATTATTAATAGTAGCAGCAACTATACATGGATGTCTCATGCCTGGTAAGACTTGTGATTCTGAAACCAAGCAACACATAGCAAACATGATGACTGTTATAACTACTTCTACCTTTGCTTTATATGCAGCAGAGAAATGAAATTTGAATTTGAAACCACTTTTGGATCTGGAGTAGACCCTTGGTATGCTAAGGCAGAGAGGTGGGCTAAGAAAAAACCCTTTCCTTGGAACCATTTATTACTAGGTGCTATAGCATGGTTGACAAAAGTTTGGATTGATGCTAAAATCTACAATACCATGAAGTCTGTCGATAGGCAGGCTAAATCCATAGTACAGGATTGGGAGGAACAGGATGACCGAACAAACACAAGACACAACATCGTGGAGGAAGGAGTATTTGGGGATGAAGGCTGGTCTATCCAAATTACAAATCCAGTTGTTGAAAGAGGGACCAAAACAACTAGCACAGGCATGGTTACTGGGAGCGATGCACCAGGACTACAAAAAAATGAAGGGAATTAAAGAAGAAGATACTGAGAATAAAGGACAGTTACAATCTTCATTAAAAGAATTTTTTGATAAAACCAAAGACCAAGGTGTATAATGAATCTTGAACAACTTCAAGACCAATGGAAAGAGGATAGTGTAATTGATACTGACCTCTACTGTGAAGAGTCTATTAAAATACCTCAGTTACATATGAGGTATATGGAATATTATAATACATTCTCTCTTATGAAGAAAGAACGTGAGAGTGAAATGAAAGGATTGATTAAAGAGAAATGGATATATTATAAAGGTAAAGCACCATCTGCAGTATATAAAGAGATACCATTCGATTTAAAATTAACAGATAAAAAAGAATTAGAAATGTTTATTAGTGCTGATGAGGAAGTTAGAAAACTTCAGTACAAAATAGACTACATAGATCAGGTCTTATATTTTCTTGATAGTGTTTTGCGAATGATAAACAATCGCAACTTCCAAATTAAGAATGCAATAGACTGGGAAAAATTTAAAAATGGTATGTGATGAGGTATGGATCTCCCTATAAGATTATTGAATTTGATGCACGAGCATTACAAAAGATCAATCGTGCAATTAATAGTAATGAAATGGGATGGGAGAAAGGTGTAGTTCCTGAAGCGAAAGGAAGAATTTTAAGAAAGTCAGAAGTTACATGGATCAATGATGAGAGAGTTGATAATATATTATTAGAAGCATGTGAATATTGTAATAATGGTAACTGGGGATTAAATATACAAGGAATTGAACCTGTTCAATTTGGTATCTACCCTGAAGGTGGTTTTTATAATTGGCATGTAGATCAACACAATGCTAGATTAAATCAAGTAAGAAAAATAAGTATGTCCCTTTTCCTCAATGAAGATTATGAGGGAGGGGACTTTGATTTGGAGCTATATAAACCAGGGACAGATCCTAGATTTGAGAGTTTTAAACTACCAAAAGGGTCTGCTATTTTTTTCCAAGCAGATCAATGGCATAGAGTACGTCCCGTCACCTCTGGTGTAAGAAAATCAATTGTAGCATGGTTTTATGGACCTCCTTATTCGTAAGAAGAATGAAGTTTATTTAAAAGTTGAAGCAGATCCTCATATAAATTATGAATTAGCAGACTTCTTTACTTTTGAAGTTGAGTCTGCTAAGTATATGCAAAAGACTAGAAGGTATAAGGGTTGGGACGGAAAGATTCGTCTCTATTCTCCTGCCACTGGTGAGATATATTGCGGTCTGGTAAGTTATCTAACTGACTGGGCAACTCAGAAGGGTTATAACTATCAATTAGAAGACTCGGAGAATTTTGGAAATCCATTGGAGGAGAATCAATTGGTAACTCCTCAAGGGGTGGGTCACTTCGTAAAGTCTTTATCTCTTCCTGTAAAGATGAGGGACTACCAATACCGAGCAGTATACGAATCCCTACGATACAACAGACGGCTCCTATTGTCCCCAACTGCCAGTGGGAAATCCTTAATGATTTATTCATTGGTACGTTTTCATGTAAATGTCAAAAGAAAAGTCTTAATTGTAGTGCCTACTACTTCTTTGGTAGAGCAAATGTATAAAGACTTTGAAGAATACGGATGGATGGCATCCAAATACTGCCACAAAATATATGCGGGGGAAGAGAAATATACTAAACATGATGTGGTAATTTCCACTTGGCAATCTATCTACAAGGAACCTAGTAAGTTTTTTTCTAGGTTCGATGTTGTGATAGGTGACGAGGCTCACCTTTTCAAAGCTAAATCTCTGACCACGCTTATGTCTAAGTTGCATGGATGTAAATACCGTATAGGTTTTACTGGAACATTAGACGGTGCTAATGTTAATCAGTTAGTTTTAGAGGGTGTGTTTGGTAGATGCTCTAAAGTCACTAAGACTAATGAGTTAATGAAACAAGGTCATGTTGCTAAATTAAGAGTAAAAATTATTTTACTTAAACATAAAGAACAAAGGTTTGAAGGATATCAAGATGAAATTGAGTATCTCGTAGATAATGATCTAAGAAATAATTTCATCAAGAATCTTGCAGTAGACCTTAAAGGTAACACCCTAGTACTATTTAACTACGTCGAGAAACACGGAATCCCTCTGTATGAATTGATAAATAGTAATACAGACAGTCCTGTCTATCTTGTTCATGGTGGTGTGGATACTAATGATCGTGAAGAAATTCGTTTTCTAACTGAGAAATCCAACAATGCTATAATAGTAGCATCATATGGAACCTTCTCCACTGGTATTAATATCCGAAATCTCCACAATGTAATTTTTGCATCTCCTTCTAAATCTAGGATTCGCAATTTACAATCTATTGGAAGAGTTCTAAGAAAGGGGGATAACAAGTCAAAGGCTACTCTATATGATATCGCTGATGACATCTCTACAGACAAAGGAAACAACTATACGTTGAATCACTTGATGGAAAGAGTCAAAATTTACAGCGAAGAAAAATTTAATTATGAGATCATAGAAGTCAAACTTTAATCGTATGTCAATTAACTACGCAAAACACGAAGAAGAATTTTACGGTGTCTTTAAGCTATTGAATGGCGAAGAAGTCTTGGGTAGAGCTGTATTAACAGTTGATGGAGATGAATCCTTAGTTTTCATACAAGATCCTGTCGCCGTACATATTGTTCAAAAACCAATGAACGAAAATCAAATGGCAAGGGGCATAGGGTTTGCAAAATGGCAACAACTATCCGACGAAGATTTTTATATTATAAGAGAAAAAGATATTATAACTGTTTCTTCCATGAGTAAAGACGTAATTTTTATGTATGAAACTTATATCAATGGGGAACAGGGGACAGCAGAGAAAAAAGCAAAGATGAGATTAGATCCTTCAAAGCATAAATCTCTAGGCTACATCGGAAAAGTTGAAGAGTATCGATCCAAATTAGAAGATCTATTTAAAAATAACTAAAGTGTTCCCTTGAACCCTTACACGGTTAGTGTACAGCATATTGGTTATCTTGTCAAGTTGCAGGTCTGATTTTTTTGTGGTATAATTACCTCAAGTGCAAAAACTATATGGCTAGGAACACAAAAAAGAAACAACATTACGTTGATAATCAGGAGTTTCTTGCTGCTATTATCAAATATAAAGAGAAAGTAGAGATTGCTAAAGTTAAGGGTTTAGCTAAACCTCGTGTTAGCAATTACATAGGTGGATGCTTTTTAAAGATTGCCACTCACTTGTCGTACAGACCAAACTTCATCAACTACATGTATAAGGATGATATGGTTTGTGATGGCATAGAAAATTGTATACAGTATATTGATAATTTTGATCCAGCAAAGAGTAAAAATCCTTTTGCATACTTTACACAGATAGTCTATTATGCGTTCCTACGTCGTATTGCTAAAGAGAAACGTCAGATGGATATCAAAGATAAAATTCTAGAGAAGTCAGGATACGATCATGTGTTTAGTGTTGACGGCGATAGCAGTGCAGATTATAATCAAATCAAATCACGTGTAGAAATGAACACTAAGAGATGAAGATCCTTTTAATTACTGACCAGCATTTTGGTGTTCGTAACGACAATCAGCATTTCATAGATCACTATAAGAAATTTTATGGTGAGATAGTAATACCCTTTATTAAAGCATCTAAGATTGATACAATTATTAATCTAGGAGATACGTTTGATAAACGTAGAAGTATTAATTTTATGTCTCTTGATGAGGCAAAGGATATGTGGTTTGATCCTTTGAAGGATCTAAATGTCTCTATGACAATGCTTATAGGAAATCATGATATCTATTATAAAAATACACTTAGAGTAAATGCTCCCACAGAATTATTGGGAGAATATTCCAACATCACTGTCATCGATAAACCTACTACCTGTAACTTTGGTGGTACTGATATTCTTCTTCTCCCTTGGATATGTGATGACAACTATGACAGAACATTACGAAGCATTACAGAGAGTGATGCTCCTGTCTGTATGGGCCATCTTGAGCTTAACGGTTTTGAGGCTCATCCTGGTCATATAATGGATAGAGGAATGGAACCTCACATCTTTAAGAAATTTAAAAAGGTGTTTACTGGTCACTACCATTCTAAATCTAATAAAGGAAACATATATTATCTCGGTAACCCTTATCAACTATACTGGAATGATTACAAATCTAAAAGAGGTTTTCATGTCTTTGACACAGAGACTCTACGAACTACTTTCTATAGAAATCCCTTTGACACTTTTCATAAGTTGTATTATAATGGTGGAGTTGTATTACCGCCTGAAGACGAAATTAAAGGAACCTTCGTCAAACTCATCGTAGAAGACAAAGGTGATTATTCTAAATTTGATTATACAGTTCAGAGACTTCAACGTATGTCCCTTGGGGATCTTAAAATTGTTGAAGATCTCAGTGTAGAACTGGATTCTGGGGATCCATTAATGGAAACCGAAGACACTTTAACAATGTTGGACAACTATATAGATGAAATAGATCTTAAAGTTGATAAATCAAACGTTAAAAATGTTATGAGATCTCTTTATATGGAGGCATCATGTTTATCTTAACTACCAATAAGGGTGGAGTATACTCCATACCTGATAAGGAAAAGAAAAAGATAGTTCAATGCTTTGAAGAAAGAGATGATGCTGAAAGGTACAGGTCATTATTAGAAGCAGATGATTATAAACCAGAGCTTCATTTACAAGAGATAGATCAAGATTTAGTCGCACTTCAATGTGGTAACTATGGGTATAGTTACACCGTAATAACACCAGACGTTTTTGTAATTCCACCTCCTACTATTAAAGAATGATCCTTTTTGAAACTATTCGGTGGAAGAATTTTCTTTCCACTGGTGATCGATGGACTGAAATTTCACTGAATGATTCTAAAGCAACTTTAATAGTTGGATCAAATGGTGCTGGCAAATCTACAATGCTTGATGCATTAACGTTTGCTTTATTTAATAAACCCTTTCGTAAGATTAGTAAGAGTCAACTAGTCAATAGTATAAATGAAAAGGGTACAAAAGTCGAAGTTAATTTTAGTATAGGGAGGGATGAGTATCGTGTATTCAGAGGGATCAAACCAAATCTTTTTGAGGTTTACAAAAACAATAAGATGGTTGACCAAGATGCTGCAGTCAAGGACACGCAAAAACATCTGGAACAATCAATCCTCAAACTCAACTATAAAAGTTTTACCCAAGTCGTCATACTTGGTTCATCCACATTTGTCCCCTTCATGCAACTTACCGCACCTAACAGGCGAGAAGTTGTGGAAGATTTACTCGATATCAAGATCTTCTCAAACATGAATTCCATCCTTAAGGATAGAGTTCGTGATGCACAAGTAAAAAGTAAGGAGTGTATTTATCTTCTTACTATGGCAGAAGAGAGGGTAAATTCGCAACAAAAACTTATAAAATCCTTAAGAGAAATAAACACTACTAGAAAGCAAGAGAAAGAAGATAAAGTATTACATAATAAGGCTAAAATAAGTACAACTCAAAGTAATAAATTAGATACAGAAGTTGAATTAAAGGAGTTAGAAAAACAATTATCTGGAACAGAAGATAAAGGATCTTATCTACAAGAGTTAAGAAGTAAAGCATCTGATATAAATTCAGAACTTAAGAGAGTTACAAAAGAAATTAAATTCTTTAAGAAACACAATGACTGTCCTACTTGTCACCAGTCTATTGATAAAGATTTTAAAGAGAATAAGATATCTTCATTAACAGATAGTGGTGTTGGATTAACCAAAGCTTATAACACAGAAAAACAAGCTATTGAAGAACTGGTTTCTGTCATAGAGAAAGCCGATGAGTTATCAATGAAGGCTCATGAATTGAGAAGTGATATATCTGCATTTGATAGGGATATACTTAGATTGGAATCTGATAATTTACAGATCGAAAAAGAATTAAATGATTTAACTAGTACTCCAAAACTTGAAAAAGAATTACACACTCTTACAGCATATAAAGATGACTTAGAAACAACTAAAACTGATTGTGGTCAGGTTAGTAAAACATTAGATGAGTTTCAAGTAGTATCAAATCTACTAAAAGATTCTGGTATTAAGAAACAAATCATTAGAAAATATGTTCCTATTTTTAATAACCTCATCAATAAATATCTTCATAGTATGGATTTCTTTATTAACTTCACTCTCGACGAGGAGTTTAATGAAGTCCTTAAAAGTAGATTTAGGGATGAGTTTAGTTATTCTTCTTTCTCCGAAGGTGAGAAACAGAAGATTGACTTAGCTCTTCTTTTTACATGGAGAGAAGTAGCACGTATGAAGAACTCTGCTGCTACTAATCTTCTTATACTTGATGAAGTATTTGATAGTTCATTAGATGCTGATAGTACAGCAGCACTACTTGCTATACTTGGTAACTTAGGGAAAACAACAAATATATTTGTCATATCACATAAAGGTGATATACTAATAGAGAAGTTTCCTAAGACATTACGATTTGAAAAAATTAACGATTTCTCTAAACTAACTGAAGATGAATGAAATTTGGAAGATATGGAAGTATTCATTAGGTTCTTTTTCTGATGCCAAGACTAAGAAGTATGATGATATTGTACTCATTGTAAGATCTATTATCTTCCTCACTTATCTTACTACTAATTGTTTTATTGTTGCGGGCGTGATCCGACATTGGGGTGACAGTTCAAAAACTGTCCCCATTTCCATGCATCATAATCCCAGACCTGTTATACTATGAGTATCAAACGGAGACACATGGTAAATCAAGAAGTAAAGGGAACTCTCGCTAGACTACTCGCAACTGAGAACCTAACAGTTGAACATCGTAGAGTAACTACAGCATACTTTGATGTAGAAAAGAGATTGCTTTGCTTACCTATCTGGAAGACTGCATCAGAAACAGTATATGATCTTCTAGTAGGACATGAAGTAGGACATGCTCTCTACACCCCACAGGAGGGTCTACAAGACGCACCAAAAGCATTTGTTAATGTCTTAGAGGATGCTCGTATTGAACGTATGATGAAGGTAACATATCCTGGTCTTAGAAAAACATTCTTTGATGGATATAAAGAATTATGGGATCAAGATTTCTTTGGTGTTGGTAAAGAAGATCTTACTAAAATTCCTTTGATTGATCGTATCAATCTTTATTATAAAGGAAAAGCAAATATAGAATTCAATGAGAAAGAACAGGAGTTTGTAGATCGTGCTGCCCTTACTAAAACTTTTAAGGATGTTCTTGATCTAGCAAATGATCTATATGAATATGCAGAAGGTTTAGAAGATGAAAAAATTGATGATATTGATTTACCTAATATAGATGCAGAAGCAGATACAACAGCAGATAAAGAAGAAGAAGTAAAAATAGATCCAGTATCTCAAGAAGAACAGCAAGAGACTGAAGAAGAGACTGAAGGTGACTCAGCACCACCTAGACAAATGAGTATTGGTGGAGAAGGAGAAGAGATTCAAAAACCTTCACCTGCTGCTGGTACTGAATATGATGAAACTGAAAGTATAACAGAAGGAGCATTTAAAGATGCACTTGAAAGTCTTATAGATGATAGTGCTAAAGAATGGGTATACTTAACACTTCCTAAAGTAAATGTTAAGGAAATTGTTGTATCAGCAGAAAAAGTACAAGAAGATCTTAAGTATCACTACTTTGGATATCCAACTTCTAGTCCAGAAGAGTTAGAAGAGTTTGAAAAATCACGTGAGTATGGATTTAATCATTATCTAAAGTTTAAAAAAGATACTCAAAAAACTGTTAATTATTTGGTTAAGCAGTTTGAGATGAAGAAAGCAGCAGATCAATATAAGAGAGCAGCAGTATCTAAGACAGGTGTTCTCGATACTAACAAACTTCATCAGTATAAGTTAACTGAAGATATCTTTAAGAAGATTACTACTGTTAGTGATGGTAAGAATCATGGACTTGTAATGTTCCTTGATTGGTCAGGATCTATGAATCAGGTATTACTTGATACTCTTAAGCAAACTTACAATCTTATATGGTTCTGTAAGAAATCTAATATTCCATTTAGAGTTCTTGCATTCCAGAATGGACATTATCGTTATAGTGATTCTTATAGTCATAAGGCAGTTGATCCTAAAGTAAATCAACTTCATATTGGAAGTGATGTTCGTTTACTTGAATTCTTTTCTTCTAGACAGAATCCAAGATCTTTAGAAGAGTCTCTAAGACTTGTTTATCTTCAAGCATTTGCTATGAATAGTTGGAGCATGAGAATTCATCAAGAATATAATCTTGGAGGTACACCACTAGCAGAAGCAATATATTGTGCTCGTGATATTGTTGATGATATGAAGAAGGTTGAAAAAGTTCAGAAAGTAAATGTAGTTTGCTTAACTGATGGAGAAGCTAATCCTATGCAATATCTTTTAGAGCGTAATAGAGAATATAGTTATCACGATGACACATTTCTTCCAAGACAATTATGTCATTCTCATGGAAAGGTATTCTTCTTAAGAGATCCTAAGACTGGATTTACAAAGAAAATTAATCCAAGTCCTTATAACACTACAAAAGAAATAGTTGAGTTCTTTCGTAAGATAACTAGTTATAACTGGGTTGGAATTCGTTTATGCAGTAAGTCAGAAGCGAATAGAGTCTTTCGTTACTTTGTTGATGAAGAGTATAGTGTTCTTGATAAGCAATGGAAAAAGGAAAGATTCGCATCGGTCAAAGACAAGATGGGATTCACTGAAGCATTCTTTATGCCAGATCAGGGAATAGGTGAAGGAACTTCAGATCTTGAAGTTAAACAAAAGTCTGAAGTTGCTACTAAAGCAGAATTACAACGTGCATTTAAAAAGCATATGGGTTCTAAGATGTCCAATAAAACTATCCTTAATAAATTCATTGAGCAAATAGCATGATTATTCAAGATGATGAAACTATTGTAACTTCTATTTCAAGGGTCATCCGCAGTACTGTGGCGACCCTTCCTAATTTAGAATATAAACACCCTGAATATCCAGAAATATTTCATAATGATATTCATTTAGTAAATGAAATGTGGACATGTGATGGTCTTCGTAAGATACATTTAGAGTATGGAGAAACAAAAAATTTAGAAGTAATGCATTGTGTATTATTTCCAGATCCGAAATATAATCTACCTATATTTGGTTGTGATATTGTTGCTAATGAACATAGAGTAACTGCTGCTATTGTTGATCTATCTCCTGTTCATGGAGTAAAGGATGTTTATCAAAAGATAAAACCAATTTGTGAATCATATAATGATTTTGATTATCGTAAGTTACCAGATTGGGCAGATATATTTTCACCCTATTGTAAGTTTATGAGATTGAATGAGGACTGGGAAAAGGTTAATTATTATGAAATACTTCAGAAGTATCTTGAAGTATATTGTGAAGCAGTTAAGAATGCTGAGAAAGGATCTATTGAAGATACGTACAAACGTTATCAAGATCAAGTTTACTATTGTAAGAAACAAAAAATGAATAGGAAAACTGAAGCAGTTCTTAGTAAATGGTTTGATAAAGAATGGGCAGATAATTATATTGATAATGTTCTATTTGATAACCCACCACCAATGTTAACTTTATGAAAGAAATTAAATGGTCTGCACAGATCTTATTAAATTCAAATAGATTGACTAAAGTAGAATTCCTTTGTCATTCTAATTTAAGAGAAGATGCTGAACAGAAATGTAAAGCTCTTTTTGGTGTCTCTGATGTCCGTCAACTTAAGAGAGAGTGGACAGATTAATAAGTGTCCATACCATGTTGATTTCATAAGCCATGGCTGTTATAATACATGTATAAAGAAAAACAAACAACCAATGGCTTTTGAACGAAAATTCACAGATGAAAATCTAATCGATTACCTTTCACAGTTTGGAAGGGAGATCACAGCAGTTAATGTTAAATCTGCTGCAGAACACCTTGGAGTTCAGGTTCAGAGTGTTACTAAAAGAATGAATAAGATTGGTCGTTTGACTAAAGTTGCTCGTGGTAAGTGGTACTTGACAGCACAAGATTTAATCAATGCTTATGAAGCACCTGCTGCTACACCTGCAATAGAAGTAAATTATATTCCTGATAAAGATCCAACTTATGTTCCTTTTGGTAATTTTCCTTCTATCAAAAAGATTATTAAATCTAAACTATTTTATCCAGCATTTATCACTGGACTATCAGGAAATGGTAAGACCTTATCTGTAGAACAAGCAGCAGCAGATCTTAATAGAGAACTTATTCGTGTAAACATTACTATTGAAACAGATGAAGATGATCTTATTGGCGGTTTCCGTCTTGTTGATGGGAGTACTGTTTGGCACAACGGACCTGTTGTTGAAGCACTTGAACGTGGAGCAGTGCTCTTACTGGACGAAATCGATCTCGCATCCAACAAAATCCTCTGCTTGCAATCCATCCTAGAAGGTAAGGGTGTATTCTTGAAAAAGATTGGTAAGTATGTTAGACCTGCTGCTGGTTTCAATATTATTGCTACTGCTAATACTAAAGGTAAAGGATCTGATGATGGAAGATTTATTGGTACTAACGTTCTTAATGAAGCATTCTTAGAAAGATTCCCAATTACTTTTGAGCAAGAGTATCCTTCTGCTACTATTGAAAGTAAGATTCTTATCAATCAAGGATGTGATCCAGAGTTTACTGATAACCTTATCAAGTGGGCAGGCGTTATTCGTAAGACATTCTTTGACGGTGGAGTTGATGAAGTCATTACCACTCGTCGTTTGGTTCACATCGTTCAAGCGTTTAAGATCTTTGGTGATCGCTTGACTGCTATTACAAATTGTGTCAATCGTTTTGATGATGATACTAAGCAGTCATTCCTAGATCTCTATACTAAGGTTGACGCAGGAGAGGAATCCGAGTATAATGATGGGGAATAACACCCCTTCATTATGAATAGGAAATACAATGAGGAGGAGTATCTAAAGGAGATCTCTGATTACATTGCAAACACATACCGAGGTCATTATTCTGTAGGAAACGTACAGACTCTTGACCTCATTGACTCTGTTGGTGATGCTGAAGCATTTTGTAGGAGTAATGTCCTTAAGTATGCTTCACGTTATGACCGAAAGGGTACAGCAAGAAAGGATATCATAAAGATTATTCATTATGGTATACTATTACTGCACTTCAACGATAAACGTGAGAAGGCAGACCGTATAAACGCAGGAAATTCTACTGCATTCGCCGTTGATTATGACAAATGACTGTAATTACCAAACCAACAATTGAAGTCCTTAAGAACTTTTGTTCTATTAACAAATCTATTGTCATTAAACCTGGCAATCAAATTGCAACATTAAGTATCAATAAGAACATACTTGCTATTGCAGATGTTGAGGAACAGTTTGATTCTCAGATTTCTATCTACGATTTGGGAGTGTTCCTTGGAGGATTATCATTATTTGATCAACCAAAGATTGATACTTCAAAGGATAACTATCTAACAGTTAGTGATACTTCTGGTCGTTCTAAGACTAGATTCTTTTATGCAGATCCAGATGTAATTACTCAACCTCCAGAAAAGGAAATTACCCTTCCTAGTATTGATGTTGATTTTAAATTAGATTCTAATGTATTAGCACAACTACAACGTGCTGCAAGTGTTTATCAACTTCCAGATCTTTGTTTGTATGGAGATGGAACTGACATTCAACTTCGTGTAACTGATAAGAAGAATGATAGTTCTAATAGTTTCTCTGTATCTGTTGGTAGCACTACAGATGAATTTTGTTATTGTTTTAAAGTTGAGAACTTAAAACTATTACCAGGTTCTTATCAAGTCTCTGTTAGTAAAACTAATGTTGCTCTATTTCAAGGAGACGGTATTAAGTACTTTATTGCATTAGAACCAAACACATGAATCCAATCCTAGAAGGAAAAGTTAAAAGTGTTTATGATGTAGAAGGGGACGCACAAAAAGTCCTCATTAAATTCCATGATAGAGTTACTGCATGGAATGGTAAGCATGTAGAATACCCTAAAGATAAGGGTGCTACATGCTGTTTAATATCATCATTACTTTTTGAGATGTTGGAGAAGAGGGGAATTAGATCACATTATATTAATTGCCCTTCTCTTGATACTATGCTCTGTAAGAAACTAACAATCATACCTGTTGAGGTTATTGTTAGGAATATTGCTGCTGGTAGTATAGTAAAGAATACTAACATCACTGAAGGAACATTTATTCAACCACCTATAGTTGAATATTTTTTAAAGGATGATGCTAAGGATGATCCACTACTTACCTATGATAGAGTAAGACTAATGGGTATTGATCCTTTACCTATGAAAGAACAAGCACTGGATATTAATTGCCAGTTGCAATCTTTATTCACCCTTATGGGTATTGACCTTGTAGATTTTAAATTGGAGTTTGGTTACGATGCTCACGGCGATTTATTCCTGGCTGATGAATTATCACCTGACAACATGCGACTCTGGAAAAAAGGAACGAAAGAGAGATTCGATAAGGAT
>MDTE01097558.1_pt1 | contig 13372 bp, 12 predicted proteins | sample 811231 | NCBI WGS metagenome assembly MDTE01 (sample SAMN05326651, study PRJNA326480) | marine metagenome | isolation source: seawater | place: Indian Ocean: Red Sea | collected 2010
ATAAGAAGTACTTACACCTGAGGTTGAATTAATTCCATCAGCTATTGAACACAGTTGTTTCTGCTGAATTCGACTTACCACGGCATCTGTGAAATCAGCACCATCAATAACTGCATCTTCGAAGTGGCTCTCCATCAGTAAAGCTTGGGTGAGATTCGCATCTCTTAAATCAGCCCCTTGGAAATCACATGCGAAAGCAACAGCATCCTCAAGGTCAGCCCCTCGAAAATCTGTTCCCTGTAATTGACTGTTGTTAAAAATTGCTGCCCTTAGGTCAGCCTCACCAAAGTCGACATTTCGAAGGTCAAGCTTTACAAATTCATATCCAGTTAAATCCTCACCATGCATATCGTTTGAGATTTTCAACTCATCTTGATTACGAATCTCAGGTGGAGTCTTTGCAGAAACACTGCTGAAGGGAAGAAAAATGGTTAATAGCAATAAACCTGTCAAAAGAATTAGGCGAAGGGGTTTCAAGAGAGATCCGAAAAAAGACATGACAATTCAAATTAGCTAGAAGCCATTAGTTTGTTATTCACGTTATGGCAAAGAAACGCCTAAGGAAACAACATGTCAATGACATTGAGAGTTGTAGTCCCTCCACACGCACTTATCGCGCATTGGCTCACAATGCTTCGCGATGAAGACACTCCTAATCCTCTATACGCGAAAAGCCTCGAGGAACTTGGGAAATGGCTGACATACGAAGCATTAAGAGATTGGTTACCTCATAGGGAAGAAGAGGTAAACACGACTAAAGGTAAAGCAACGGGAAAAGTTATTGAATCGAGAATACCTTTATTAGCCTTACCTCAAATTCCAGGAGGACTAGAACTTTGGAATGGAGCAAGAACTGTTTTGCCAAATGGAACCCTTTGCATAGGTGGTGTTCCAAAATCAATTGATGAAAATGCTGGAATTATTATTTACAGAGATCAGATAACAGATGGTACTGATCTTATAGAGATCATTAAACAACTAGGCCTACAAAACATTGATACAAAGAGGATCAGAGTGATAACCCCACTTGCTGCAAGGCCCGGGCTACAAAACCTTGGTGGGCAAATCCCAAATTTGAACATATATTGCGCATGCATCGATGCTGAATTATCAGTCAATGGGGAGATCACTCCAGGAATAGGTAATCCGTCTTTAAGACTGAATACCAAAACCGAAGGCCTGAACTAGCATTAGTACATCTAAATAGTAATCATGAGTCAGTATCGTGAATCAACTACAGGAAGTCTGTCTTCTTTGATCAGTGGAGCGGTAATTGGAGCCGCAGGACTTGCTTGGTGGTTGTTTTCAGAAGCGGAGAGAAGACAACAAACAAGAAAGCAAAGAGCAATGTTGTATGCGCCACGTATACAAGATGGATCAGAAGCACTTGAAACGTCCTCACCTGCTATCCCAACTAAGAATAGTGAGCAGCTAGAACAAAGGGTTGAACAACTTAATGCCGCCATTGCAGATGTAAGAAAACAATTAGAAGATCTAGGAGGCAATAATTAAAACCTCACTTTTAAAGAACTAGAGACCTGCTCAGAAACTAACCATGCTTCGATCAAGAGCCATCACGCAAGGGCTGCAACGCTCACCTAACCGTGCAATGCTTCGCGCTGTAGGGTTCAATGATGAAGATTTTAATAAGCCAATAATAGGAATTGCAAATGGTTTTAGTACAATTACACCATGTAATGTTGGTCTGAATAAGTTAGCCCTACGTTCAGAAGAAGCAGCAAAACTTGCAGGCGCTATGCCTCAAATGTTTGGCACCATAACAGTGAGTGATGGCATATCAATGGGTACAGAAGGAATGAAATACTCTCTTGTTTCAAGAGAGGTAATAGCTGATTCAATTGAGACGGCATGTAATGCTCAAAGCATGGATGGAGTTATAGCGATAGGGGGATGTGATAAAAACATGCCTGGCGCAATTCTTGCGATGGCAAGAATGAATATTCCATCTATATTTATCTATGGAGGAACAATAAAGCCTGGTAGATTGGGTGGATGTGACCTTACAGTAGTAAGTGCATTTGAAGCTGTAGGTCAACTAACAAGTGGAAAGATTGATGAAGAAAGATTATTAGAAGTAGAGAAGAATGCAATTCCAGGAGCTGGAAGCTGTGGAGGGATGTTTACCGCAAACACAATGTCCGCAGCGATTGAAACTATGGGTCTAAGCCTTCCTTATAGTTCAACAATGGCAGCAGAAGATGAAGAAAAAGCAGAAAGTGCATCTAAGAGTGCAGAAGTATTAGTTGAAGCAATTAATAAAAACATAAGACCTCTTGATTTGCTCACAAAAGAAGCATTTGAAAATGCTATTAGTGTAATCATGGCGGTAGGTGGTTCAACCAACGCTGTTCTTCATTTACTTGCGATAGCAAGAACATCAAATATTGATTTATCAATTGACGATTTTGAAAGAATTCGACAGCAAGTTCCTGTAATATGTGATCTAAAACCTAGTGGGAAATATGTAACTGTTGACCTACATAAGGCAGGCGGCATTCCCCAAGTTATGAAATTATTATTAGATGCTGGTTTGATTCATGGGAACTGTAAAAACATTGAAGGCAAAACCCTTAATAAGTTACTTGAAAACATTCCACCGGAACCGGCATTCAATCAAGATGTAATTAGGCCTCTAGATAATCCAATTTACCAAAAAGGTCATCTAGCAATTCTTAAAGGTAATCTGGCTCAAGAGGGAAGTGTTGCAAAGATAAGTGGTGTCAAAACACCATCACTTACCGGTCCTGCGAGAGTTTTTGAAAGCGAAGAGTCATGCTTAGAGGCAATCCTCAATAAAAAAATAAAGTCAGGTGACGTAATAATAATTAGGTATGAAGGTCCTGTTGGTGGTCCAGGAATGAGGGAAATGCTTGCTCCAACATCAGCGATAGTTGGCCAGGGGCTAGGAGACAAAGTAGCATTGATTACTGATGGACGATTTAGTGGCGGTACATATGGATTAGTAGTTGGACATGTTGCACCGGAAGCAGCTGTGGGGGGTAATATTGCTTTAATCAAAGAAGGTGATAGCGTCACAGTCGATGCAAATAAACAGCTAATCCAATTAAATGTTTCTGAAAAGGAAATCGATAAGCGACGCTCTCTATGGGTAAAGCCAAAGCCTCGTTACAACTCAGGAATTTTAGGCAAATATTCCAGATTAGTTAGCAGCTCAAGCAAAGGTGCTGTAACTGATAGATAGTGAAGATCAGGCAAGTATCTTATTTTTTTTTCACTAAAGCACTAACCCTTCGTGCAAAAGATTCAAGTTCACACCCATAAGGTGGAGCTTTGCAACGCTGTCCATTATCTCCATTCATCCACACGGAATGCTTACCATGCCAAAGGATTGGTCTTTCAATTTGATTACACCAGCTGAACATAAGGTTCAAATCAGTTCCACTACGAAAGATTTCAAGTTCTAGATCATTAAGTGGATATCTTTCTCCATCAAGATCACGACACTCAATCTTTAAAAGTAATTCAAGGCAATCGTCAGAGAAAACTAACTCATTGGTATCTGAATTCTGAATAATCACTGCATGCTTCCATGGCTTTATACATAAATCAGCTGCTGCTGCAACAAGAGAAGAGAAGTCAGCTTCTAAATTAGAAAAATCCACTTATAGAACGTAATATAATTTTGAACTGTCCAGGAATAAAAACTGGATTTAATTCACCAGGCTGACCAAACTTAGAATGAAGTAATTGTATTTGAGTGATATTAGAAAGGTCAAAATTCGTCTTCATTGAAACAGGCTGCGCACGTATAGTAGGTTCGAAATTCTCAAAAGGTATATTTATTGTTGTTGTGCCTAATGAATCTGTTGAAAATTGTGCAACCCAATGAAGATATCCAAAAAACATTTGATTTAACTTAAAGTTCTCTCGCTTACAATAAATTGCAATTTTAAGTGTCCTTCCAAAACCATCAACCATTAACTGTAAACCTCTATAACTTAAAAGATTTAACGGAGGATTAAACTTTGGAGATAAGCAACTTACAAAACCTCCATCTTCTTCAATCAAATCTCCATATAATTCTAATCCTTTTTGATTAGAGAGACAATGTGCTCTACTAGATCCTCCCATAATAGAGTCATTAAGTGGCGACCAATCATCAAAGTTGCTTACAATTGGAACAGCACTTACTTGGATATTTTCTGAAGAAGGTTCATTCTCCATGATTTAAATAACAGTCATAAATAAATAATAATCATAAGAGGTTATAAATTTTCAGCTATATCAGTTCGGACGCCGCTTCATCTGCAAGAACCAAAATTTCACTTTTAGGTCTGACAAGTTTTGCTGGAGTCCTTGATGGAGATTCTGACGGGTCAAGCAATCTCTGTAATGCAATTTGCTTAGAAGCACCACTTACTAAAAAAACAACTTTTCGAGCTGCGCTGAGAACTTGTGCTGTAAGAGTTATACGATCATGTCCCTTAGCCCTAGTAGATACAACCCATTGCTTAGTAACAGATAATGAGTCACTTCCTGGAAAAAGTGAAGCTGTATGACCATCATCTCCTAGGCCAAGCAATATCAAATCAAATATAGGTGGATCGCCCAAACACACTTTTGAAAGGATTTCTGAAAAAGCTTCAGCACTTGCTTGTGGGTTTGGGAGTTGAGTAGTTGGTATGGGGTGAAATCTACTGCAAGAACTTGGCTTTGTTGACAAAATCGTTCTACTAATCATTCCAGCATTACTAGCATTATCATTCGAATCAACCCAACGTTCATCACCAAGCAAAATATCAACTCTTTCCCAAGGAATATGTTGCTTACCTAGCAAAGTATATGTTTTGTATGGAGTAGAGCCTCCTGAAAGTGAAACCTGTGCCCTTTCCCTCTCTTTAAGAGCAAGATCTATATAAGTAGCGATTGACTGACTTGCAATTCGAGCTAATTCATTTAAATCACCAGCTCGCTCAACTCTATAAGAAGTCATTTAAGAAAAATCATATCCAGTCAGTATGAAATACCCCAGCTTTATCAATACGCTCATATGTATGTGAGCCAAAACAATCCCTCATGGCTTGAACTAGGTTTTGTGGCAACCGTTCGGTCCTGTAACTATTTAGATAATCGAGAGTGCTACTAAAGCAAGGGACTGGAATACCTACTTCTGCAGCACCTGCAACTACCTTTGAAAGCCCAGATAATCTCCGATTCACCTGATCAGCAAACCAAGGATCTATAAGAAGATTCGAAAGATTTGAATCGAGGTGATATGCATCTTGAATACGTTTCAAAAGGCGAGAACGAATGATGCATCCACCTTTCCATATCTGTGCAATCGAAGGCATATGCAAGTCATAACCATATTCTTCAGAAGCAATCAGAAGCAGTTCCATTCCTTGGGCATAGCTAGCGATAGTAGCTAAAACGACAGCATCCATTAATAAAGGCAATCCATCTACTAGAGGTCCGAAATCAAGATTCTTTATAGAAGGTCCTTTCAAAATGGATGAAGCCTCAATCCGTTGAGACTTTTTCGAGCTCATAACTCGTCCATTAAGCGACGCATAGATAGTCGGAACAGATGCTCCTAATTCAAGAGCACTTATTACTGTCCACAAACCAGTACCTTTCTGGCCAGCCTTATCCATGATTTTCTCTACAAGATCGTTTCCATCAAATGGATCTTTTGTTCTCAAACAGGATTCTGTTATTTCAACAAGATATGAAGATAATTCTTCGGTGGCGTTCCAAGAGGCAAGAACATCGGCCATCTGATCACCTTTAAAACCACCAACTCGCTTCATCAAGTCATAGGCTTCAGCAAGAATTTGTTCAATTCCATATTCGATTCCATTGTGGACAGTCTTTACAAAATGACCCGATCCTCTTGGACCTACGTAAGTAACGCAAGGACCATCTTCTACTTGTGCTGCCATTTTGCTTAAAAGACTCTCAATGGCTTGATAGGAAACTTTTGTTCCTCCTGGCATCATGCTTGGTCCTTCTAAAGCCCCTTTTGCACCACCAGATACACCCATGCCTATATATCCAAAGCTTTTTCTTTCAAGTTCAGCAACTCGCCTTTCGGTATCTCTAAATTCAGAGTTGCCTCCATCTATCAACAAATCTCCTTCTTGTAAAAAAGGAGAGATTTGATTAATAACTGCATCTGTAGAAGGACCTGCCTTAATCATCATTAATATCCTTCGAGGCCTTTCAAGCTTGTCAACAAAATCCTGCAAATTAGTTGCACCCATTATCGACTTGCCTGCACCACGACCTTTTAAGAAAGCTTCTGTTTTGGAATAAGTGCGGTTATATACAACACTTGAGAATCCATTTCGTTCAGCATTTAGAACGAGATTCTCTCCCATTACACCAAGACCTATCAAACCAAAGTGAGCCTTGGACATTTACTAAAATTTTTATAACTTGGCGTAGTGTGGCGGGAGGTTTAAAAAAACGCTGCTGATAATGCAACAATGTCAGGGTTGTAAAATTGTTATTCAAATTAGACGCAGCAGTAAATAAATAAAAAATCTTATTGATCTATTCAAAGCCCTTTGCTACCAAGGCTTCCTAAATAATGGTGCCGTCTGAGATGCTGGCATTTTTGACAACCACAACAATTCCATTTCTTATATAAAAACCCTCATCAGGCCGATCAGCTTCCTCAACACGATCCTTATTTACTATCGAGACGTTGTTGCCAATCCTTGTGTTCTTATCAAGGATTGCCCTTTTTACTGTTGTGCCATGACCAACCCCAAGTGGAATGCCACCTCCTTCCCTTAAAGCAGTACGTTCTTCTGCAGATTCAAAAAAGTCAGATCCCATAACTAATGAATCTTTTAAAACAGCATCGCTTTCAATTCGACTGCGGACACCTAAAACACAATGGTGAATGCTGCAAGACTTGAGAATTGATCCCTCACCAATAATTGAATCAGTAATTTGTGCATCAACTAATTTTGTGGGAGGTAAATAACGTGGGCGAGTATAAATTGGAAATTGTTCATCATAGAAACTAAAAGGGGGTGTAGGTTGTTGAGTTAATGCCAGATTGGCTTCATAAAATGCACCTATTGTCCCTATGTCTTCCCAGTAATCATTAAATACGTAACTCTTAAGTTTATCTCCTCTTTTTAGAGATTCTGGAATAACTTCTTTTCCAAAGTCCTTATGGTTTGCATTCTTATTCAATAGATCAAATAATGTCTTTCTACTAAAGACATAAATGCCCATAGAGGCAAGATAAGGCTTTTTTTGTGAAGTTTCTTTATCTAGACCAAACCTAGAAGTATCGACAGCCATCGCCTTCAAAGAGTCTCCTTTCGGCTTTTCACTAAATTCTCTAATATTGCCGTCATTATCAGTTCTCATCAAACCAAATCCTTGTGCCTGTTCTTCATCCACAGGTAGTGCTGCAACTGTCAAATCTGCTCCAGTTTCTCTGTGGTGATTTACAAATAGGCTGTAATCCATACGATAAAGCTGGTCGCCAGAAAGAATTAAATATTCATCAACATCCCATTCCTGAAATAACCATTGATACTTTCTAACAGCATCTGCTGTTCCTTCAAACCAAGAAGGACTATCTGGGGTTTGTTGAGCTGCCAAAACTTCAACAAAACCCTGTCCAAAAGGTGCACTAAGGTTATAACTCTGTGTTAAATGTCTATTTAAAGAAGCGCTATTAAATTGAGTCAACACGTACATCTTATTGATGTTCGAGTTAATACAATTACTGATGGGAATATCTATTAAGCGATATTTTCCAGCAAGAGGCACTGCAGGCTTTGCCCGCATTTTTGTTAGTGGGTAAAGGCGAGTACCTGCCCCGCCACCCAGAATTATTGCAAGAACACGCTTCATGCCGGTTTTGCAAATCTCCATTGAATTGCAAACTTACTGGATCAAAGACACCTATCGGGAATTTAAAGGGCAGATCGATTAATGGCTGCTTATTTCGACAAGAAAAAGTTTTAAAAATCAGCTTCGATCGTTTGTTTGGTCCAAATTAAAAAGGATTTCTACCACCCTTAAAGCCTCTTGACGGTCTGAACGAGCCTGAGGGGCCCTTAATTGGGTCACAGGGGTATGGAGAATCTTATTAATGATGCCTTTACTTAATGCCTCAACCACCTTTCTTTCTCTTGCAGAAAAATCTGGCCCCATTCGACTTAAAGCTTTTTGAAGTTCTTCACTCCGAATTGATTCGAGAGAAGCCCTTAGCTGATTAATTGTTGGTACAGCCTCAAGACTATCCCACCATTCAAGAAAAAGTCTGCCCTCTTCTTTGAGAAGTCCCTCTGCTTCCATTGCTACCTTTTGGCGCGCTTCCTGATTACGGGCTACAACTTCTTGAAGGTCATCAACATCATGTGATTCCACTCCCGAAATTTGATCCACGTCTGCATCAATATTGCGAGGGACCCCAATATCAATTAATCGAAGAGATTTTAATGACAAGTTTTTCAAGCGTGAAGCATCAATAATTGGTGATTCAGCTGCAGTACTTGTAAAAACCAACGAACAACTCGACAAACAATCATCAAGTTGATCAAGTAATTTGCAATCAACCTCTAATTCTGGGAAATCTGAGGCTAAGGATTTAGCTCTTGGAAGAGATCTATTAACAAGGATCAATTGAGAACATCCTTTAGATTGAAGATGTTGAAGCAGCAAACGGCTCATTCGACCGGCGCCAATCACTGCTACTTTTTCAGGTTCAAGCGTTACCAATTGATCTCTACCTTGTGACTGACCGAGCTTTAACTGTGCAAGTTCAACGGCAGCAGAGCTTATAGAAACCGCTCCTGTCCCAAGATTCGTTTCACTTCTAACACGTTTACCAGTACTCACAGATTGGGTAAGCAATCGATTGAGGATTGGCCCCATTGAATGATGCTCTTGTCCCAATCGAAGCATCTTCTTCACCTGAGAAAGGATTTGACCTTCACCTAGAACCAAACTGTCAAGACCGGCAGAAACACGCATCAAATGAGCAACTGCCTCTTCCTGGTTATAAGTAAAAAGATGTGGAAACAAATTCTTTTCTTCTAGCCCAGAATGATCCATTAAAAACTCTTTGATTGCTTCCAATCCGAGATCAGGGTGTCTCAATAGTGTGTAAATCTCTAAACGATTACATGTACTTAAAATCGAGACCTCTAAAACCTGATCATTACTTTTCAATGACTTAAGAGAATGCTCCATAGATTGCTCAGAAATACTGAGTTTTTCACGGACTTCCACAGGTGCCGTGCGATGGCTAAGACCTACGACGGCTATATGCATAAAGAAATACCTCTCTTAATTAGTCTTAAAAAGGTTCAACTCAAGGCAATGCTTTTAGCACCATCCTTGATGTGAACTGTGTTCGTGAATCGTGCTGATTTATCTAGAGTGCTAATAACAAGACTGCTTGTACGAGTGCAATCATTTTCGAATTTCACACCGTGGAATAAAAGGCCGTCAGTGATTCCACTACCTGCAAATACAACATTTTCACCTGACGCTAACTCTTCTGCTTCATAGATTTTGTCTACATTTGTAATACCCATTTCATTCAATCGAGCAATGTTTCCTTCTTTTGTGTAATCAGCCCATTCAGAAGTCTGTGCAATCGCTGGGTCATAAACCAATTGCCCTTGAAAATGTCCACCTAACGCACGCATAGCAGCAGCAGAAATAACGCCTTCAGGTGCAGCACCTATGCCCATTAAACAATGAGTACCAGTACCAGCAAATCCGCAGGCTATAGCAGCCTGTACATCGCCGTCTGAAATTGGTTGAACTCGCGCTCCTGTTGAACGAATTTCAGCAATGAGATCTTTATGTCGTGCTCTATCCATTACCACAATAGTTAGTTCACTGGCAGCTAAGCCAAGACAATTGCTGAGAATTTTGATGTTCTCGGTGGCTGATTTTCTTATGTCAACCTTACCTTTTGCTGCAGGTGGTGCAGCAAGTTTTTTCATATAAAAATCAGGAGCATTAAAAAGCCCCCCTCGATCAGAAGCCGCAAGAACAGCCATTGACCCACGTTGGCTGTTAGCACAAAGGTTCGTCCCTTCACAGGGGTCTACGGCGAAGTCAACCCCTGGTCCAGTACCACTGCCAACTTCCTCACCTATGTAAAGCATTGGAGCCTCATCTCTTTCTCCTTCTCCGATAACAATTCGGCCTTGCATTTCAATCTGTCCCATACGCTTACGCATGGCTTCTACGGCAGCAGCATCAGCCTCGTCTTTTTTACCCAAACCTGTGAGCTCAGCTGAAGCAATTGCTGCCTGCTCAACAACCTCGAGAATTTCCTGAATAAGAGTGCGATCCACTTGATGACAAAAAATGGGAAAATTTAAATACCAAAGAAACGAGAAGGGCAGTACTTAGTGGTTAAGTGAAGGTTTTCACAACCCAGGAAAAGGACTTGGTGCCGCAGTGGTTCTCAGCTCTTAAGCGCCGACAACTGTATCAGTGCAAGTAACTCTCAAATGGAGTTAGCCCATTAATCAATAGAATCTCGAATCAAAGTTAAAGAACAATGAGCACCAAGCCACTAGTCATAGCACCTTCGATCCTGTCAGCAGACTTTGCTCACCTAGGAGAAGACGTAAGGGCTGTGGACAAAGCAGGAGCCGATTGGATCCATGTTGATGTTATGGATGGTCGTTTTGTACCAAACATCACGATTGGGCCATTAATTGTTGAAGCTCTAAGGCCTGTAACAACAAAACCTTTAGATGTACATTTAATGATTGTCGAGCCTGAAAGATATGTTGCTGATTTTGCTAAGGCTGGAGCAGATCACATCTATGTTCAAGTAGAAGCTTGTCCACACCTACACAGGAACCTTGCACAGATAAAAGATCTTGGCAAAAAAGCCGGTGCAGTATTAAATCCAAGTACTCCACTTGATTGCTTGGAATATTGCCTAGAACTATGCGATTTAGTTCTAATTATGAGTGTAAATCCAGGCTTCGGTGGTCAGAGCTTTATTGAAAATCAAGTTCAAAAGATTCGTGATCTTCGGGAGATTTGTAATAATCGAGGATTAGATCCATGGATAGAAGTTGATGGTGGAATCAAAGCTAGTAACGCTTGGAAAGTAATTGAAGCAGGAGCAAATGCAATAGTCAGCGGATCAGGTATTTTCAACCAACCTGACTATGCAGAGGCAATAAAAGGAATAAGGAATAGTAAAAGACCTAGCTAGAGTCTCAATCAAAAAAGGAATTATAAAGCTTGAATTAAAAAAGGGTTACCTGTACTTTAAGAGTCAAAGAACCAACCATAGCTATGTAAACCTATACCGAGTAGATTAACTCCGATATAACAAATAATAATAACTATAAAGCCAGCTGAAGAAACAATTGCTGATTTTCGACCATTCCAACCCCTACTAATCCGAGTGTGAAGGTAAGCGGCATAAAATAACCAAGAGATCAAAGCCCAAGTTTCCTTTGGGTCCCAACTCCACCAACTTCCCCAAGCTTCATTAGCCCACACTGCTCCACTTATCAAGCCAATAGTTAACAACAGAAAGCCAACAGTAATAGATCTATAACTTAGGCTGTCAAGTTGTTCTATTCGACTGAATACTAAAGGCGATAACTTCAAAGGAGTAGATACATCATTATTTACAGAGGGTGAGAATTGATTACGATAACCACCTGATCCTAAAGAACTACTTCTAATATGAAATTCTTGATCTCTGTCTGTAAACAAAACCAGTACTGAGAGCAAAGATCCAACAAGTAAAGCGGCGTAGCTACACATAACTACAGTGACGTGCATTACAAGCCAGCTCGATCTAAGTGCAGGTACTAAAGGCGATGACTCTTGAAGATGCTCAGGTAAGGCAAAACTTGCAAAAGCGATACAAATTAAAGATATTGGAGTTATAGCTGCAGCAATAAGAGGGGAAGGAAGATATCTTTCTAGTAACAGCTGAGTAAAAGTGCATGCCCAAGACAAAAAGCAAAGTGACTCATATAAATTACTTATAGGGAAATGACCTGATTGCAACCATCTAATTATCAGAAGTGTTGCAAGTGAAATATTGGCTAATGCAACTAGAGTCGTAGCTTTAGATGAGCATTTAGCTTCACCTACTGACCAAAATGCAAAAGGAAGAGCAAGTAAAAGTAGGAAAAATGAACAAAGTCCAAAAGTTACAACTGGCTCTCCCATTAAAGATAAGAGGTCGGGAAGAATCATAGATATTGAATAATCGTAAAAACTTAGAATGAGTTATAGACCAATTTTATTCATTTTGACGTGGAATAGATTCGACATCAACTGAATCATTACCTGCATTTACCACCCAATAAAGATAAAATCTCTCTGGGTTCACCCAAGACCTCTCAAATTTCTTATCAGCCGTAATACTAAGAGATCCATAACTTTTCTTATCGCCAGGTCTCATTTCACTGAAGGCAGAGCCCTTACTAAGAATCACAAGGAGACGATTTGTTTCTGGATATTTAACAAAAAATGACTGAATATGAGTCAAAGTCTCAGAACGATTCACAGACTTACGTTTATTCCACTGTGCATAGCTTCCAAAGCTATTGAGTTCTGGGTAAAAAATATCTCTATCTAAATAACCGGAGACAGTAGTAACTTCTACATCTCTTGTTCCGAACATAACTTGTTCTGACCAACCCATCTCTTTTATATAATTTGCAGTTTCCTTACCCGCAGAATATGGGACATAAAAATCATAAAGAGTACGATGCACCCCAGCAGCAAAATGAATAGCTAGGCAAAAAGTTAATAATGCATTAAAAGATTTGGAAATATCTATGTTAAAAATTTTATTATTGATTTTATTAATCTGTTCTTCAGGGTGAAGGGATAGCCAAACAGAGGAGATAAGAATTAAATAGTAGTAGCCATAGTGCCGCGAACCAATACCCAAATATAAATTATAATTAAAAAGCAAAAGAAATGTAATACCACTTAAGAAGAAGATTAGTGCTGCATTTGAGCGTCTTAAAAAAGAGACGGTAATGACTAAAGCACCACAAATAATTAAAGAACAAAAAATCAAGTCTAGCAATTGATCTGAATTAGGAATGATTAAGAAGTATCCACCAAATAATCGTCCTAAAACCCTAAAAGCATGTCTAAGGTCTAATGGTCCTGAAATAAAGTCAACCGATTCCTTGACTTGAATCAAACTAAATGCAGCAAATAACGCCAATGAAACAAGTATTATTAAGCTTATAGCAAGATCAAAAGACCAATATTTCTGATTTTTATATGTCTTACGTTGTTGACTATCCGTGAACCATTCGACACAAAGGACTACACATGCCGCAAAGCCTAGCGACCACGAGAAAGCATGTGTGTTAAAGAGTAAGCCAATTAAGAC
>MDTE01118638.1_pt1 | contig 13372 bp, 17 predicted proteins | sample 811231 | NCBI WGS metagenome assembly MDTE01 (sample SAMN05326651, study PRJNA326480) | marine metagenome | isolation source: seawater | place: Indian Ocean: Red Sea | collected 2010
CCCGGGTGGCGGAATTGGTAGACGCAAGGGACTTAAAATCCCTCGAGAGCAATCTCGTGCCGGTTCGACTCCGGCCCTGGGCATATGAATACTCTAAAATTACTAATTCTTGCAGTTATTGTGTCAGGATGTAGTAAGTTGCCAGCACCATCACTAATATCACCTACGCAAAATAATAATACTCAAAGCGTAAGTTACGGAATACCCCCAGATAATTATCAAAAAGTTCTGAAAGATTACCTAATAAAGAATTTAAAAGATTATAAAACTGCTAAAGTTGAGTTTATTAATGAACCAGCTAAATCAACCATTGATCATTTGGGAGACACTTATTCAGGCTTTAGGGTATGTTTATCCATAAACGAGCAGAGAGGAGACTATTACATTGGATATAGAAATCATTTCTTCATGATAAATAACAACGATGTAAGCCTTCATCTGTTTGATTCAGGGCTACTGACAATTCCTTTTGAATACTGCGTTACACGAGACACCACAAAAGAAATATTTATTGATGACATACCAGAGGATAAACAAGATATAATGGTTGAAAGAATGGATGATGTTAAGATTGTGAAAAAAGAGGACGATTCAATGATTTTGGGTAATACATACATAGTCTGTAAATTTGCTGATATTCAAGAAACTTATGTATTCAATGAACGAAATAATACTTTTAAATCAGTCAGAAAGTTAGAAGAATCAAGCTATTCTGTGAATTTTAATGAGGCATACATAGTAGCAACAAGGCCTAACACTGAAATATCCATTAATAGAGTGACTGGGAATGTAACACTTCTCAGTGAATCAATGAAACAAGGTCAATGTGAATTGACCGATAAAACAAAATTCTAAGATGAATCTTAAGGATATAATTAGCAATAGTCTTCGAAGTTCTGAGAGAGTTAATTCTGATTCTGTAGTCAATGCAGAATTCACAGATTCTTTGGAGCTAGCTTCACAGTTTTTAATAAAAACTTTCCAGAGTAAAGGAAAAGTTCTCCTAGCCGGTAACGGAGGTAGTGCTGCAGATTCACAACATATTGCTGCTGAGTTTATAGGAAGACTTAATTTTGATCGCGACCCTCTACCAGCAATTGCATTAACGGCTAATACCTCGAACCTAACATGCATTGCAAATGATTACGGTTATGAAAATATATTTTCCAGACAAGCACAAGCCTTGGCTAGTGAAAATGACAGTTTGATTGTATACAGTACATCAGGCAAATCTCCGAACATAATCAAACTAGTTAAGGAAGCTAGAAATAACGTAAAATATATTATTTCATTTACAGGATCAAATAAAAATGATCTAGCGGAGTATTCTGATGTGGTGCTATCTGTAAATTCTGATAAAACCACCCGCATTCAAGAAATTCACGCTATAGCAGGACATATAATTTGTGAATGTGTTGAGGAAACACTATTCGGACATATGAAAAATTGATAACTATTGATGTTTATATCAATAAACATTATATTTACAAGACAAAAGATTAGAGGGTAAATTATGAAATCAGATATAGAAATAGCTCAGGCTGCAAAACTTGAAAAAATATCAGATATAGCTGCTAAATTGGATATTCCAGAGGATTCACTTGAACCATTTGGCCACTATAAAGCTAAAATATCTCTTGATTATCTGAATTCTATAAACTCCAACTCAGATGGTAAGTTGATTTTAGTCACAGCAATCAGTCCGACACCTGCTGGTGAGGGTAAAACAACCACTTCTGTCGGTTTGGGTGATGCTTTAAATCACATTGGTAAAAAAGCGCTTGTTACAATTAGAGAGCCTTCTCTTGGCCCCGTTTTTGGAATGAAAGGTGGCGCAGCTGGAGGCGGCATGTCGCAAGTAATACCGATGGAGGACATTAATCTACACTTTACAGGCGACTTTAACGCTATTCAATTAGCCAATAATTTATTAGCTGCTATGCTTGATAATCATATTCACCATGGAAATAAATTAGAAATAGATGTAAGAAGAGTGTCTTGGAAAAGAGTCCTTGATATGAACGATAGAGCATTGAGAAGTACAGTATGCTCACTTGGGTCAGTTGGCAATGGTTATCCAAGGCAAGACGGTTTTGATATCGTTGTGGCATCTGAAATTATGGCAATATTTTGTTTGGCAACGTCAATTACCGATTTAAAAGAAAGATTAGGAAAAATTGTTGTTGCATACACTCGTGAACGTAAACCCATCCTCGCAAAAGATATCAATGCACATGGTGCTATGACAGTACTACTAAAAGATGCTATGAAACCAAATCTAGTTCAAACTCTAGAAAACAACCCAGCAATGATTCATGGAGGACCTTTTGCTAATATTGCTCATGGGTGTAACTCGGTTATAGCAACAAAAGCATCATTGAAATTAGCTGACTATGTAGTTACAGAAGCTGGATTTGGTGCCGATCTTGGCGCTGAGAAATTTCTTGATATTAAGTGTAGAAAAGCTGACCTTAAACCATCAGTCGTTGTACTTGTAGCGACGATAAGAGCGCTGAAATATCATGGTGGTTGCTCATTAGAGGATTTGAATAAAGAGAGCACAGACTTCTTATCGAAAGGTTTGACTAATTTAGAACGCCATGTAAACAATTTAAAAAACCATTATGGGTTGCCTGTTGTTGTAGGGATAAATGGATTTAGCTTTGATACAGATAAGGAAAAAGATTTATTAAAGGCTAAATCAGAGCAATTGAATGTACCTATTGTCTCATCTACCCACTGGGCAGATGGAGGAGCAGGTGCCAAAGAGCTTGCTGAGACTGTTGTAAAAACTATAGATGAATCAGAAAATAACTTCCAATTCCTCTATCCAGATGAAATGTCGCTTTGGGATAAAATGGAAACAATAGCCAAAAAAATATATGGAGCTTCAAGCATATCAGCGTCAGCAAATGTAAAAAAACAAATAGATGATCTTCAGGCGAACGGGTACGGAAATTTCCCAGTTTGTGTAGCCAAGACTCAATACTCTTTTTCAACTGATCCATCAAAACGAGGGGCGCCATCTGATCATGAAATTCCAATAAGAGAGGTAAGACTCTCTGCTGGAGCAGAATTTATTGTGATGGTTTGTGGTGATATTATGACTATGCCAGGTCTTCCAAAAGTACCTGCGGCAGAGAGAATAGATATTGATGATGAAGGCAATATTGTTGGCTTATTTTAGATTTTAGAAAATTAACATTTAAAATATGAGGTAGTCATCAAATATAGTATTATCAATTTCTGTGGAACTAATATTCGAATCATTTGACAATATATTCTCACTTGATAGAAACTATCTTGAGATTGTATTCCTTTCCTTATATGTATCTATCTTTGCAACATTACTTTCTGCATTTATATCCATACTAATTGCCAGTCATATGGCCTCGACGGAATTTCTTGGCAAAAATATAATCACATTGTTTGTAAACACCTTAATGAGTATGCCGCCTGTGGTTGTTGGTTTAGTGTTGTATATAATTTTCTCGGCATCTGGGGTGCTTGGTTTTATGGATATATTATATTCTCCAACAATTATGATTATTGCACAGTTTATAATCGTAACGCCGATAATAATCTCTCTCTCACTAAAAAGTCTTAGCGAGACATATGAGCATCTTGGTGAATTTTTAATATCTCTTAATGCGTCTAAAAAACAAATTAAGAATACTATTATTTATGAATCTAGATTCAACTTACTAATTATTATTATAACTGGGCTGAGTAGGGCATTATCAGAAGTCGGTGCTGTAATTATTGTTGGAGGTAATATCGATAATTTAACTAGAGTAATGACTACTAGCATTGTCTTAGAGACATCTAGAGGCGAGCTATCGTTAGCCCTTAGCCTTGGAATCTCATTATTAATTATCGCGTTAATAATGAATATAGTAGTCTCATCATTGAAGAATAGAGTTTTATGAAAAAAATTTTTGAAGTAGAAAATTTATCTTATAAAGTTAACAATAAGTTGATAATCAAGAATATAAACTGTGTAATCGAAAAGGGTATTACGATTATAAAAGGACCAAATGGTGCAGGCAAAACTACTTTTCTAAAGCTGTTGTTTGGTTTGCTAAATCCCACAGATGGAGCTGTTATAAAAAACTATAATGAAAGTGAAACTAAAAAATCTTTTGTATTTCAGAATCCAATTTTTTTAGATAGGACTGTAAAGGAAAACCTCAAGCACACGCTATATTGTAAAAATATCTCATCAAAACATTGGGATAAAATTATCACTGAAAAAGCTATGCTTTATGACATAGAACATATGCTTAATCTGAATATCAAAATGCTATCTGGAGGTGAGCTACAGCTCTTGTCTCTTATAAGAAGTGTCATTATAGAGCCAAATATCCTGTTCTATGATGAACCTTCAAATAATTTAGATATAAATAACATTGATCTTTTGATACAACTAATAAATAAACTTTGTAATAAAGGAGGATCGATTGTAATGGTGAGTCATAATGATTTTCCACAACAGCTCATAAGATATAATAAGTTATCCATCAATCAAGGTACTCTTCAATGTTAAAAATAATATTAGTGTTTATCATATTTATTGGTTCAAATATTGTTCATGCAGATACTGTTACTATTCAATCAACAACATCGACACGAGATTCTGGTCTATATAAATATCTACTACCGTTTTATCCTAAATATAAAGAGACACAGATTAAGGTTGTAGCAGTGGGAACTGGTCAAGCAATTACTAATGCAAGAAATTGTGATGGCGGTATTTTAATTGTACATGATAAAAAAAGAGAGACTGAGTTTATGAAGAATAATTATGGATCAGAAATCCATAATTTGATGTTTAACGATTATATAATTATTGGGCCAAAGGAGGATCTTGCGGAAGTTTCTAATTCGTCATCATCATCTGAGGTATTTACAAAGATATATAATTCAGGATCAAGGTTTATTTCCAGGTCAGACTCTAGCGGAACTCATGCTGCTGAAATGTCAATTTGGACTGAATCTGGACTAGACCCAACTTCATTTAGCGGTTCATGGTATCTTGAGTCAGGACAAGGAATGGGGCCGTCCCTAAATATCGCAACGTCATTAGGTGGATATACATTAACGGACAGGTCTTCCTGGTTGCGATTTCAAAATAAAGCAAATCATACCATATTGTATGAGAACGCTCAGGAACTGCGTAATGACTATTCTATGATCCTTGTTAATCACGCAAGGTGTCAAAATTTAAATTATGAAGCAGCCAAAAGTTTATATAATTGGCTTAAGTCTGCTGAAGTTGCTCAATTAATAATTCGTTATGAAATTAATAATAATAACGTGTTTTACGTAGATTAATAACATAATATATATTATACGAACGTATATACGTCTAGAAATTGATGCCAAGATAGCCTATTCTACTGAAAATGGATAAGGATATCGCACAATTATGACAATCTTGCACGTGGTTCTGGGCAATCAGTTATTTCCAATCAAACATTTGATGGAAATAAAGGCTAAAAATATATATATGAGAGAAGATGTTGGCCTATGCACCTATGAAAAACATCACAAGCAGAAAATCATCCTTTTCCTGTCTGCAATGAGATCATATAGAGACGAACTTAAAAAAAACAAATTTAAAATCAAATATCAAGAGTTAAATACAGAGGAATCAGATAGTTACATCACTTATTTATATGAATATCTACAAAAAACAAAAATTAACAAGATTAGTATTTGGACGATCGAAGATAAGTGGTTCGAGAAAGAATTGAGGAAATTGGAGAGAAAAGGAATAGACATTACTGTTCATGAGACACCAATGTTCCTAACGAAAATTACAGAATTTAATGAGATGTGCCCTCAAAAAAGAAGTCCTAAATACAAAATGACTGATTTTTATATCAATCAGAGAAAAAAATTAAATATTCTGCTGAATGATGATAAACCAGTTGGAGGTAAATGGACTTACGATAGTGATAATAGAAAAAAAATATCAAATAATATTGAACCTCCTCCCCTTCTTGAGTTCAAAAAAACTAAACATACAAAAGATTTGATAAAAATGGTTGGGAATATATTCAAAAAGCACTATGGTGATGCAGAATCATTCAACTATCCGACTACTCGTAAGCAATCTCTGGATAATTTGAAAGATTTTATAACAAATAGATTTGATAAATTTGGGGATTATGAAGATTCTGTAAATATAAAATCTCACCTATGGTTTCATTCTAATCTCAGTTCATCATTAAATATTGGATTGATAACACCACAAGATATACTTAATAATATCAATGATTTAAAAGATATACCTATTAACTCTTATGAGGGTTTCATAAGACAAATTATTGGTTGGCGCGAATTCATGAGATGCCTATATCATGCCGAGGGGCACAATATGGAGAAAAGCAATTTTTTCAACCATCAAAGAAAAATGCATAATAATTGGTACACAGGTGAAACTGGACTAGATCCTCTTGATTTCACTATCAAAAGCACTATCAGACATGCTTATTCACATCACATTGAAAGGTTAATGATTCAGGTTAATCTAATGAATCTATGTGAGATACGCCCAAAATCTGCATATAAATGGTTTATGGAATTATACATCGACTCTTCTGATTGGGTAATGACCCCTAATGTATACAGCATGGGGCTTTTTGCTGACGGTGGCATAATGGCTACTAAGCCTTATATTTGTGGATCTAACTATATTCTTAAAATGATGGATTTTAAAAAAGGAGCGTGGTGTGATGTAATGGACGGGTTATATTGGCGATTCATTGATAAAAATCGAGCCTTTTTTAAAAAGAATCCAAGATTGAGTATGATGGTAGCTCTATTTGATAAAATGAAAAAACAAAAAAAAGATTTGATCTTATCTAAAGCAAATGAGTTTATTGAGAGAAATACGTTATGATAAAAGTTCTCTTCAATGACAGCTGTTCTATATGCTCGAAAGAAATAAGGCACTATAAATCTTTAGATAGTGATATAAATTGGATAGATATCAATGATTTACAATTATCAACTAAACTCTCGGGAAAGAGTCATGAGGAACTAATTAGGCGATTACATGTTATTAAAGATAATAAGGTTTATTCTGGGGTGAAAGCGTTCATCATAATGTGGAGAAACATTCCTAGATATAGATGGATAGGGAATGTGATTTCATTACCGATAATTTACCAACTAAGTGTTATGCTTTATGAAATTATTGCCCTTTTATTATTTTATAAAAATAGGCATCAACTAAATGAAAAAAAGTAATTTGCCAGAGAAAATATGTCCTGTTTGTAAATTACCTTTCAAATGGAGAAAAAAATGGGAAAGAAACTGGGAGAGCATTGTATATTGCTCAAATAGATGTCGCTCAAATAAATCTAAAATAAGTGCGAAAGATTGAGCATTAGTATATTTACCCCAGAATTATCATTTGCTGTACCAGCATTAGAGTAATGGAAAATATTCACAGAGGAGTTAGTATTATTTGTCCTATATCCAAAGCCAAACCGACTCTCAAATTGTAAACTGGACCCTAAGTTACGGTCCCCTATTTTATTGTCTGTTAATAAAGCTAGACCAACGCCTGTATTAAGAAAGAAATTGCTGTCAAATTCATAGGAAATAATGTGAGATAATGTAAGTGATGTATTAGATGATTCTGAATCACTATTATTGGTGTCGCCGTCCCAAAAATTTAATCCCAATTCACTAGAATTATTCAGTGAGGTTTCAAAAAAGCTTCCTAGATCATAATTTTTTGATAATCTTGCTGCGCTGATTCCGTCAGATCCTATCCCTACCCCAAAAAATATATCATTATCTGAGTAAGAATTTAAAGGTATCAAAAAAAATGCTATAAGCAGAATTTGGTAAATTTTTATTTTCTTCGGAATATCCATGGCTCTATAGGTTCTGTCTCACTCCAAATACCTAATTTCTTTATTTTAGCATGATTTTCAAGGTTTTTAAGATATATGTTATTCCTGTAGCTTTTATAAACCCATGCATTTCCAGATTTTAACATTTTTGCATTAACAAAAATTGATTCTTCATTGTCATGAATATATATTTCTCCTAAATGTCTATTATATCTGTCTTTTTTATTAGTATTTACTTGAACTTTTTTATCCAACAATATGTCAATTAAAAAATCCCTGCTTCTGACACCATGAGTTTGTTTTAACTCTGGCGCATCTATGTAACTCAGTCGAATTTTAATGTGCTTATTATCCGTTTTTACCCAAATAGTATCACCATCTATAACTTTTATTACGTTGGCAGAGTATTGATCACCATAGGATGGTACAGCAATGACTAGCAGTAGAAGTACTAAAAATTTTTTAAGTAGCATGATATTTCACGAGAGAATGTTTCAGTATCGACAAGAAATGAATCATGACCTTGCATACAATCTAAGCTTTTATATGTCACTTTCGTTGAGTCTGCAGATAAACACTCGGCAAGTTCTTTTTGCTGATCAATTGGAAATAAGATGTCTGAATTAACACCTAAGATTAATGCACTCTCTAGACCGGTTTTACTAAGAACTTCTTTGGAGGAAGGTCCATAGTCAATTATATCAAACCAATCTATAGATCTTGAAAGATATAGATAACAGTTAGCATCAAACACATCTTGAAATTTTATCGCCAAATGCTCTAGATATGATTCTATTTCAAATTCGAAACCTGTATTCTCAATACCAAAAGTATTTTGAGTAATTTTATCTTTTGATGATTTCTTTCTTCCAAAACGATGCGCCCATTCATTAGCTGACCGATAAGATATCATGCCTAATTTCCTTGCTATTCTTACACCATTAAGAGGAGGATTGTCATGAGTATAATAACCATTTTTCCATAATGGGTCTTTTCGTATAACCTCTCTCTGCAATGACCTTATAGCAATTGCGTAAGGTAATGACTGAAAAGCAGTTGAGATTGCGATTAAGTTTCTTACGAATTTGTAATTTTGGACAACAAGTGCAAGAGCGTGCATACCACCCATAGATGGTCCAATTAATGTGTGAATCTGATTTATTTCAAGTTTATCAAGCAGTAATTTAGTTGCCGTTGCCATATCGTCTATTGTCAATTCAGGAAATGTTAGTCTGAAAGGTTCGCCAGTAATCTCATTTATCGATGCTGGCCCAGTTGACCCAAAGCAACTACCCAGAGAGTTAATACAGATTACATAATATTTAGTTGTATCGATAGCCTTGTTGTGTCCTACCATACCTTCCCACCAACCGGGCTTAGTATTTGAAGAATTTGATGTTACGTGGGAGTTTGCACTTAAACCAGTGAGAATTACAATAACATTGTCTTTACTTTTAGATAACTTTCCCCATGTTTCATAAGCTAATACAGGTCTCGTGAGAGATCCGCCTCGTTTCATTTTTAAAGACTCTGTAATTACTAAAGCCTTAGTTCCAATACTCGATTGCTCAAATAAATTAATAACCTTATTATCTGACTTTTTCATAGTTGGATATTATTATGATTAAGCTGCTAATTCAATCGTAAGGTTGTTTAGTAAATATTTTACATTGATATTATGTAATAAATTTCTTTTAATTGACGGTAATTTTAGATGAATCTGTGATAATTTCTTAAGGTCTGATACTGATAAATTATCTTGGTTTCCAAGTAGAGATTTTCTGCATATAAAGAAAATATACTCGGAGACTATTTCTAAAATAAGATTAACATATGATGAGCTCCAATTATTTGATATATCAAGTGGATCATATTTCTTTTCCAATAGTCCTTGAATTTCTGAAATCACATTATCTAATAATTTATCAAGTTCATAATCTTCCGATAGATTCTTTAGGAAAGAATGTTTTGTAAAAAAGATATCTTTAAAATCTTGAGCTTCCTTGATGCTGTACTTTGCTTCAATTGCTAAAAACTGACATCTGCTTCTAATAGTTTCAGGAACATCATTATATGAATCGCATAATAAAATAAAAGAGCACTTAGAGGATACTTCCTCTAATGTCTTCAGAAGAGCTGAAGATGCCTCATTATTCATATTTTTAGCATTATTAATAATTACAAATTTCATATTTTGATGCGCCGAGATTTGTGAAAAAGAAATAACATCTCTTATCTGATTTATAGTGATTTCACTACCTATTTTGTTTGTTCCTACTTTGTCCAATAAACCATAATTCCTCAAGATTAGTTCCTTGTTTGAGAGCGATGAAATAACCTTATTAGAACTATCTATTACAGGAAGTGATACATATTTGACGTCTGGATTATCATAAACTTTATCGATTGGACAATTTAGAAACGTACTAATTCTCTCTATAACGAATCTATGACGGAAATCAGAATCTGATGAAACAACCAGATAGTTTCTTGGCGTATCATCTATTATAATACTGATTTCATTCATCTTTGAAAATCTTATCTAAATTATTAAATAAATCTTTTTGAGTACCCTCTTTACTTCCAGAAGTATCTATTTTAATAACTTTCTCTATTCCTGAAAAAATAGATTCGTATGCATCAGATAGGTTTCTTAAATAATCTAATCCTCTACTTTCAAATTTATCTGTTTCGCTTCTTCGAGATATCCTAGTGAAACTTTCTTCGGGAGTAGTATAGAAATAAATAATATGATCAATCGATTTTGAGAATATAGAATCAAATATATCATGGATTCTTTTTACTAATAGATTCTTTTCAACTATACCTTGATATACAAGTGTTGAGTAATGAAATCTGTCACAAATAACTGTTTGACCTTTCTCGAGCGCAGGAATGATTATTTTTTTATAATTTTCATATCTAGATGCATAAAACAAAAGAGCATCTGTTAAATTATCTGTATTGTTTTCCTCATCCAAAATAACAGATCGCATTGATTCACCAAACTTTGTACCTCCAGGCTCCCTTGTCAGGATATGATCAATATTAAGTTCGGAGAGATAAGATCTGATATTTTTTATTTGAGAGGATTTACCAACACCTTCACTGCCCTCGATTACTATAAATTTACTCATATACGTATTCGCTAAAAATTCTCTCAAGACTTACATCATGATTTAAAATATATCTACCAATTTTAGTAACAAATTGTATTCCACTTATTGAGTTACATATAAATGCTCCATGGTATTTAGGCACATCTTTTTTTGATATTTCTTTTACAGATAAATTCATTTTATTTCTTTTCATAAATTTCATAATAATAGTTTTCATAATTCCATCAACACCAGCATTACATAAATTCGGTGTAATAAAATTATACTTATCTTTTGTAATCTTATAAAAGAATATATTAGATGAAACACACTCGATTATATTATTATTTTTATCTGTGAGGATATAATTATCAAATTTAGTCTCATCGACAAATGATGCTCCAAGAACTTGCTCTAATCTGTTTAAGTGTTTAATTTTTGAAAGATAAGAATTATTAGATAATTGGTATTTTGAAAACCCTAATTTGACAAGTTTTTCATTCTTGATATTTGTTTTGCTTTTTTTAATAAAATACATTATCGGTATAATATTATTTTCATAGCTGTAACCATGCTCTGAACATCCTCTACTGTATATAATCTTGATGATACAGCGCTTAGTGTTACCTATACACTTTTCTATAGAATCTATAATTATTTTTTTTGATGGCGATGGAATGTTAAGTCGCTTACACCCATTGTGTAGTCGCAAAATATGTTCACTTAGATGAAGCGGTTCATTGTCTTTTACCAAAATAGTTTCGAATAAGCCATCGCCATAATTGAAAGCTCTGTCAGTGATTGAAATTTTTTTTGGATTTATAAATACTTGTACTTTCAAGTTAATGGCTATTCTTTAAATTTAGAAAAAATCAATGATCCGTTCGTACCACCAAAACCAAAAGAATTTGATAATGCATAATTAATATTACAATCTATGGCTGATTCATGATTAACATTTAAATTACAGTTATCATCTAGATTATTAATATTTATAGTTTGATGTATTTTTCCATTTAAAATAGATAGTATACAAACTATAGCTTCTACACCCCCAGCTGCACCCAGAAGGTGCCCAATCATAGATTTTGTAGAATTAATGACTAAATTCTTGGAATGCTCACCAAATGATTTTTCAATTGCTTTTAATTCAAGAATATCCCCTGCAGGTGTCGATGTGCCATGTGCGTTTATATAATTAATACTACTGGCATCTAATTTTGCATCTTGTAAGGCAAGCGTCATACATCTTGATGCTCCATCACCTGTCTCAGATGGAAGGGTCATATGGAATGCGTCTGCACTCATGCCATAACCATTTATTTCTGCATAAATATTAGCACCTCTTTTTTTTGCATGCTCTAATTCCTCAAGGACGATTACTCCTGCACCATCTCCAAGAACAAATCCATCTCTGTCTTTGTCCCATGGTCTACTTGCTGTCTCGGGAGATTCATTGCGCGTAGATAATGCTCTTGCGGCAGCAAAGCCACCAACACCTAAATCTGAGGTTGCCATCTCAGCTCCACCACATACCATTACATCTGCATGTGAATACTGTATCTGTCTAAATCCTTCTCCAATGTTATGTGTTCCTGTTGTACATGCAGTTACAATCGATAGATTTGGTCCTTGAAAACCGTATTTGATAGATAAATTGCCAGAGATCATATTGATTATGCTCGCAGGTACAAAGAATGGAGAAATTCTTCTTGAGCCACTTTTCATAAATGTATCTCTGGTATTTTCAATATTATAGAGTCCGCCAATCCCAGAGCCAATAGACACTCCAACCCTATTAGAGTTATAGTCAGATTCTAATAACTTTGAATCATTAACGGCATCTATTCCAGCGGCCATTCCATATTGCATAAAAAGATCCATTTTTTTCAAATCTTTTTTATCAAAGTATTTATCAGATTGAAAATTTTTAACTGATGCAGAAAATTTTACAGGTAATTTTTCAATATCTAGAAAATCAATTGTCTGAGCACCAGATTTACCCTCGATGAGTGACTTCCAGAAGTCATCTACATTACACCCTATTGGTGTAAGGCAACCCAAACCGGTGACTACCACACGTTTTTTGGTCATAATTATTGATTAGCGTTGATGTAATCTATAGCTTCCTGCACAGAGGTTATTTTCTCAGCTTCCTCATCAGGGATTTCAGTCTCAAACTCTTCTTCGAGAGCCATAACTAATTCAACAGTATCTAGAGAATCAGCGCCTAAATCATCGATAAACTTAGATTCATTATTTACGTCTTCCTCTTTTACCCCTAACTGAGTAACAATAATATTTTTTACTCTTTCCTCTACACTACTCATTATTACATTCTCCTATCGAATTAATTTTGATTAAAATTATATGTATTTTTACATATATAAGCCGCCATTTACA
>MDTE01102649.1_pt1 | contig 13371 bp, 11 predicted proteins | sample 811231 | NCBI WGS metagenome assembly MDTE01 (sample SAMN05326651, study PRJNA326480) | marine metagenome | isolation source: seawater | place: Indian Ocean: Red Sea | collected 2010
TATAAAGGAATTTTAGCGGTATTCGATTATTTGGCCTTGTATTTGGGTTCAATATCCTGATTTAAGTACAGGATGTCATCAATTTGTTCGGGTTTGATTGAACTATTTAGTCACCTTGTTCAAAAACCAGAAGAAGCTCTCTTTTCTTTTGGTGTTTATTGTCCAGTTAATAGGAGGGTTCTGGTAGCCAGATTTGTAGTCTCCGTAAGCCGCAGAGCCTCCAGCGCCAGATCCTGGGTCGAAATATCCCCATCCAGTTCTCTGTTTGAGGGCAGCGACGAAGTTGTTTGACTCATTTTCAAATTCGAAATGATCATCTTCGTTGAAAAATATAGGCTGACCTTTATATGAGTTTGCGCTGCGGGTCTCTTGGACTCGTTTGGTGATTTCCATCGGATCATGCATACCATTCCCATGCAACAGTATGAAGTCAGATGATTCTATTACTTTTTCTGTCGGAACCATTCGTCTTGTGAAGCTGGTGCTCACGAGGAGGCGAGCCCCATCTTTAGATATAGATTTCGCAAGATTTATCAGTTCATGAACCCTGTCCGGGCATAGGATTTCATGTTCGTAGAGTGGTACATCACACTCATTATTTATCTCTAGAAGTACGTTTGTGTACCCGCTGTGCAGAACCCAGTTAGTTGCTTTTTCGACCGCTGTTTTTACAGATCCTTCATCACTAATGCGTTCGTCTTGGCCGAAGTAAAAGAGTCCGAGGCACACGACCATACCAATTTCATCGGCCGCCTCGATAACCTTTCCTAACCGCGTCATAAAGGCAGGTTTCAGGTCGCCATTTTCTGTGAAAGCTCCAGAGTTCCATGGTTGTGAACGTGTGCTAGGGAGTCCCGCCCATATTTCAGATTCAGTTGCATCCGGGAATTTGGTTCGGATTCGTGCCATCAAGTCAGATAGACCTTCAGGGCTGGACTTGTAGTAGCCAAGCGGTGAAGCACCCTGCAGATTCACGTCGATGCAAGATAGCCCTTTCGACTTGTAAGTCGGGAGCATTTCGATCAACTCTTTCGTGTTGCGGTTGGCATCCCAAATTTTACTGTCTGGATAAGCCCATAGGTGTCTAGTGAACTCGTTATCGTCGTCGAACACCGCGTTAGCCATCCGGCTGTTCATCATCAAGCCTTCTATCGAAACACCTCGGAATGTGGCTGCTTCGTTGGTCGGCGTGCCGTTGACCAGAAACTTATCCCCTTCTACAGAAATTTCGGTTGTTGGATTGAATTTAGTCACTGACTTCTCTCTGGTTTTTCATTGCTGGTTGTAGACCACGCGTTAGCGTTTTCGATCCGGTGTTGGATCGATGGATGAGAGTGAAATATGAACTCTACAATTGCGTTGGGTTGTTTTTGCGACAGGTTTTGATCTCCGAGCTTCGTCATAGCTGATATGAAATCATCTTTCATGCCCGTTAGATTTAATGCGTACATATCAGCTGCCGTCTCGGCTTTACGTGATAGCCAGTTTGCAACTGGAAGAGCCACAAGTGATACTCCCGTACCGACTATGAGTACGAGGGGCAGACCTGCGATATCGCCAATTCCTCTCAGCCCTAGAGCATCTATCCACGCTATTAGGGCTAGGTCTATTACGAAAAAGCTTATGAATACAAGAGCGGACTGTACAACCAACATTTTCCACACGTCGCCTCTGACATGGTGACCCAGTTCGTGTGCCATAACCACTTCAATTTCTTCCACTGTATTTGATTCGATAAGGGTGTCAGAAATGATGATTCTTCTGGTCCTCCCCCAGCCTGTAACGGCGGCGTTGGCCTTGGATGACTTATCCCCTAGATGCCATACATAGACCCCTTTCACATTGGTACCAATTCGGTCGGCTAGGGCAAATAGTCTGTCTTTAAGTTCGCCCTCAGGGATTGGTTCGAATCTGTAAAAAAGGGGCATGAGCAATATAGGAACAAGAGCCATCATAATTATCATTAGGACTATTACACCGATCGCTGCCCATACCCACCACGTTTCAGGCTGGGAACGCAATAACCAGTAGATTCCAGAAATCAATGCGACGGCTAATACCGTTTGAATCATTGTTCCTTTAAGCCAGTCCCATAGCCAGCCGCGTATCGAAATCTTACTTAGGCCATATTTTTTTTCTACTATGAATCCCGAGAAAATTTCGAAAGGAAATTCAATTGCCTGCAAGCCTGCGCCTGAGACCAACAGGTAGATCACAACGATTAGTGCAGCCGAACCTGTCCAGCCCTCAGCAAGGTTTCTGATAGCTTCAGATCCACCCAAGAGTAGGAATAGTATTGGAATAACAAAATTAAGCGCCATCGATACGAGAGACATAACCAGCTTCACCCGTTCGTAGCTTTTTGCCTTTGCAGGATCCGCTTCAGGTACATTTATCGTTTCGTTTTCAGGCAATTTTTGTTCCATGGTTTTGTCTTAATCTGAATTATCGCTCTAGCTTATTCCAAGATTTTTGGGATTAAGGTAATGACTGTTATTTAATGGGAGAGCAGCATCGATATTTTTAGCTAATAACTCCGACTTTATGATGCTCTATAAGGTCGAAGTCGATATCTGCACCAAGTCCGGGGCCTGTGAATGCATGAACATTGCCGCTTGGGTCTACCTCGATATCATTCTCTAGCCCGTATTTTTGTGCTCCAGAGGGCAGAAGGACCTCAAAGAACTCGCAGTTTTTCATTGCCATTATTGCGTGCATATTTGCAACGTTGTTAAGCGAGTTGCCACCATGATGGACTTCGTAGTTCATATGGAATGCTTCGGCCAGAGCGGCAGTTTTCATAATCGCTGTTATGCCTCCTTTGACCGCAACATCTCCTCTGAGGAAGTCTGTGGCTTTTTCGGTGATCCAAGAAGTGTACGAAGTAAATCCTCCAGGTGAATACTCGGTGGCCATCAGCGGAATATGGAGTTGCTGTTTGAGTTTTACATAGTTATATATATCGTCATCGGCCAGCGGATCTTCATACCAGTAATAATTTAGTTCTTGGATTGCTTGCCCGACCCGTACAGCGCTTGGGTAGTCATATGCCCATGTTGAGTCGAGCATCAGAGTATGGTTGTCACCGACCGCTTTCCGGATTTGCCAGCAGCACTCGATGTCGAGTTCGGGGTTTGTTGGAGGATGGATCTTGTAAGCTGTCCAGCCCTCACTTTGCATACGCATAGCTTCGTCGGCATAACGTTCGGGCTCTTGGTATACGGTTGAAGATGCGTATGCTCTTACCGTTCTTCGGTATGTTCCCAGTAATTGGTGGATTGGCATGTTGGCAAATTTTCCGCCAATGTCCCATAGAGCTATGTCACAAGCGCCAATAACGCGAATACCTGCATTTCTAACCGCTACACTCATTTTTTGCCAAAGTAATTCTCGATCTAATGGATTTTGTCCTATAAGCAATGGCTTTAGAAACTTGATAAGAGAGTTAGCGTCTATTGAAGCCGGCTTGCTTGCACTGCCTAAAAAAGCATGGCCATTTATTCCTTCATCAGTCGATATAGTGACTAGGCCCAGATCTGACCTGCCCCCGATCTTTCCTGAAAGACTGCTGTAACTGGTATCTGGTATGGATTCCCATTTGAATAGTGTTACTTCAACATCTGTGATTTTCATCGATTGATCCTGATGGGTTAAGTATTTGTACTCTCTGGTAATTGATTAGCGACTTACTTAAAAGAACGGTTGAGTACTAACTGGAGTATCTATGGTAATTACGTTACCGACAGTGAATCGTTTAAGAACTGATTCGTCGATTTCTATACCAAGGCCAGGGGCAGTTGGTACTGGTACTCGGCTGTTGTTTTGGGTGAAGAATGGTTGTGTAAGTTCTTCACGTACAGGGTGCGGTGTTTGGTCGAATTCGAGCACTGATTCGTTCTGATATGGGATGTTACTTTGGCCGATCTGGCTTATTGGTTGTAGGGAAAGCGAGTGGAGCGCCGCAGCAAAGCTGATTCCTGTCCCCCAGAAGTGTGGATTGAACTTTACTCCAAACGCTTGCGCCATGAGGCCAACACGGTGCATTTCAGATGGACCTCCGACTCCACATATATCCGGTTGTATGATGTCGAAAGTGCGTTCTGCCAGTCGAGGTGCGAATTCCCACCGTGTGGAAAGACTTTCGCCTCCTGATACTGGGATCGGAGATTTTTCTTGTACCTGTTTGTTTCCGATAAAGTCTCGTGATGCACAAGGTTCTTCAAACCAAGTTATTTGCTGATCCGCAACCATATTGGCAAAAGTCAACGCACTGGTGACATCATACGATTCATTAGCGTCAAACATTAAATTTATGTCTGAGCCTATAGCGTTACGCGTGGCTTTAACACGTTCGGCATCTTCTTCGAGAGAGAGCGCCCCGACTTTCATTTTCATTCCAGTGAACCCTTGGTTCACGTAACCTACTGCTTCTTTAATATGTGGTTCCAGCGCATAGTTGTCGACGTAGTAGAGTCCTGTAGCGTATACAGCTACCGAGTCACGTATACGCCCCCCCATAACTTCAGCGGCTGCTTTTCCAGTTGATTTACCTGTGATGTCGTATAAAGCTGTGTCTATGGCGCTTGCTGCCATAACAGGGATACCTGCGTAGCCATGACTCTGGTAGGTTGCCCGTTGAATCTTATGCCATACTTTTGAAATGTTCGAAGGGTTTTCGCCGATTGCCAGCTTGGCGACAGACGCTATACCCATAATGGTCTCAGATGATCCATATGTTTCACCCCAACCAACCACTCCATCATCCGTTAGAACTTTCAACACGATTACACTTCTGGAATCGGTCCACCTTTGTGACCACCCAAAAGGTTTGTCGAGTTTGGCTTCTACGTATCGAATTTCAATGCGATCGATTTTCATAACTTTGGCGCTATCCTGTTCAAATTAATGCTGTTTGGTAAGCGAATAAACTTGTTCGAGGCGATCTTTTTTATTGTGCTTTGTATTCTCATGTATTTACGAGAGCAGCATACTCCGAGAAATCGGGATAATACTTTTTCCTGATTGTATTTTGTGAAAAAAAAAAGACCCGTGCCGAAGCACGGGTCGATAATTCAATGGAGGCTAGGCTACGATGCTTTGCCAATCTTGAACATCTTTGTGCTGCAAACCGGGCAACTCCCCTGGGATGCGGGGCGACCATTTTTCATAGTGATCTGCTGTGGATTCTGCATCTCACGCTTGGTCTTACACTTCATGCAGTATGCTTCCATCTTGAACCCCTTACGTTCGGATAACTACTTATAACTAACCGCGCGATTATGCGCTTCCTGCGCAATAGCGGCTGATCTCTGATCATACGTCGACCCTACTACACATTTTTGAACTTGTCGCTAGTTAGAACAACTAACTTAGGGTTTGATGGCAGTAACCGGCATTCAATTCAGTATGCAGCAAAGTTGGAATCGTAACTCATCTAGCATAGTTTGTGACGGTATTAGTTAATTTATGTAGTTTAAGTGTTGTAATTCGTAAAATTGGTCAGCTTTGGAAAATTATGTTGAAAAACTATATAAATTGATTGTTATTGCTTGCGCAGCCTGTTTCCCAGTTTTAATTGGGTTACGTGTAATCGTCGATTATTAGTCTGTTTGTGGCATAAATTCCACTATAATTTCCTTACTTTGTGGAGTGGCGCCATAACTCACAAATTTTTTTCGATCACATTGGACACTTAGTCAGGTCAGGGTTTTATCGTTGCCAAATTTTCAAGATATATCGGCAGCTGAATCAGTAGAAGAACTAAAACATGTTGCGACTTCTGCATTAGAGAACTCATCTACAAGCGAAGAGCTTGAGGCGTGGCGTGTAGATTTTATTGGCCGAAAGGGCAAGCTTACTAGTCTTCTTCGCGGATTAGGTTCGCTGGCAGTTGATGATAGGAGAGTGGTAGGCGCTGCAGCAAATCGTCTGCGCGGCGAACTAGAAGGTTTATTTGAAAAGCGGATAGCCGTTCTCAATTCTTCATCTGCACCTCTTGGTTCGATTGACGTAACTCTCCCTGGCAGAAAACCTGCTAGCGGTGGGTTACATCCATCTACTCAGATGATACGAGAGATCACTCAGGCGTTTAACGAGATGGGTTTTCAGACAGTAGAAGGACCAGAAGTTGAGTTAGAGCGATACAACTTCGACATGCTCAATATTCCGCAAAACCATCCAGCGCGAGACATGTTTGATACTTTCTGGATTGACTCTGAAAAAGACGACCTGCTCCTTCGTACACACACGTCACCGGTTCAGGCTCGCGTAATGGAAGCTAATGATCCGCCGATTCGTGTTGTTGTTCCTGGTAAGTGTTATCGCTATGAAGCAACCGATGCCACACATGAGTGGCAGTTCAATCAGATCGAAGGCTTAGCTGTGGATGAGGGGATTACTTTTGCGGACCTCAAGGGGACTCTTTATGAGTTCGCTCGTCGCATATTTGGCCCTAGCCAGAAAGTACGCTTTCGTTGCGACTTCTTTCCTTTCGTTGAGCCAGGAGTTGACATGTCCATTGAATGGAAAGGCAATTGGCTTGAGATTATGGGTGCAGGAATGGTCCACCCAAAAGTTCTTGAAAACGCTGGTTACGATTCCGATAAGTACACTGGATTTGCATTCGGTATGGGACCTGAGCGAATTTCGATGTTGAAGAATGAGATCACCGATATTCGACATTTTTTTTCAAATGATCTGCGGTTTCTGAGTCAGTTTTAGGAACGGCGAATACGCCGTTAATCGTTAGTGAAATGTCTTATTTTTATCTGTCTGAATTTTCGAGAAAATTGAGAAAAACGCATGAAGGTTCCTGTTTCCTGGCTTAGAGAGTACGTAGATTTTGATATTAACCTAGAGGATCTTGCTCATCGCTTAACAATGAGCGGAAACGAGGTTGACGCTATTCAGCGCACAGGCTGGATAGACAATGTGGTAGTTGGTGAAGTTCAAGATGTCATACAACATCCTGATGCAGATCGATTAAAGCTCGTTACTGTTGATCATGGATCCGGTGTCTCTGAGGTAGTGTGCGGTGCCCCTAACGTGGCAAAAGGACAGAAGATTGCATATGCATCTATAGGCGCAGTTTTACAGGATCCTTATTCCGATGAGCCCGGTAAAACTCGTAAATTGAAGCGTTCAAAGATACGAGGTGTTGTTTCAGAGGGGATGGTTTGTTCGGTTCGCGAACTTGGTATTGGTGATGATCACGATGGCATCTTAGTGCTAGATGATGATGTCACTGTTGGCACGCCTATTGGTGAAGTGCTGGGAGAGACTGTACTTGATATTGAGTTAACTCCCAATCGCCCAGACTGTCTTGGTGTGCATGGAGTTGCTAGGGATGTTGCTGCCATCACAGGAAATCCGCTCGGGCAACCAGATATCGAATATGAATCTAATGGTCCTGATGTTCATGATTTGGCATCTGTTGAGATCGCAGATCCTGACTTGTGTTTGCGATATACGGCTACGGTGATACAGGGTGTTAAGGTTGCACCATCTCCGCAATGGCTTCAGGATAGACTTATTGCACTTGGCGAACGTCCGATCAATAACATTGTCGACATTACCAATTTCGTTATGTTTGAGTTAGGACAACCTCTTCATGCATTCGATCGTGAAAAAGTGGTTGATCAAAAAATTATTGTTCGTCGTGCAAAAGCGGGCGAGATTCTAACAACTCTTGACAATAATGAGCGCAAACTCAATGAGGAAATGCTCGTAATTGCCGACCCTAAGCGAAGCATAGGATTAGCTGGGGTTATGGGAGGCGCTAATTCAGAGATTTCTGACTCTACTACTGACGTTATTTTGGAATCTGCAACTTTTGAAGGAGTCAACAACAGACGTACAGCTCATGCTCTTGAGCTGGGCAGTCAAGCCACTCTTAGATTTGAAAAGAGTTTACGAACAGGTCTTTGTGAGGTGGGGCTTAGAAGAGCTACAAAATTGATAAAAGAAATTACTGGAGGAGTTGTATCTTCCGGAATTATTGACGTCTTCCCTTCGAAGGGATCGGAACAAGAGATCGTGAGATTGGATCGGTCGGCGATCTTTCGTGTCCTTGGAGTTAAATTCGAATCAGACATCGTTGAAGCAACGTTAGGAAATCTCGGATTCGATCTAAAATCTGATGATACTGGATGGGATATATCGATTCCGTACTGGCGTACTGATATCTCGATTCCTGAGGATGTCATCGAAGAGATTGCTCGAATAGTAGGATACGACAACATACCAACAACTACTTTGTCAGGGCGACCACCACAGTGGCAGCCACAGCCGGAGTTAGACTTACGTAATTTTGTGATTGACTCTTTGGTTAAATCAGGCATGCGCGAGACTATCTCTTATTCTGCAACTACCGAAAAAAATGAATCACGGGTAGGCATTGAGTTTGGTGCAGCAAAAGGCGTTAAATTGAAAAATCCGATCAGTGCTCAACATGTAGTGATGCGTCGGACTCTACGTGAAGCTGTACTCAATACCGTTTCTAAGAACTCTAGGACATGGCGTGGCCCTATCGCATTGTTTGAAGCAGGTAGAGTTTTTATTGATTATGGAGAGGGTTTACCTGAAGAACGTCAAATGGTCGTTGGTGCATTTGCAGGTCCACGTAATGAATTGCATTGGGATAGATCGCCTGAGCAGGCTGACTTTTATGATGCAAAAGGCGTGGTTGAAGCCCTACTAGCGGATATAGGTATTGAGCCTTTGTTTGAAGCTGCTCAAACTTCGACTTTCGAACAAGGCCGGACTGCCGAAATCAAGGTTAAGTCTTCGAATCACACAGTCATTGGGGTTGTTGGTGAAGTGGCGGATGACGTTCTTGCTCAGTTTGACGCCGAAGTTGAAAAAATTGCAATGTTCGAAATTGATCTAGAGACTCTTTTGAAGGTTGTTGAGGATTCTCAATCTAGCGATTCAGGCAAGTTTGAGGAGTTTGTGCGGTTACCAGCATCCCATAGGGACTTGTCGCTGATAGTTGATACTGCTGTGAGGTCAGGCCAGATAGTCGAAATTGCAATGAGAAATCGGATAGTAACTGCTGCTACTGTATTCGATATTTTTGCCGGTAAAGGTGTGCCGGAAGGGAAGATGGCTGTTGCGGTCAGATTGGTTTATCAATCTCCAAATAAGACTCTTACGAATGATCAAATTGGAAAAATCGAACAGCAGATTTTAAAGCAACTTTCACAAGAACTTGGTGCGGAGATGAGAACCTAATAGTGATCATAAACCCGTAAATGATTTGTCTATGAAATCGCAATCACATTCTGAAAGACCTCACCGTCACCATTACGACGCGGAAATGCTCAGCGTAGAAGATGCGCGTCAGCGAATACTTTCATATTTCAATGTTTTAGCTTCCGAGAAAAAACCGCTCGTAGAAGCTTTAGGTCAGGTGCTTGCTGAGGATATTGTGGCTTCATTTGATATTCCACCACTTACAAATTCAGCAATGGATGGTTACGCTCTCATTTCACAAGATACGCTTGGTGCCTCAAAAGAAAATCCGGTAGAGCTAGAAGTTACAGGCGTTGTCCCTGCAGGAGGACTTCCTGATCATGCAGTTGAGTCAGGCACAGCTATTAGGATTATGACCGGTGCACCTTTACCGCCTGGTGCAGATTCAGTAATACCGTTTGAGGACACGGACGAATTACAGCGAAGGAAATCAGGGTTATCGGATCACTCCATCGCTATACATATGGAATCACAGCCTTACGAAAACATTAGACAGGCTGGTGAGGACGTTAGGTCTGGTGAGCGAGTATTGGCAAAAGGAGATTTGCTTAGAGCGGGAGAGATCGGACTTATCGCTTCTCTTGGTCATTCGGAGGCACGAGTTATCAAGCGGCCTGTTGTAGCGATCGTTTCGACAGGTGACGAGTTAATTGAGCCGGGTAAAGATAAAGAGCCAGGTAAGATTTATAACTCTAACGCGTTCAGCATTGCGGCAATGGTATCTCGATACGGTGGTATCCCGAAGATTATGGGAATTGCACGCGATACGGTTGAGTCGTTAGAAGCTGTGCTTGATCAGGCAATGGACTCCGACCTTGTTGTCACATCAGCTGGTGTTTCTAAAGGCGACTATGATGTGGTGAAAGATGTTTTGTCCTCGCGTGGTCAGATTGCACTATGGTCGGTACGAATGCGTCCGGCGAAGCCTCTCGCTTTTGGCATTCTTGATCGTAAAGATGGTGGATCAGTTCCGCATTTAGGATTACCGGGCAACCCAGTAAGCGCTATGGTCGCATTTGAGCAGTTTGGCCGTTATGCACTTCGATTAATGATGGGCAAACCAGATGTTCCAAAGCCTTCAATATACGCGGTTATGGATGATCCGATAAAGAACCATGATGGCCGACGGGTGTATGCTCGAGTGAAGGTGTATAGGGATGGACAGGGTAACTATCGCGCTAAAACTACCGGAAATCAGAGTTCCGGAGTACTTAGTTCTATGGCTCTTGCCAATGGATTAGCCATATGTCCCGATGACATTGGTATCATTGATATAGGTGAAACAGCCAAAGTTGAATTGCTTGATTCGACAGAAGATATTTTTTAAACATTTTTTTACCGTGAGACCACGATTCGATTAGTAACTTCGAAGCGCGAGAATGTAGATGACAAACCAGACAGATCAAATAGAGCAAAAACAGACTACTGAAGTTGAGAGTGAGCCTCAGGAAGAGCCTAGATACCAGATTGATACGAAAGCGTTTCAAGCTGCTGGTCGCTCTTTTGAGTATGCTGTATATAGTCGCTTATCAAAAAATGGAAAAGCCGTTATTGATGAAGGTGATATAGCCGGTGGCTTTGGATCAGCTACTGAGTACATGAAAGTAATGTCTAATGTCTGCTCAAACGAGCCTGATTTTCTTCTTCCTGGTACACCGATAACAGAGGCGATTTTTAGGCTTCTTCTTGCTAACACCAACCGGGCAATGACGTTGGAAGAAATTCAGGCTGGACTCGCATCTGCATGGTCAAGTGTCATTTATTTGAAAAATCTTTCAGATGAGGTCGTTCGGCGAATGCTCGACCAGGATAATGATTATTTTATTCGTAGAGCGGTTATACGTCGCCGACGGAGTAGACGAGCATCTGCTTAGATTTGTTATTGGTGTAAAACACAGCCCACTAAAGTGGCGCTAAGAATCTTGGATTATCTTTTTGATACAGAACGTCTCACACGTTGTGAGGACTTACGCTCTTCCTCGCCGAACCATTTAAAGAAGAGAACAGTCATTGTTGATAGGTATACAAAGTTACCTGGAATCCACATGAATAGACCACCTACTCGTTGGTCTTCATTGGTTGACCATGAAAAATGTCCGGGTTGATTCAAATAAAAATCGTATAAGACTGAATTTGTGAGTGTGATAATAGCGGCTAGCAGCGCAGTAGGGGTCACTACTAGGAGTAAATATACGATTCTCTGTGGATAGGATAATTGGGTCCGGATTGGTGGTGGCCCTACTATTGGCCACCAGAAAATCACTGCTGTTGTGAACATAGTGAAGTGCATAAATAAGTGAAGCCAATCATTACTGAGGGATCCGTTGTAAGCGGCGGGTATGTGCCATGCATATAGTGTTCCAATAAATAGTGGTAAAGCTAATACTGGACGTGTAAGCGCTCTCATTGCTTTGACGATCATTCCAGATCCTGTAAGTGCGGTCCCGGCGCCTACACGTATTGGTCGGGGTAGTGCCCATATATACGCAGGCATTGGTCGGGCGATCAATAAGAGTGGTGCTGCAAACATAGCAATTACTATGTGCTGTGCCATGTGTGAAGCAAACAGTTCGCTGGAGTAGTGATCAAGAGGGCCTGCGAGCGCTATTGCTAACAGAACAAACCCCGAGACACTCGCAGCAACCTTAGACCAAAAATTACGATTTGTATCTGAACGCATTGCCAGCCGCACAGTACCAGAAATATACGCGATAGTGAGCAAGAGGAATAAAACGGCAGGGGGAGATGAAAAGTCCCACGCCGAAATAAAGTCTCCAAAATTGTCGATAAGATCTGGCTCAGAACCGTCGTTCATGGGGTTGGATCATTTACGCGGTTTTACGTGTTGGCAATTAGAGTAATTCAAATAGTTAAATTTGAAATATGATTTATTTCACAGCCTTAGAATAACACTGGTTGATTTGCGTTTTCCATAAGGAACATCAGAGCTACGAAGATGAGCGTACCGACTATCATTGCTGACGTGAAAAAGTAAGTGAACATCCGGTTGTCGAATCTTAAGTGCATAAAGTAAGCAACTACTCCGACAAACTTTGCCACTGCAAGAATTAACAGGATTGGTACATACCACCCGCCGAGGCCTTCTAAAGCAAATGCCCATACTTCTAGAAGGGTTATTACTGCAAGTATGAACCCTACAAGCCAGTAAAACTTTGGGCTACCATGTGAAACGCCACCGTAAGTCCAAAATCTCCACCAATTACCTAGCCATGCCCCACCGATAGGTCCTTCATGAGGAGGATTAGGTTCATTGCTAGCCGTGTGCGGCAGGTTCCACCACCCATTGCCTTTGTGGTGAGTAAGTTTTTGCCAGAGGTTGGTCATTTTTTGCTCCTGTACCCGTTAATGAATGACCGATTCCATGCCAGGTGGAGGCGTATCGTTGGCAGAGACCAGATAGATTACTGTGAAAATGACGATCCATACTATATCTACAAAGTGCCAGTAAAGTCCGGCAATTTCCAGATCTAGTGCGTTGTCAGGCCTTAATGCTCCCTTATGAGAACTGTACGCCATGAATGCCATCCATATAACACCGATGGTTACGTGTGCACCATGAATTCCGGTGAGGATAAAGAATGTCGTTCCAAAAATGTTTGTTCTAGGAGTCAGGCCAAGCTGACCGAAGTGCCTGAATTCGTAGAACTGGAAGCCCATGAATATAGCTCCCAGAACTACTACAACCATAATCCAGAATGTGGCCTTATTTCGTTCCCCGTCTTTTACATAGTGAAGAGCTAAAACCATAGCCAAAGAGCTCATAAGTAACACGAACGTTGATACTGTCGTGATTGGTATGTCTAGAACCTCTGAGGGGTATGGGCCAACAAGGCTTTTACCTCGGTATACGAGGTAGGTCGCGATAAATGCTCCGAAGAACATCACGTCGGACCCTAGGAATACCCACATCATGAGCTTCCTGCTATTCAAACCGGTAGAAGTGTGTTCTATCGGTTCGTGATGATTTGTTGCTACGGCCTGTGTCACTTTAGTTTTTCCTTAAGTGGAAATTGAACTCAATAAATTTTGTAGTTTAGTGGTGCTCAGGATCTGGATCATTTACTGGTTCCATCGCCCAACCTAGTAATCCCCATACGA
>MDTE01135666.1_pt1 | contig 13370 bp, 17 predicted proteins | sample 811231 | NCBI WGS metagenome assembly MDTE01 (sample SAMN05326651, study PRJNA326480) | marine metagenome | isolation source: seawater | place: Indian Ocean: Red Sea | collected 2010
GCTAAACCCATAAAGTCCAGCCATAAAATAGTCCCAAAAAGTTACACTAATGTATACTTTTGCACACTTTTACACACTTTTAGGAGATTGTAAATATATAAAAAACCCCAAAAAATAGATTTTTTTCAATAAGCAAGGCTAATTATGTGGATTGAGCTGACTCATAAGCCGGGTTCTGTTTGAAGTAATCATTCATCTCGAACTCATGTCACCACGAGTCTCTAGCGGCCTACCCAGATTCAATGCGGAACACATTATAAAATCTCTATTTGGCCTTGCTCCAAGTGGGGTTTACCTAGCTATTTTTTGTTACCAAAAAACACGGTGAGCTCTTACCTCACCTTTTCAACCTTACCCTTAGGCGGTTTATTTTCTGTTGCACTATCCATAATAAGTACTTTAGTACTTACTTCCAGGTGTTACCTGGCACTTATTCCTGCGGAGCCCGGACTTTCCTCTGCATAGCAGCGATTACTCGGTCAGCTCGCGTAAATTATACTTATTATTTATATTTGTTGTAAATTTGTTTTGAGCTAAAACTCGTTACTTTAGAAAATATTTTAGAAAATTCTTTTAAGGAGAGATTATTCTTCAAGGAGGAATACAATTCATCTAACTGCTTATCAAATTCATAATTCCTTTTATTAATGCCTTCTATAATAATTACTAACTCTCCCCTAGATAGATTCAAGTCTTTTTCAGCTATCAAGCTAATTTCCTCGATGGGTCCTCTAAGAATGGTCTCATGCATTTTAGTTAATTCTCTAGCAATACTGATTTGTCTTTTTGAGCCTAAAATATCCATCATAATTTTTAAAGTTTTTTTTATTCGATGTGGAGATTCAAAGCAAATAATTGTTTTCTCCTGGTAATTGAATTTCAAAAATAAGCTTTTTAACTCATTTCTTTTTTTTGGCAAAAAACCTTCAAAAACAAATTTATTATTTTTAAAGCCTGAGGTAATTAGTGCTGAAATTAGAGAAGTAGGTCCCGGAATACTCTCAACTTTTATATTCTCTTTTATAGATTGATAAACCAATTCATGACCTGGATCTGATATCAATGGTGTACCAGCATCTGAAATCAAAGAAATATTTTGATTATTTTTTAATTTTTTAATAATGGATAAAATTTTTGATTGAGAAGAAAAATCATTATAAGAGATTAATTTTGTAGAAATTCTATATTCCATGAAAAGTTTTTTTGAGTGCCTAGTATCTTCAGCTAATACGATATCTGATTCCTTAAGAATTTTTATTGCTCTTAAAGTAATATCTTCTAAATTACCAATTGGAGTAGCAACTAAATATAATGTTCCTGACATGTCGAAAAAATTGATTCTTTTTATAGCTTTAGGCTTAATCCTAACTTGCTGTAGTTTAAGTAGCAATGAATTCCAAAAACAAGACAACCTAAAGGTATTCGATAGAGAAAACCTTTTATTAAGCTCTTCGAGATTAAGATCTGATGTAGATATTATTTTTTTTGAAAAAAAAGATATTCTTCAAAAGTATTTTTTAGAAGGTATTCAAACTAGCTACTTCTATTTAAAAGAGAGCCAAAAAAGAAATATTTCTACAAATTTTATTGATTATTCTAAGACTGAAAATTTTAAATGTGAGTCACTAATATCTAAAACTAAAAAAATAGTCTTTCTTAATAAGGAGTTATTTGAAATTCTCAAAGACTGTAATATAAAAAATAACAACAATGTTTTAGTAATTCACCCGATCAAAGGAGAATTTGATTTAGATTTAAATTTCATAAATCCCTTTTACTCCTATTTAGATTACCTTTTTACTTTGGATAATAAAATTCTTCTTGAAGAGTCGATCATTTTAACCGATAAAATAATACCGGGAATAAATAGTTACTTGATTTCTAAAAATTCTAATATCGAAAAAGCAATATCTAATCTTTTTGAAATAAATAAAAGCTCAGAAAGAAAAAGAGAATTAGAAAGAATCACTCAAAATAAAATCTATCAGACTCCTAGATTCAGAAAAGATTTGAAAAACATAATTATAGATACTAAAGAAGTCACAGCAGAGAGAATTATCCCTGCTATAAGATTTAACTTAATATTTGAACCTAAAATCTATGTTCTCCCTAAACAGCTTGATTTTTGGAGATTTTCAGAAAAAGACTTATTTTCAAATATGAAAATATTGGAACACCCTATTTTGTTAAATAGTGGTTTTTTGTTTGACGAGGAATTTTCAAAAAAACAAATTACTGAGAAAGTATTCTTTGCTCTTGGCTTTGACTCGCTTATGTATATAGGAAAAGGACTCAATACCAGATATCAAGGTGTCATGGGAGAATATACTAAACAAGGGAGAGAAATTTTTATTCAGCCAAAAAAAATAGGTTTTTAACTACAATAATTCAATCTCAAGAGAGGTAAAACTTTCTTTTACGCTTGGCAAATCCTGCATCCTTTCAATATAGTCAAATAGAGGTTTAGATGCCTTATTATTAGGTAACTTTATCTGATGATGCTCTAATCTCAGGAGGATTGGGATGATTACTGAGTCTAAAACAGAAAATTCGTCATTTCTAAAAAATTTTTTGTTATCAAACATGGATAATGAGTTTGATATATTTTTCTGAAGGTCATTTTTTGCCTTAGTTATTTGAGGTTTTGAAGAATTGGAATTCTCTATAATATCGAGATTTTCGGCCCAATCTTTTTCAATTCTTTGAAGAATTAACCTAAATTGAGCTCTGGATACAGGATAGACCGGAAGAAGAGGCGGATGAGGAAATCTCTCGTCAAGATATTCAACTATTAAACCGGAATGATATAAAGATAATTCTCTATCTACCAAAAGAGGAAGATGGCCATCAGGATTTATTTCCAAAATTTCCTTTGGTAAATCTTCTTTACTCAAAACCTCCAAGTTACAACTAATACCTTTTTCAGCTATAACAATTCTTACTTTCTGCGATCGGTGTCCAATGTCATCATGAAATAAAACCATCGCGGATCTGTTACTTAAGAGACTCATATTGTTATTTTAAATCTTTTTTAAATTCTCGATAAGTCAAATAAGCAAAAGCAGTAAAGATTACTAAAAAAAGCAATACATAAGTTCCAATTCTTTTTCTTTGCTCTGCCGAAGGATCAGCCACATAAGTCATAAAATTTGTAAGATCATAAATAACTTGATTATATTCAGATTTAGAGAGATTGGTTTCTAAATCCTCGAGGACATGAGGCATGTTTACATTCTGATAGACTTTATTATTTACTCCGTAAGGTCTTGTGGAGTCAGGATAGTAATTCCTCAAGTAAGTATAAATCCAATCTGGTCGTCTAAGCCTTGCTTCCAAGGTAAGATCGGGTGGGTAAGCACCTAGCCAATCTATAGCATCCTTCTTTGTCAGGCTTATTTCCATTAATTCACCTATTTTTGAACCGTCAAATATTAAATTATTTTCATAAATATCTAGGGGTATTAGTAAATCTTCTGCCACTCTTTTATACCTTGAATATTTAAGTGAATGACATCCATAGCAATAATTCATGTAAGTTGAAAGACCTCTTTGTAAAGAAGCTTTGTCCGAAACGTCAGCCTGAAAAGTGTCGCATTCGATGGAGCCGCATCTGTATTCTCCTGCGGAGAAAAGAAGTGAAGATGAAATTAGAGAAATGAAAAAAAGAAGGATTTTCAAACAGCTTCTCCGACACGTTCTGGAACAGTTTTGCATTTCTCAAATCTCGTGTAGAAAGGCATCAAAAGAAAATAAGCAAAGTAAAGAAGAGTAAATATTTTGGCTAACAAATTTTTAGTTTCTGTTGGAGGAACAGAGCCAAGATAAGCTAGAACAAAAAAGCTTAATACAAAGCCTGCTAAAAAAATCTTGCTAAAAATACCTTTGTATTTAATTGACTTTACAGGACTCCTATCTAACCAAGGTAAAGCCGCAAATATGGCTATTCCTGCAGCCATAACAACAAAGCCTAAAAATTTTGCAGTTAATCCAAATAATGGAAAGTCTATAGCCCTTAACATTGCATAAAATGGAGTGTAATACCAGGAAGGAACTATGTGAGCTGGAGTAGAGAGGGGGTTAGCGGGTTCGTAGTTTACATATTCGATTATGTAACCTCCGCCCTCAGGAAAGAAAAAAATAACAGTACAAAAAATTAATAAAAATACTCCCAAAGCATAGAAATCATGGGAAATATCATAAGGAAAGAAAGGCTTTGCGTCTAAGGGAACTCCATCTTGATCAGTATGCTTTTTTACATCAATACCATCAGGATTATTAGAGCCAATTTCATGAAGAGCCAATATATGAAAGAAAACAACTGCTATTATCAAGATAGGTAATAGAACAACATGAAAAGCGAAAAGCCTTGAAAGAGTAATCCCTGAAACAATATAATCGCCCCTAATCCAAATAGCTAAATCCTCACCAAAGTAAGGGATAGATCCTACAAGAGATATAATAACTTGCGCAGCCCAAAAAGACATTTGTCCCCATGGAAGGACATATCCAGTAAAACCCTCAGCACATAGTAGGACATATACAAACCATCCTCCTACCCATATTAATTCTCGAGGTTTTTGATAAGATCCGTACATCATCCCTCTAAACATGTGAAGATAGATTAGTGCGAAAAATGCAGATGCACCTCCAGCATGCATATATCTAATTAGCCAACCATAATCAACATCCCGCATGATATATTCTATTGAAGAAAAAGCCCCTTCTGCAGTATTGGTATAGTTCATCATTAACCATAAACCTGTAAGAATTTGCATAACTAGAACAATTAGCAGTAGAAACCCGAATAGATACCAAATATTTATATTAGATGGGGAATAATATTTAGAGAGGTGCCTTTCGAAAAGGTCTACAATAGGAAATCTTTTGTCTACCCAATCAATGCTTTTTTTTCCAATAGTATTTTCGCTCATTAAGTAACTCCGTCTGAACCAATAACTAATAAGTTATCTTTTTCAAAAAAATGTGGCGGCACAACTAAATTCGTAGGGGCGGGAACATTGGCATAAACCCTTCCAACTAAATCAAATTTAGAACCATGACAAGGACAAAAGAAACCTCCTTGCCAAGCTGAGTCAAAATCTTCTGGTTTAGCTTCAGGATAATATTTTGGCGCGCACCCTAAATGAGTACAAACACCAGTTAAAACAGCAATTCCCTTTTTTCTTGATCTAATCTCGTTTCTAGCATATTCAGGCTGAGAGGGGTCATCCATATTGGGGTCAGCAAGCCTATCTAGATTATTTGTAATGAAATTTGTATTTTCTTCAGGTATGTTAACTACGAAGACTGGTCTTCCTCTCCATTCAACAGTCATCATTTCACCGGGTAGCAACTTTGAAACATCAACTTTCACTGGAGCGCCTGCCGCTTCAGCTTTTGCACTTGGTTTAAAAGCACTAATGAATGGTATTGCAGTGAAGAACGCTCCTATAACGCCCAAAAAAGAAGTTGTATACGTTAAAAATTTCCTTCTACCAGGATTAGGAGGACTTTTGGGTTGCATATTTTATCTTTTGCTGAATTGAGGAGCTTTCCTAGCTTTTCTTAATCCAACTTTCTTTCTTTCCACTTTTCTTGAATCTCTTGTTAAATATCCTGCTGACTTTAAAACTCCTCTGTAGTCACCATCTTTCTTTTCAAGAGCTCTAGATATACCGTGTCTAATAGCTCCAGCTTGGCCGAAAGATCCGCCCCCAGAAACTTTGATTTTAAAATCAAATTTTTGGTCGCAATCAAGAAGCTTTAAAGGCTGTCTGACGAGTATTTTAGCTACTTCTCTTCCAAAGTATTCTTCTAAAGGTAGATCATTTATTAATATATTGCCTGTACCATCTGAGAGATAAACTCTTGCGGTTGCGCTCTTTCGTCTTCCTGTTGCGTATATTATTTCTGACATAAATATAAACTAAACTGCCAACTCCTTAGGTTGTTGGCCATTATGTGGATGATTTTTACCTGAATATACTTTTAACTTTTTGATAATTTTATTTGCTAATTTATTTTTTGGAAGCATTCCCTTAACAGCCTTTATGATGATATTTTCAGGAGAGTCTACTAACATTTTTTTGAAAGGTTTTGCTTTAAGGCCTCCTGGATAGCCTGTGTGATGATAGTAATTCTTTTGGATTTCCTTGTTTCCTGTGACTTTTATTTTTTCGGCGTTTATAACCACAACAAAATCACCCAGATCGGCATTAGGAGAATATTTAGCTTTATTTTTTCCAACAAGAATATTTGCAACTTTTACAGCTAATCTTCCAAGTACTTCGCCTTCAGCATTAACTAAATGCCAATTTTTTTCTATATCTGAAGTTTTATAACTTTTTGTTTTCATAATAAGTTTTTGAAAGGCGGGAATGATAACTCAGAGAGGTTATAATTGCCATTATCTATGTTCAAAAAAAATTATTATTTAATATCTTTATGGTTGATCTTAGGTTGCCTTTCAGGCCTGCTTATTTCAAGTTTTTTCGGTAAGACAGAAATACATATCCCTATATATCATAATATTTCAAATGTGCTTGAAAGAACTTCACCTTCAGTAGTAAATATCTGGACATCAGAAAAATTTCGAGATTGGCAAGAACAGTATAATAAACTTGGTAGAAAATTTAACACGCTAGTTGTAAAAGAACGTTTTATTCCTAATGGATCGGGTGTGGTTTTTGAAAAGGACTTGATAGTGACCAACTTTCACGTAATCAAATATTCACTAAAACAAGAATTACTTTTAGAGAACCACTTAGGAGAAAGATCCGCAGCTCAAATATTAGCTTATGATGCAGAAGCTGATATCGCTATATTAGGAGTCATGGATCCCATTGACTTAAAACCTGTAAAAATGAGAAAAAATATAGATCAAGTTAAAATTGGAGAGTCTGTTATTGCGATTGGGAATCCTCAGGGAGTAGGTCAATCTTTTAGTAAGGGAATTGTAAGCGCTATCAGAACATTAAATGACAAAAAAGGAAGCTTTATACAAACCGACGCCTCAATTAATCCTGGAAGTTCAGGCGGAGCTTTAATTGATGATAAAGGAAGATTAATTGGAATAGTAATTTCTATTCAGACTACTACAGGAGTTGATCAAGGTATAAATTTTGCAATTCCCGTAAATAATGTAATTGAGGTCTTCAATTCGCTCTTAAATAGATAAAATTTATTTTTTCCTCAATTTTAAAGCATTTGCGTGACCGTATAGACCTTCGAGCTCTGCTAAAAATATGGAGTTATTAAGAAGCTCGTTATATATTTTTTTATCCTTGATGGATTTAATTGATGTCACTGAACTTCTCACTAGAAAGTCTTCAATGCTCACAGGTGAACTAAATCTAGCTGACGAATTTGTTGGAATAACATGGCTTGGACCAGCGGCATAATCACCCAGAACGGCCGTATTATTTTCCCCAATAAAAATAGCTCCTGCAGAAATTTCTTTTAACAAAGACGTTTTATAATGTTTGCTAATAACCTGTAAATGTTCAGGGGAAAAAAGATTATTTATCTCAATTGCTTCATGAATGTTTTTTACTTGAATAAAAATTGAATTTTTTTCTAAAGCTGATTTTATCGTTTTGCTTCTAGGAGCAATATTTACTTGAACATTAAGTTCTTTAGACAAATCATCTATGCCTTCTTTTCCAATATGAACATAAATACATTTTGAATCCTCTCCATGCTCTGCTTGAGCAATTAGATCTGCAGCTAATTTTTTAAAGTCTTTATTTTTATCCGAGATTATAAGTACTTCGGAGGGACCAGCAAAAGAGTCTATTCCAACATCTCCGAAAACTTGTCTTTTTGCTTCCGCAACGTATCTATTACCAGGCCCAAAAATTTTATCTGATTTAGATATAGTCTCTGTGCCATATGCCATGGCAGCTATTGCTTGGGCTCCGCCAAAATTGTAAGCCCTATCTATTTCTGCAATGTGAGCAGTCGCCAACATTAATGTTTTTGCCTTTTCGGAAGAACTAGGAAAAAAAAGATTTATTTCCCTAGAACCAGCAACTTTAGCAATAAGGGCTGTCATCAAAATAGATGAAGGATATACTGCATTTCCCCCTGGTGCATAAACGCCTATTTTATTTATCGGCCTATGAATTTGACCAAGAAAATCAAAGACTTTATCACTAGTCTTTAAATCTTCTATTTTTATAGATTTGTGAAAATCTATAATTCTTTTCTTTATATAATTTAAGCTCTTCTTTGTTTTGTTATCTATTTTTTTATAATTTTTTTTAAAATCAGATTTGTTGTAGGAAGCTTCGTAGATAGACTTAAACTTTGTTTTATCTATTTTATTAGAGTTCTTAATTAAAGCTTTATCTCCATTTTTTTTACATCAAGAATTATTTTTTGTACAACCTCTCTTACATATGAACTTTGGTTCATAACTTTTTTTTCTCTCAAAAGTTTCTTTGCTGAAGAAAAGGATACTTTTTTAATTTTTAACTTTTGCATTAAGACTGTCTTTTATAGAAAAGATAATTTTTTGTATTTTTTGGTTATTTGTTTTGAAAGAAGATTTATTAATAATAAGTCGAGTGGAAATATTTTGTATAACCTCAATCTCAGACAATCCATTTTCTTTCAATGTACTTCCGGTTTGCACAAGATCAACTATATAATCTGAAAGGCCTAAAATAGGAGCTATTTCAATAGCTCCTTTTAAGTTTATTATCTCTACGTTTTGCATTTTTGTAGCAAAAAAAGCTTTTGCAGAAACTGGATACTTTGTTGCCACAACTGGTTTATTTGAAGTAGTTTTTTTTAAAGAAGCTAAGGAAAGGCGACATTTTCCAAGTCTAGTGTCTATGGATTCATAAAAATTTTGTTCATCTTCAATCTCATTGAGAACATCTTTACCGACAAATCCCATATCGGCGATACCTTTATTAACAAATTTGGGGATATCCCAAGATCTTAAGATAGCAACTTTAACGCCATTAATAGAAGTATCTATGACCAATTTTCTAGAAGAGTTATTGAAGGAAATTCCTATTTTTTCTAAAAGATTTTTTAATTCTGGAAGCAATCTTCCTTTTGGTAAAACAAGTAACATTATCCAGTAACCCTCTCTATGTTTGCTCCAAGAGAGTTTAATTTTTCTTCAATCCTTTCATACCCTCTATCAATATGATAAATACGATCAATTTTTGTTTGTCCTTTTGCTACAAGACCAGCTAAAACTAAACTTGCTGAAGCTCTTAGGTCGGTTGCCATAACAGGTGCTGAGTGCAGAGAATTTTTCTTGCCACTTATTATTGCTGTATTTCCTGCAAGAGAAATGTCCCCTCCCATTCTTATTAATTCTTGGACATGCATAAATCTATTTTCAAAAATGGTCTCTACGACGGAAGATTTTCCTTCAGCAATTGTGTTTAATGAAATAAATTGTGCTTGCATGTCAGTTGGAAATAGAGGGTAAGGTGCTGTAGATATGTCTACTGGCTTTAGACTATTATCCATCTTCAAATTGATAGTATCTTCTTTAATCTTTATTTTGGCGCCTGCTTCAGTAAGCTTGGAGAGAACACTTTCTAACGTTTTTGGCATTGAATTAACTATTGAAACCTCTCCACCGGTCATGGTGACAGCGGTTAAATAGGTAGCAGTTTCTATTCTGTCAGGCATTACTTCATAAGATGTAGGTTTTAATTCTTTTACTCCTTGAATAATTAGCTCTTTAGTTCCTTTTCCCTCAATTATTGCACCCATACTAATAAGACACTCAATTAAATCTCCAACTTCAGGTTCTCTTGCAGCATTTTTTATTACTGTTTTTCCATCAGCTAAAACAGAAGCCATAATTGCGTTTTCAGTTCCTGTAACACTGATTGTATCAAAAAGAATTTCAGCGCCCTTAAGTCCTTCGATAGCTTTTGCTTTAATATATCCCCCTTCTGTAATGACTTCTGCACCTAGTTTTTTCATACAATCAAGATGAAGATTTACGGGTCTACTTCCAATTGCACAACCACCAGGAAGAGCAACTTCAGCTTTTCCAAATTTTGCTAAAAGAGGTCCTAGTACTAAAACAGAGGCTCTCATTGTCTTAACAAGTTCATACCTAGCTATTTGATTTTGAAGATTTGAAGTATCGATTTCTAAATTCATATCCTCATCAAGCGTGATACTGGCTCCCATAGATCCAAGAACCTCAATCATGGTTGTAACATCTTTTAAGTGAGGAATATTGCTTAAAGTAAGTTTTCCTTCTAAAAGCAGCGAAGAAGCTAGAATAGGTAAAGCGGAGTTCTTAGCTCCAGAGGCCTTTAAACTTCCTTTTAGAGAGTGCCCGCCCTCAATAATAAGTTTATCCATTACTCATTTGGAATTAAGGAGTCTTCTTCAATACTCCAAGACTCAATTGCACTATCTAAATCATTATTATTTTCTTTAACTAGAGTTATAAATTGCTTTCGATATATGGAAACTAAATCAATACCGTCTAAAACTATACCAACAACACGCCAACTTGATGCGTCATCGATTTTTAATTTCATCATTTTGTATATCATTTTAAATTTTTGTCCGGAAAATTCTGTATTCAGATAGACTACTGCTTTGTTCTTTTGTTCGCTTAGATATTTGTGCGAGTCTATGGAAATATTTGTAGAGTCAATGTTGCCTAAAGCACCTGAATAGGTATCAAGAAGAGTACTTTTGAATTTTTCGTTAAACTCAATGACTTGTTCTTTGGTTGCTAAATTAAAAATTTTCTTACCCATTACTCTTTTGGAAATTTCCTCTGGAGGTATTAATTTTGAAAATCTTTTTTCAAATTGATCTAGAAATCTGGTTTTGTCATTAGCAAACAATTCCTGATTATCATTCAAGAAGCTAAAAATCTCCTTGTGTTGAGAATTGATGTAATCCTCCACCTCAACATCCAAAAATAAGAAAGGAGAAAAAAGAATGATAAAAAATAAGAAAAAGTTCTTTTTCATTTATAATCAATTTTTATGGACTTAGTCTACTACAAGATAATTAATCTCAGATGAAAAAACCAAAAAAAAATGATTTTTTTAAATTAGGTAAAAGAGTCATTGATAATGAAATTGAAGCTTTAAGATCTATTTCATCAAAAATTGTCAAATCAGAATTTAATGAAATTTGTTCAGAATTAGAAAATACAAAAGGAAATATTATTTTTTTAGGAATAGGGAAATCTGGAAAAGTATCAGAAAAAATTTCATCTACTTTGTCTAGCTTGGGTAGGCCCTCCTTTTATGTCAATGCTGCTGAGGCCAGCCATGGAGATCTTGGTGCAATAACCAGTAAAGATACGGTAATTATATTTTCTTATTCAGGTGAAACAGAAGAGCTAGTTGATCTTTTGCCCAATTTAAATTCCAAAAATATTAAAATATGCTCCGTTACTGGTAATGAAAAATCTACCATTGCTTTATCCTCCAATGCCCATCTATCAATTAAAATAGAAAAGGAGGCAGATCCTCTCAATTTAGCTCCAACATCTAGCACAACTGCGATGATGATGATAGGCGACGCCATTTCAGTCTCTTTATCTAGCTTGAGTGGCTTCAAAAGATCTGATTTCGGCAGGAACCATCCTGGCGGAAGTCTGGGTAAAAGTTTTATAAAAGTTAAAGAGATCATGATTAATGAAAGAGATCTACCTTATGTTGATGGAAATATATCAATAATTGAGGCAATGGAAACAATATCCAAGAAGGGATATGGATTGGGACTGATAAAGATAGGTAGATCTGTAAGCGGAATTTTTACTGACGGAGACTTAAGAAGAGTTATAAATAATGATGTGGATTTATCCTCAACTCTAATAAAAAAAGTTATGACTAAAAAATTTAAATTTGTTGGTGAAACTGATTATGTATTAGATGTATCAAGAGTCATGGAAAACCAAAAAATCTACTCATTAATAGTTAAGGACTCCAAAAATAAAATCACTGGTTTGATAAGAATGCATGAAATTCTTTCAGCAAAAATAATTTAATGCCAAAAAGCATTTTTGTATATTTAGTAGCTTTATTTTTTCTTACTGGCTCAATTCTTTTTATAACCTCATTCTTTTTAAATTCATCCGATAATGAAATAGAAAATGTAAATTCTGAAATTATCTTTGAAGCAAAAAATATTTCCATAAATTTAGGTTTCAAAGATAGTAATTTAAATCTTAAAGTGAAATCTTCCATGGTGAATTCTTTAAAGGAAGAAAAAAACCTTTATGTCTATAAACCGGAAATTGGTCTTTCTGGAAAGAACATCAATTTAAAAATCACTTCAGATAACGGAAAAATTTCTTATGATAAAAACATAATTCAGATTGAAAACAATATCTTAGTAAGCGGAGAAGCGAATGGAAAAGCTATCAAGGGTAGTTCAGATCCTATAAATATAAACTTAAATCAAAAGAATTTATCTTCGGAAAAATTAATTCTCTTTATTGATGAATATAAAATTTTATTAAATGAAATAATCTTAGAGAATGAAGAAATGGTTTTGAAGGGAAATCCAATATATTTAATAGACAATGAGGGATTAGAAACAGAAACTTCCATGATAAGGTTAAAATCAAGCGGAGAGCTTTTTTTTCCAAATAAGTTAAAAATAAGAGATTTAAATTAAAATGCTCATAGAAGGAAAAAAAATCAGTAAGGTTTCCAATCATAGAATTATTCTTGAAGATATTGATATCAGCATATCTTCAAAAAAAATTTATGGTTTGTTAGGGCCAAATGGAGCAGGCAAGACTACCTTATTTTCTATTTTGGCTGGGTTGAGTAAATCCACCCAAGGAGAAATTTTCTTTGATACAAAAAATGTAAATGATTTAAGTTTTGAGAAGAGATCAGAATTAGGAGTCATTTATCTTCCTCAAGAACCCTCTGTATTTAGGGAATTAACTGTTAAAGAAAATATCCAAGCTGCATTGGAAGCTAAGCAATATAATCAGAATGAAATTGAAAATAAAATTAATGAAATTAGTTATGAATTCAATTTAGATGGTATTAATTTTCAAAAATGTAATTCGTTATCTGGCGGACAAAGACGAAGAGTTGAAATAGCAAGAGCAATGGCATTATCGCCAAAATTAATTTTACTTGATGAGCCTTTTGCAGGAATTGATCCTCTTGTAATTAATGAAATAAAAGAATTAATTAAAAATTTAAAAGAAAAAGAAATTGGAGTATTAATTAGTGATCACAATGTAAAAGCAACATTGGAAATTTGTGATTTTATTTATGTCATTAACTCTGGAAAGGTAATGGCCAAAGGTACTCCGAGCGAAATAGTTGAAAATAAACTAGTCCAGAAAGTATATCTTGGAAATGATTTGTAAAGTTTGTTACTGTCCGTAAGTA